>CEPX01194209.1_pt1 | contig 30529 bp, 62 predicted proteins | sample 361361 | NCBI WGS metagenome assembly CEPX01 (sample SAMEA2619974, study PRJEB7988) | marine metagenome | biome: marine biome (ENVO:00000447); feature: mesopelagic zone (ENVO:00000213) & marine oxygen minimum zone (ENVO:01000065); material: "saline water (ENVO:00002010), including plankton...
TACTTTATTAGTTAGTGAGGGTTGGAGGAATACTCGTAACAAGTATAAGATGAACTTAAAAAAAGACTTTGATTGGATGTACAGAAGAATGGTAGCAAACTTACCGCCAGATGACATATGTAGAAATACTTTCAAAAGATGGTGGGATGAATTGTGTAAACTCACAAAATAGAGGAAGAATGAAACGCATAGAAGAACCAGAAACGCCATTAGAAGCTGTAGAATTGCTCCAAGAGTTTTTCGAGTGTGATATGTGGTATGCAAAAGGAGCAGAATGGAAAACAGAGGAAGATATGCTCAAATACTTGAGGATGCACTTCGATGTTTGTAAACAAGAATTGAAATCTCTAAAATAAAAGATTAAAATGAAAGTAGCAATCTATATACGAACGAGCAGGACAGATCAAATCTTAGACAACCAAAAGATCCCCCTACTTCAATACGTTGAAAGGGAAGGCTGGGAGTACGAACTATTCCAGGAACAGGAAAGTACTAGGAAAACTAGGCCAATCCAACACTCACTTTACAATAGGCTACTTAAAAAAGAATTTGATGGTGTTCTAGTTTACAAATTCGATAGGTGGGCGAGAAGTACCACCGAACTCGTGAACCATTTAAATGAGTTCATGGCAAGGAACATTAGGTTTATTTCTTATACTGAGAACATCGATCTGGGGACCCCTACTGGAAAACTGATGTTCACAATCATTTCTGCTATGGCTGAGTTTGAACGTGAACTAATCAGGGAGAGAACCCTAGCAGGGTTAGCAAGAGCCAAAGCAAGGGGAAAGAAGCTTGGCAGACCAAGGGGGTCTAAAAAACAGGGGGGGATTACAGTAACAAATGGTGAAAGCTAAAAAACGTCCGTTTTTCAGTGGAGAGGGAGCAACCGATGTTTTTCCGTTTACTGTGGCAGGCATTGTGATTTCTGCTACTGGGATGATGATAGCGGATCAATTCTCCATGCAAATTTTGATGACTACATTCGGACTTACAGGAGTCATAAGTGTTGTGATGCTTGCAATAACTTCTATGGCTATGATAGAAAGCTTGTGCGATGTTGCTCTAAACATTCCAACTCTATATGATGAACGTAGTGAACACAGAAGAAAACGAGAATAGTTTAAAATAAAGATTTCAAATAGAAAGGAGGGAAAATGAAACTACATGAAGAGACAAAATATCTTCTTTGGTGTTGGGCTACCCTGATTACAATAGCACTCTCCTTAATCATGGATAGTGTCTCAAACTTAGAAGGCATACTTTTTGCTTTGAGTCTTATCAACTTTGGCATGTTATCAGCTTATGCTAGGGGTAAGAATAAATTGAGTGGATGGCCCAAGGTAAAGGAACTAAAATGAAACCCACAACTAAAATAAGAATCAAATGGATCGCCATAGCCCTAATCATCTACTTAGTAGTCTGGACAATGATAACCAACTTCACAGGCTACGACAATATGATACTAAGCATATCAGTGGCATTAGTGATTTCATCCATTACAGGAAAAAAACTACAGGGGGAGATATATTATGAGCAAATGGAAAAGATGGATTGAAGGCATGAAGAATCTCACGCCACTACAACTAACTCAAGCACAACTAAGCGGATCGATTGGAATGATATTCGGCATTTTGTTTGCCTGGGTGTTCATGCTAATGAATGGGTATTGGTACTTCTCGTTCATATTCGGCTTTACTATCTTCTTACAGATAATCAATCTCATTGGAACTAAACAGAAGTACGATGGGCTTAAAGAAATGATGGACTTAGAGACAAAACACTTTGAGTCTCTAGGCCCTAAACATGAATCGGGGGTGAAATGAGATGGAGTTTGATATGAAAGCGTTGGGTATAGCGTTGGCATTCTTTATACCAATAATGGCTGTGTTTTGGAAATTCTCCGCCACAGGAAGTATGGGCTGGAACATTGCATTTAGTGTAATGGCCTTGCCTTGTTTGTATTTTGTAATAGCATGGCAGATGAATAAGTAAATAGTTGAGAGGTGAAACTATGGAACCAGAAAAGGATGATTACTTTAGTGAGCAGAAGAAAGTAAATCGTATGAATGAAGCAAGGTATCCACTGTACGAATACAAAGACGGCAAGAAAAAGATTATCTGGATGAACATATTAAAGATAAGTCCAGAGTCTTTGGTCTTTATTGTATTGTTGGGAATTCTGATCGGGTTATACAAACACGACACAGGAGTATGCCAAGAAGTAATGGAAGAACCGATGGAGTTTTGTGTTAATTCTAACTCCTGCCAAAGAGCATACGAGCTAGGTGAGTTCTCACCGAGCGGAACGTGGGGGGCATTTAGGCAGCAACCAACTGCACCGCCACCAACGGATTATAAATGGGAAGATGGGGGTGGGGACTAGACATTGAAATGATTTACAACGATGAATTTAGCAGAGGATTGTTCTTGCACATCAGGGACAAGCTCATTGTTAAATTCGAACAACCACACACCGACGACATAATAATAGGCAGGGGGGACCTGAGATTTTATCTTGGCAATTATGCAATACCTAAACCACTACATGATAAAGCCATTAAATGTATGGAAGAAAATGGGTTTATAAAAGTCTTAAATAAGAAACACATCTCAATCATGAGGTAGTAGTTAAGGTTTCCTACGTTTAAGTTTGTGTCCTTTAGGGTGGCGTCTAGGTATGCTATGAAAGAAACTGCCGCCCTCAAACTCAGCGTGCCTACCGAGGTCTCTTATTAATCTCTTCCCTTCTTTAGTTGCTCTGTTCTTCTTAGGCATGTTATATTTCTGGGCCAGGAACTATATAAAACTATCTAATCGTGGGCCGCACTATGGCGGCACTGGCTTCTTGAGGGTTTTGTAAACCATCCTCTCACCCATCCCAAGAATACCCGCAATTTCTTTAACTCCCTTTCCAGATTCCTTCAATACAGAGATTAGTTTATTCCTTTGGTTCAGATATTTGTTTCCGCCTTCTTGGTCTTCACGTGCCATGTCTTCCAAAGCCTTCATCTTTTTCTTGTCATACCCTTTGCTATCAAATGGAAAGAACCCAGTAAACCTAGCTTTGAAATTTGGTTTTGCTACTTTAGGATTGTAGCTATAAGTCTGCCTGCAATTCAGCCAAAGATCTATCATGCCTTGTCTATCGTATATTGCATACTGGCCACGTCTGCCAAAGTCCTTTCTGTAGCAATGGATTAGAAAGTCTGCTATATTTAGAACTAAGTTTTTGTCTAGATCATAGAAACTAGGAAGAATGATAAATATGAAACATTGTTTTATTCTAGCTTGCTGCATCATGGAAAGCATAATCATATTTTGCGAAGATAGAGACTTCCTCCTGTTAAGTAATGCAAATGCTTCATCTAAGATTGCCGCCCCACCCTTATCAACATTCTTTAAGCAATCTGTAAATTGTTCTGGCGTAAATGTTTCGGACTCGAGGCTTGCCTTACCACCAGAACAGTAATAAGCTATCTGTGCCCCCAGAGTTGACTTGCCAGATCCAATTCGACCATCGATTATCATTGTACACATGTTTGTTTTTTCGAGTACACATTTTTTTACATAGTCTAAATTATTAACAAGGTACCTATCCATGTAGAATTCTTTATCTCCTACCTTTACTATCATCGTCTACTACCCTCTCGTCTGGATCTTCTTGTCCGAATATGTTCTTGCGATCTTCTTTCAAAGGAACTAGGAAACCCTTCGCTTCCAGGAGATCCTTTATCATTGTATCATATTTCTCAGCAACTCTAGATCTATGATCTCGAATATTCTTTTCGTTGACTTCCAACTTATTGTTAGAAAGAACCTTTCTTATTTGTTGTGGATCAAAGAACCATCGCTCAAGTACACCAAGCTTTCTTCTTTCTTCTTCATTTAATCTTGGGATGATGTTAAGCTTGATTGCTTTTAACGCTGTGAACCACGACTCGATCTCGCCCTTTACATAGTGTTGGCTTGACTGTTGCATGAGCGAGCCTACTAATTGTAGCTGGCTCTGCCCAAGATTGAATGCTACTTCCTCTCTTTTCCCTTCAAATCCCATCTATTTTCCCCCCCTTGTAGGATTAATATAATATTTTACGCCGTTCAAAGTGCAATTTTCAAGGTACGTGCCATGTTTCTAGGTATATTTGGTCGATATTTAGTGCAATTTTCATTTTCTGTTTGATTTTTTAACGTGGAGATTGAGTTTAGCGGGATTTCTGGTAGTTATCGGCAATTTGATAGCATAATTTGAGAAATATTTATGCTTATTTATACTAGATAGAATTTTTCACCCCAACCTGATCTAATTTTTTCAATATCCCCCCTCCTAAGTACAACAAAACCCGAACTTATATTTAACTTACCCCTTTTTTAGGGGTAATTTAAATATAAGTTATGCAATCAACCAGCTTAGGAGTTGAAAAGAATGTTAGGAAACCTTTTAGGCGGATTTATCGTGATTCTAGTTGGAGTGAACCTTATTCCATCAGTAGCAGACCAGGTTGTTCTTGCACAGGGTGGGAACGTAACTGGTGCAGCTTCCACCATCCTTGGTTTGACGACCATATTCTTTGCATTAGGAATAATGTCGGCTGGTGTTAGCCTTGCAGTAGGTGGATTAAGAAACGCTGGTCTAGTTTAACTAGACTAGTGGGGCTTTACAGCCCCTCTTTTTTTATTTTTCCTACTAGAAGACTATGGTAAACCACAAAGGACCCTTAGCAATGTTGCTAGGATCCTTTATGATGATTATAGTTGGAGTTACCCTGATAGGAACAGTTGGCGATAGCGTAAATGATTTAAGTTTTTCTTCTGATTCGATTGTAAACGAAACAATCGGTTTAACTGCTGGAGTTGGTGCAGCACCAAACAATGACGAATGGATTTCGTTAGACGCAGTTAGGAACGGGAGCGCAGACGTGCATACATCACAATGCAACGCAACACTTTTAACTGGAATCATCAAATGTAACGATACTGCAACTGCAACAAACAACGTTTCTTGTGGAGCAGGAGCAAGCTGCTTCGTAGATTATACTTATACGCCAGATACCTTCGTAGCAGACGGAACAAGTAGGACACTTGTAAACTTAGTAACGATATTCTTCGCAGTAGCAATCTTTGCTTTGGCTGCTGGTATGGCAATGGCCTCTTTTAGAGGAATGGGTCTGCTTTAAGACTTCTTTAACCCTTATTTGGGGGTAATTTAAATATTAGTTGCACAAGTTACCAAGCTAGGAGTTGAAAAAGATGTTAGGCAACCTAATTGGCGGTTTTATTGTTATCACTATAGGTGTAAACCTTATTCCAGCCTTAGCTAACTCTATTATTGATGCCAGATTCCATAATGGTTCAGGAGTTGATCCAACCAACGTTACAGGAGTATCCTCAACGTTGATTAATCTATCAACTTTGTTCTTTGCATTGGGAATTATGGCTTCAGGTGTTAGTTTAGCTGTAAACGGGCTGAGGAACAGTGGTCTTATTTAGATCCAAGTTTATTAACAGGGGTAAGCTATCCGCTTACTTTCTGATTTCTATTTTATCTCTAATTTCTGTCGACGCCATTTCTTACACGCAAGACTATCTAAATCCGCTCACTAGAAGCTACGCGGACACCTTGTATTGCAGATTGATTGGTGGAGTTGCTTGTAATGTTACTTCAACTATTCAAGCAACAGACTTCTTGTTAGCAAACGGTAGCTCCTGCTGCGGCGGAGGTGGTGGAGGCGGCGGATCTACAGATCACGGAGCCTTGACTGGTTTGGCAGATGATGACCATACTCATTATTTAGAGCATACGGATACGAACGTCAGCTATGGATCGCACATAGGAAATTGTACTTCTGATCTTTCTTGCGACCCAATTCTATATGATTCAGAGAAGCATGGCAATAATACAGCAGAAATTAGGGCGCAATTCTCTGGTGGCTGGAACATATCAATAGTAAGTGGGGTGTTGTCAATCAATATGTCCTTTGCAGATTTTTATCTGAGAACGGAAAAGCATGGCAACTCAACTCCAGAAATCAGAGATCAGTTCGCAACTTCCACAAATATCACGTACGACAATACAACTGGACAGTTTACGATGAACTTAACATGCGTTGAAATAACTGGTAGTGCAGACTTATGTGATGGAGATGACGCTACTGGTGGTGGTGGAGGTGGATCAAGTAGCCACTGGGTTTCTAATGCTACTGATCTTTATAACCTTACTGCAAACATTGGTATCGGAACTAGTGGTCCTAGAACGATATTAGATATAAGTGCAAATATACCAAATATTACAATAACAAGCGAAGATGATGTTATTACTGAGGGAGAGGTCTTGGGTGCATTAGAGTGGTTCAGCTTAGACTCTACACTTAGTGCTGGTGCTAAGAAACTAGTGAAAATCCTTGTCTTAGCTGGGGATAACTTCAACGGAGCAAACAACAACGACGCAGATATAGCTTTCTATACTAGTGATGGTGGGACACAGAAAGAAGCAATGAGGATATTAGGTACTAATCAAAATGTCGGGATAGGAACCAGTAATCCAGAAATAAAGCTACACATAAACGCTTCTGGAACAAACACTAGGATAAGGACAGAAAGTGATAATACAAAAATAGACATGAGGGCTGGAGACAATCTTGGTTATTTTGGTACAGTTACCAATGATGATTTGGCAATCCAAGCTAATGGGGAGAAGATAAGAATAAAAGCTTCGAGTGGGAATGTAGGTATCGGGACGACAAACCCGTCTAAAACACTTCATGTGGTTGGTGGAGTTAATATAACCCAAGGGTTAAATGTTTCTTCTTTACGAATACTAGGATTAGCTAGTTGTGATACCATAGATACAACAGCAGATGGGACTCTACAATGCGGTACAGATGCTACTGGTGGAGGTGGAGGAGCTACTCATTGGAATACAAGTGGAAATGCTTTATATCAATCTAATTTTTCAAAAAGTATTGGAATAGGAACAATAAATCCTCAAGGAACTTTACATATAAATTCTTCAAGTTCTGGTGGAGGTGTTGTAGATACAGCTGCAGATGATTTAGTCATAGAAAATGGTGGTAACTCAGGTTTAAGCATATTAAGTACGGATGCAGCTGCTGGAGTAATCAACTTTGGTTCTCCTTCAGATACCGCAGGGGTGCAAGGTACTTGGATACACAATAGTGATCTATTTACTTGGGGAACGCATAATGCAAATGCAGATATGAGATTTGTAGCTGGTGTCGCTTCAGAAGTTATGAGACTATTAGATACTGGTCAGGTAGGGATAGGAACAGCAACACCAGATACAGATACAAAACTAACGGTGGAGAATATAACTCATCAATTTAATGGAACAACAAGAATATTCGCAAATGGTTGTAGGGAGGTAGCAAATGCCACAGGCATTTTCTGGATTTGCTAAACTGATAATGCTGACGGCAATTGTTATGCAATGTGTGGTGTCGGCGAGTGGGTCGATTTACGATGCGAGGAATAGGAGTTTGATGAACAATAATGTAACTTTAGATGGATGGGTACTTCAAAAAGATGCTTATACTTTTACAAGAGATAATCAAAGTGAACTTCTTAGAATAGGTGGATATACAGAAGTAACAACATGTGATGGTACAGCAGATCCTTGTACTAATTTTGCTGAGAACGAAACAGGATGTATAAGACAAGTTCCGTGTAGTTACACAGCAGAGTTCTGTGGAGGAACACCAAGTGATTGTACATTTCACGGGGATGAACCAACATGTACACTAGCTGGTTGCACTTGGGATCCTGGTATGTGGATGTGTAGTGGGACACCTAATGCTTGCTCAACACATTCAGTACAAGCAGATTGTGATAGCGTTGGATGTGCTTGGTCAATGAATGCCTGTGATGGAGCAGAACAGCCTTGTGCTGATTTCGGTGAGAATAAAACAGGATGTGAGAATCAATTAGGATGTAGTTGGAGTCAAACAAATGAGAACTATAGAGCATTCTTTGACTTCAACATAAGTGTAATACCAGATAGTGCGAGAATACAGGAAGTGAATTTAAGCTTTGTAGTTAATCAAACTACAAACAATTCACATATTATTATAGTTGCATTAAACCCTAATGCAAGTGATTATACTAAACAAGGGAGAAGCATAAAAAGCTTGTGGGAGGCAATAAATTATTCAGATACTTGGTATACAAACATAACAGATACATTTGTTAATCACACTAGCCCATGTGAAGGTAGTGTTAGGACTTGTCCATCCCTAGATGGAGAGGAGGATCTATGTACAAACCAAAGTGGATGTTCTTGGGATGGGGTTTGTAGTGGTGTTGCTAATAGTTGTGGAGGTATGGTCAATGAATCACAATGTCTAAACCAGACTACTTGTAGTTGGGACCCTGAATCATGTAGTGGTACTCCTCAAGGATGTGACATGTACTGGGATCAAATGGGATGCGAAGATGCAGGGTGTACATGGGATGAAATGATGTTTATGTGTAGTGGTACACCAAATGCTTGTTCAACTTATTCAGAACAATTTGGATGCGAAGGAGCTATGTGTACTTGGAACACTGCAATGTGCAGTGGAACAGAAGATGCTTGTAGTACTAAAACAGCTAATTACTCTTGTATTTTCCAAGATGGTTGTATTTGGAGCGGATGTACAATAACTCCTAATGCAGAACCTTGTAATCAAATGAGAGATAGAAATAGATGTCTCCAACAAAAACCATGTACCTGGCCAAGATTAATTTATAACTTAACTTCGCCAGCATCCATAAACTTTACTTCATCATTAATGAGTGACTGGTGGAGATTTGGATTAGTTGCTTATGGATTGGGTAGTCAGACTGCTGAAGCTGACAGGGAAGCAACTATATTTTCTAATAATACAATCTACGAATATCTAAGACCTCAATTAATAATAAAATATACTCCAGCAGATTGTTATTGGGATGGTAATAGTACATGGTTCATAAATTGGTCACATAATTGCATCATTAACGGAACGGTTGATATTGAGAATAATACGTTACAGATGATTGGATTAAGTGGCAGCTTAACATTCAACAATGGATCGAGAGTTTTTGCGAAACAGATTCTCGGTGTTACGTCTGCTGTAAATACTGTTTTTGCTATGTTAGATAATTCAACTTTGGGGTTGTTAGTTTAGGATGAGGTCAGAAATGAAAATGAACATGAAAATGATACCATTGCTCGGGATCTTTCTAGTCCTGGCCATTACTACCAACGCATTGAATGAGTGCAAAGGAACAATAAAGTCTGATGAGTCTCCTTGCATAGTGGTTGTTCCAGTAAATACGTCCGCCACAGCTTGCACTTCTCTAACGGCGCAGTTTTATGTGAATGGTTCACAGAATCTTTACAATCAAACGATGCACGAGTTCTCGCCGTTCGCTTGCAATGCAACATTCAATCAATCGTCGCCCGCCACGTACCCAATATTCTTTACGAATGGAGACAGTGCATCAATCATTGTTGAAGAGAACGTTGATAACCTATTTTATCTCTATTTGGTTGGCCTTTTAGTAATGTTTTCCCTCATTGGTCTTGGCTATTATGTTGAAGATAAGACTTTTACGATCGTTGGGGGAATGCTTTCTTGTATAATGGCATTGCATCTATTCTCTCAGGGTTTCCCAGGACTTACGGACAGCTTTTTGAGGCAAGGCATCATAATTTTGCTTGCGGGGATCGGCTTTTACTTCATCATAGCCCCGTCGCTTGACTACATCATCAATCAGGGGGCCAGACAGTGATACCGTTTAGCTTTGCCATCGTAATTGTGGTCTTTGCATTGCTGCTGCTGGGCTTCATTGCCAAGATATACACTTTGGGAATGATTTCGGCAATGGGTCTGATAGTGATCGGGATATTCTCAGCAATTAATGGGTTTGAATCAATCAATAACCTCCTTACTCAGTCACTTTCAGTAATTTTAATCGCGGTAGGCGCGTACGTTTTCATCGGAGGATCACTACAACAAATACAGGAGGCAACAAATGGCTAAAGAAGAGAAAGAAGAGAAAGAAACAAAGAAAAAGCAGGGGGATACGTATGTAGTGGGGCAGGTTCCAACTCAAACAGCAGATGTGATTGTAAATTCTACTAATACAGAAGAACAATACACAGTTGAAAGTGCTCTTGCAAAAGTATTGAATAACCAGGAGAAATTAATGAAGTTGTTGGATTAATATGGCAGGATTCATTTTTAAGAGTGCGAACGAACTCTTTTCAATGGAGGTTACCAGGAATCCAAACAAACTCAGAGTTAAATCATCTGCAACGAACTATAGGTGGGTGAGGCAGCCTTGGAGAATGTTATTTGATAAGGGGGTGGAGTCATTTCAGGAGGAGCAAGCCAAAAACTTGAGCGATGCTCAGTTTTGGCTTGCTATCCAGGCTGCTATGCAACAAGTGGGGTATAAATTAATAAGACGATATGGTGAGACTGGCAGGAATAGCTGAGAACTTATTGGGGGTAGTCATAATTGGTGGCTTCTTCTTTTTTGTGTACTCTCTTTGGAAAAAGAAGTCAATGAAGGAGTCCCTAGATGATTTAGCACAATATATAGAGGATGAGAAGAAATGACAGAAGATACAACAGATATACCGCAAGAAGAAATACAGGAAATTGAGGAAGAGTTAGATGGGTTGGATCAGGGATACGGATCTCCAGAGCCACCGCTTAAAGACAACGTATACAAATTCTTTAGAGAGATACTAGAGAAAGAAGATTCAACTAGGATTGGTAATCTAAAGACAACAGAACTAGGACAATTACCACTCGGAGTTAGATCTTACTTAGAAATCGGTGGTTTTTGTGATAAAGTTGGTCTAGAAAAGGTTGCAGCATACCTAAAAGAGAAAGCAATGATAGTTACATCAACATCTATGAGCAAAGACGGATTCTTAGCACAACTATTCGTTACTCAGATTAAGAAAGAACAGAAAGTAGATAAGCCATTAGAGGGAAAGAAGCCTTGGTTTGGCGGTAGAAAACAGGAGGGGGTTTAAATGTGGGGATTCAATAAGAAAAAGAGAAAGGAAAAACAAGCGAAGAAGGAAGAAGAGGTTCAAGAGATTAAACCAAAGAGGGGTATCAATGAGAAGCTAGATCATCTTACTGAAACGTTGGACAACCTTTCTCAATCAAAAAAAAAGAAAGATCAGCTAAAAAAGAAGATGGTGAAGATGCCCTACGGCGTAAAGAGCCAACTGAAGAGGCTGGCAATCAAAAACAAAGCTTTAGTGGTATTACTCAAAGCGAATAGGTGTATTGAAACAAAGATAGGGGAGATGAGAGATGGGTTTCTTCTCCTAGATGAAAGAATCTATCAAGGTTCACCAGATTTTGTTTATATGTGGCAAGGAAAATATCCTTGTGTTGTAATAAAAGAGTGGGATCTAAGCCCGATAGGAGTGAAGGACTACTATGATTCTGTAGACGATGGTAGGAGTGCAGATGCACAACAGATTATTATCAATGCGCTAGAGTTTAGGGAGTCGATGATGCCCAAAAAGCTAGGGGGAAAAGCAATAATCTGGATAATAATCGGTGGTTGTATTGTGGGGTATGCGTTATTCGCACAATAAAATGAGTCAGGAAGTAGGATTTAAGAAAATAAACTGGAACCGTAGCGGAGATATATTAGAAGTCATAGTGCGAACAGAGGAAGCTAAGCCTATCTACAGGAAAAAAGTAAAGGTAAACGATAAGAAAGCACTACGACAAATCTTCGATGACCTAGAGAACATGGGCGTAGAAGGGCCACAAGAAGAAGAGGCAAAGTGGTTTGAGAGCGACTTTATATGATCTTTACGGGGATAAAGTTACCTGGGGATTGGTAGGATTCATATTTGGTGCTATGCTAATGCTCGCAGCAGTGAATAGATTCGGAGTTGTTATGAATGGATAGCAAAAACTCAACCATGAGTGTTCCCAAAGAGGAATTATCTTATATAAAGCTTTATTGCCATATCAATAAGATAAAACAAAAAGAATTTCTCAGCGAAATGCTTGCAACACATCCAGATTTTACCAAATTTAAGGAAAAAGTTCTCAAAGTATCAATCTTATAGGGCTATATATTTATTTTTTAACCATCTTTATATATTACATATGCGTAGATTCAATTATGACAGGTAAATTTGGTTCCAAACAACACAAAAAAGAAGACGTAAGGAACGCAAAGGTAGTTCTATTTGGCACAAGTGCACTAGTTTACTTTGAAAATGCACCAAAACGGAGGAAGAAGAATGAGCGACGTAATTAGAAAGCCACCAGTAGGTTGGAATAAAGCTAGAGAGAAGTTTTTAGATCAAGAAGATCTAAATGACGATTTTGCGGACTATTAAAATGGTACAACCAATGAAGCCAGATGTAATAAGGCAACTCAGAGAGGCAAAACGTTCAGGAATAAAACTAAGCAGATCAGTTAAGAAGGAACTTGCGAGGGGCGTAGCCAGTGAGAAGGCCAAAGAAAGAAAAAGAAAAAAAATATTCAGACGTCTGCGTGCAACTGGGCGTGCTTTTGAAAGGGCAATACGAAGAAGGCCAAAAAAGAAAGTCGTCATCAAAGTAGTCAAAAGAAAAGTAATCAAAGTCCCAAGAGCTACATTCTTTACAGGAGGATTTCTAAGAAAATGAAGGAGGTGAAAAATGGTTATAAAAAGATTTGTTAAAACAAGTACAGCAGTTACACTTGGCGGTGTAGTAATGAATCAAGCAGCAGCAATGCCACATTTTGGTGGAGCAACACAAAGCTTGGTTGGAGTTGGAGTACTTAGCCACGCAGCAGACGGGCTAATAAAAAAGAAGAAAAAATGAGCTTCTGCGATATAGGGCTATCTCAGTTTGAAAAGGACGGGATATGCCCCAGATGTAGTAGTTCAGGATTCGACGGAACGTTTTGCGACAAATGCGGATATTTAAACCCAAGAGGTGAATAAATGGTAAGAAAAGTAAGGGATTTAGTAAAGATGTCTCACAAAGCAACGTGCGGAGTGATGGAGAAAGAGCTAACTGTAAAGGCTGCTAACGTTAGTAGTGCGAAAGCAAAGCTAAGAAATGCTGGTTTTAGAATAATCGGCACATCAGAACCTAGTGGACCAACTAGAAAGATTTGGTTTATAGTAAGAGGAGGATTTTAAAATGGCGAAAAACCTAAAGTTTTATGATGTAAAGGGAAGGAAGTCTTTTATGTCAACTAAATGGAAAAAAGTTGTGAAGAAAGGTAGAGCATTTGCAGTAGCAAAAGCACCATCTGGAATAATGGCGTGGAGGATAATTGGTAAGGCTTAATGGCAACTCCAGCAGAGATTCAACAAGAGATAGAACAAAAGACTGCTGAGCTTCAACAAAAAGCTCAGATTGATAGTCGTTTCTCTATCCCTGAAGGATTTGAATCTCTGCCAATGCAAACTCAATTAGAGACGTTAAAAGTAATCGAACAAAGGAAACCAGTTGTTGTTGTTTTTAGAGAAAGAGGTGGGGCAATTACTGCTGGCGGGGAATCTTTATCTTCTAATCAACTAGCAGACTTTGAGAGAAGAGGAATAAAGATAGTGAAGGCTGGACTTACTCTTGCTGAGGTTGCTAGGAGGGAAAGGGAAGCCGAGAGGAAGTTACAAGTTGCTGCTGGAGAAAGAGATCCAGGTAAGGAAGAGATGATTGAACTGCCCTTAACAACAGAACAACAACGAGCAAAACAAAGGGGAGAAGAAGTTAAGCCAGTAGAAGTATTGGGTGTAACTCCTGCACCGAAAAAACAAGAGCCATCACAACCAATTACAATTGGGCAACAAACATTTACGTTTGGAACACCAGCTTTCTTTACACAAAAGCAGGCGGAGTTGGAGGCAAAAGTAACACCGATAACTCCCACACCCCCACAAGCCGCACAACAAGCACAAACACTATTCATTGCTGGGAGGATACCAGAAACAACTGCTGGATTTATAACAGCAGAAGAAGCGGCCAGGAGGCAAGCACAAACTGTTACTGCTGGATTATTTGCACCAGTAACTACTAGGCTAACTCAACCAACACCCCTACCACAGCCCACAATCGGATTTGGAAAAATAGCATTTACTCTATTGATGGACCCAGCTTCTCAAAGAGGAATACCTGGAGCAAGACCAGTATCTCCCCTTCCAACTTTGATAAGAACAATCCAAAGACCACTCGAACCACTAGCTACGGTAACTAGAGATTTTAGAGAAACATTTACTGGCCAACCATCAAGAGCACCAGGTGAAACTCAAAGACTAGCCCAACAATTAGATGTCCAAAGGAGATTTGCAGTAGCCCAACCAACCTTTGGAGATATATTACTTGGATCTTCAAGAGCACCAGGAGAACTTGCTAGAAGAGATCAAGCAACAAACATAGCTAGGAGATTTGTTGCTCCAACCCCGCAAGCAGCAGATGTTGGATTCATAGGTCAAGCTAGAGCTCCAGGTGGACTAACTAGATTGCAACAACAAATAGCACTAAGGCAAAGGTTAGCAGCAGAGGAAAGAGCAAGGAGATCATTTGTTTCCCCTGGACTTCAACCCATTCCTCAACCAGCACTAGGGCAGACTCAAAGACTAGCACAACAGTTAGATATTCAAAGGAGATTTGTTGCTCCAACTCCACAACCAGCCGACGTAGGTTTCATTGGACCTTCAAGGGCAGTAGGTGGATTAACTAGGTTGCAACAACAAAGAAATCTCACAAATCAAATTGGTATAGTTGATCCATTTGTTCAACCTCCTAAGGCACAACCAATTCCAAGTCCAGCATTAGGACAAACCCAGAGATTAGCACAACAATTAGATATACAAAGAAGATTCGCAGTTCCAACTCCAACTCCAGCAGGTGTAGGTTTTATCGGACAAGCTAGAGCACCTGGAGGATTAACAAGATTACAACAGCAAATTGCTCTTAGTCAAAGACTAGCAGCAGAAGAAAGAGCAAGAAGATCATTTGTTTCTCCTGGACTCCCACTAATTCCAACACCCGCACTTGGGCAACCAGCTAGGGAGCAATTTGTTACGCCAACAATAACAAGACCATCACAAACATTACTAAGTCTTGGACCAAGCCCAGCATTAGGTCAAGCTGCTAGACAAGAGTTTGTCCCACCAACAATACAAAGACCACAAACACCATTGTTAGATCTAGGACCCTCTCGACCATTAGGTGAAACTCAAAGACTAGCCCAACAATTAGATGTCCAAAGGAGATTCCAAATAGACCAAGTTGCACCAGCAGGTACACTAGGTCCGAGTCCAGCATTAGGTCAAGAAGCAAGAGAGAATCAATTCTCAGCAATACCACTAAGACAACCAACGAGGGTTGACATAGGAAATCCATTCGCAGCAGTAGCAGGAGGAGTATCTAGAGGATTAGAAAGAGACAGAAGAGAAGTTCTAGCACAACCATTCTTCAGGGAAACGTTTGTTAGGGGGCCACTTAGAAGAGATCCAGATGTTCAAGCAGCAGTAATAACTGGAGTATTTCTTGGACTAGGTTCTGTACCAGTAAGGGCCGCAATTGGAAGTCTAGGTAGGGCAATTGGTAGGAGAGCAATATCTCGAACTGTTATAGTTGAAGAAGGGGTGATAGTAAGAGAAGCGAGAAGGATCGGACAAGTAATAAAATCAACAGCAAAGACTACGAAAGAAACTGGACCAATAAAATTAAAAAGAACAACTAGGGTTTTGGGTGTCAAAGTAAGGGAAGAGGCTGGGGAAGCAACATTTACTTCAGAAATCATAGCAACAGCTGCAGGAGATTTTGAAGCAGATATAGGAACAACAGTTACATTCTTTGGAAGAAGAGGTAAACCAGTACAACAAATAGTTGGACAATTTACTGAGATAGGAACCTTTGAAAACTTGGTTGGTTCATCTGATGTTAGAGGATTCACTAAAACTGTTGGAAAGGGCGCACCCAGGGGCGTTCGTGCTCAGAGAGGATTCACGTTACAGACAGGTCAACCAGTTACACAAGCACAAATAGATAGGGGTAGATTAACTACTTCTACATTTAGGGGAGAATCTATTTTAGATGTAAAAGAACAAAGTCCTTTTATTATTGGTCCTCCAGAGTTCAGAAAAAGGGCACTTAGAAAATTACAAACCTCTCAATCAATCTCTGAAATAGAAACTGGAGAACTAGTTAGAACTGAAGTTCCACAAATAACAAGGGAAATGTTATCTAGGAGATTAGGAATAAGTGTAACCGAAAGACTTCCTGGACCATTAGAACGAATACCAGTAATAGGTGAAGCCGCAGCTATAGAAAGAGGAGAAGCTACAATCCTAGCATCCGAAACAATACCTGGAGCTGGAACAGACGCATTTAGAGCACTAACTCTCGGAGGCGGTCCACCACCACCTGGTGCTCAACAATCGGTAGCAAAGAAACTAACTAAGAGAACTGGAATCTCTCTCGGAGATCAACTTGGACTTTTACAGCAAGAACAAAAGGCTGCACAGATAGCTGCACAACAAGCAGTCCCACCTTCGCCTGGGGCTTTTGTAAAACTAACTGCTGAAGCACCAGTTACAAGACCAACTAGACCACCAGTAGTAAATCCATTTGGTATAACCAGAGTTACACAAGCTCAGCTTGCACAGTTTCCATTTGTTGCTGCTCCATCTCAAGTTGTTACGACAATAGATCTAACTGCACCAACACCAATTCCAACTACACTTCCAACAACGGGAGCAGGAAGTTTTGTTCAAGCAACCCCAACTAGACCAGCAGTTAGAACTGGAGTTAGAGCACGTGCAGCAGTTAGACCGAGAGCTAGATCTGCTTTAGAATCTGCTTTAGGAACAAGAACCGAGGGAGAAATAACAATCAAACCTGAAACAAGAGTTGCACAAACACCAGTAGAAGCCCAGGTAGTTGGGCCAACTATAGCGCAGACTCCAGCAGTAGCTCAAGTTACAAGACAAGGAACATTACAAGAACAGATAACTGGACAACAAACTATTCAACAGCTAATAAGGGTTCCTAGAACAACCACTAGGACAATCCAAAGAACTGGTAGGATTCCAAGGGTCCCTCCACCACCATTGCTTCCGAGGTTTAGAAGAGAATCTTTTGGCGGAGCATTCTCAACATTCGTACCAGCAGGTGGAACGTTCATAGTTCAAATTAGACGTAAAGGAAAGTTTGTAACAGTCTCTCGTCCATTAAGCAGACAGGCAGCATTGGCATTAGGTACTCGGATTACTTCTACAACGTTGGCTGCCACTTTTCGGTTAGTACCAGTGTCAGGCAGACCCCAGAGAGCACCCCCCTCTGGGGGGCCATCTGCCCTATCAAGTGCTTTCAGAACGTTTAAGATAGTCGGAGGGAAGAGGGTTCCACTCATAGATACATTTATCCAACGGAGGGGCCAAAGGTTAGCAAGCCCACAAGAAAGGAGAGCGATACAAAGAGCGAGATCATCAGCCTCCTCGTTCTTACAATCAAACTCGCCGAATCCCTCAAGAAGTACAACATCGGCACAGTCTTCCTTCTTGGCGGTAGGTAAGGCTGTGTCTAACTCTCCTTTTTTACCAAATAAGAAAAGAAGGGGCAGAAACACGGAGGCAATAATATGAATAAGAAAGGTGCTGGATTAGTTTTCGTAGGGATAATGACGGCAATAGTTGTTTTCATTACCATAGTTCAGTTTATAGGACCGATAAAAGACCAGGTAATAATAGCAAGAGATCCAACCAACTTAGATTGTGAAAATTCATCAATCTCTGTTGGAGCAAAGGCCACTTGCGTTATAACTGATCTGTATTTGTTCTACTTCTTTTCAGTAGGAGTAGGATTATCAATAGCATTTATCGGTGCTAGAAAACTAGCGTCACACATCCAGCAATGAACTATGAAAAGTCAAAAGATATTATTCGTTGTATCGTTTCTGTTACTTCTGAGTAGTTATGCTTCTGCGGACATTGCAGTGTTTCAATATGATACAACCAACGGAACGGATGCTTATGTGTATGAAGGTACTGGTGCTGGTTTTGACAATGCTGACATGATCCAAGGACGTAGTGCTGCTGGGAACCAAAAGTATAACGCATTTATAAATTGGAATCATACATTCCCTTCTATCCCAGCTTCCGCAACAATAGATGCCGTGAATATGACAATTTGCTTGACCGAACTTACAGGTGGGGGCGAACAACCACAGGTGTATCCAATATTGGGGGGATGGAATCAAACCACCGTCGATTGGGCAAATCAGCCAGCCCTGAACGAAACAGCGGAGGTTGATTTATTTGATATAACTCTTACAGTTGCATGTCATAACGTTTCCTTAAGCCCAACTTGGTATGAAGAACATAGAAAGGGGAACAATAACGGCCTTGGATTCAAAAGCAGAAACGTTGCTGACAAGAGATTAATATTTGATCCATCTAATGAAGTTGGACAGGAACCTATTTTGTATGTTCACTTTACTCCAGCTTCGCCAGGTGGCACTCCAGCAGATCCAGTATTCGATGCCCCTACCCCAGCAGACAATGACAACGATAGAATAAATATAACTATTAACGCTTCGCATAACGGAAGCGACGTAAGGTTTAACTTGTTTATCAGCAATGCGGGATCTTCAACGTTTGTTCACGTATTGCAAAACGTTACCTCTAACGCATCGAATTATAGCTCTTACGTTACAACGTTCTCAACCGACGGAGAGAGAACGTATTCTTATAATGTTCAAAATACGAGTTCTGGATTGTTCTCTTCGAATATTTCTAGAAACTATACTTTAGACACCATAAATCCAACAATAACATTAAATGGGGGGAACAATTTCTCAACACAGAACACAACTATTGTCACGCCACACATAGACCCGTTGCTTGGAATAAATGTCTCTTTCTTTGATGAAAATTTATTCCAGGCAATGGTTAATGCTACGCATGAGAACGGAACTTCTGTGTTCCTCTATTTGAACACCTCAATCGGCACAAATAAGACGGCAAATGTTTCTACACAGCTAAACTTCACTAACTTTCTTCCAGGGAACTATACAATTAGGCTTGTTGCAACAGATAGTCATACAGCTAAAAGGATTGATGATTACTCAATGAAGTATGAGTCCAGCAAAACAATCTCCTACGATACTGCCGAAGGAAACAGTATTAACATTACATCGTTGACCGCACCAGGCTCAATGAGTTCAGTTAAGAACACAGACCGCTATAATTTTAACTTTGAGTATAGTAAAACTCAGACTTTCTTTTCTTATCTGATTGAAGCAGATAAAGAGATCCACTACATCGAAGGATCAAAACATAATGCTCACTTTGTAGTACTCAACAAAGACGGAACTGGAAATTGGATTGACTTTGATTTGCCCTCTTCTACGCCAGGCGATTATATCGTGCATAAACTGAGTGATAAATCATATCAGGTGGTTGTAAGATCAAAAGGCGCAGATAGATTTACATTTAATTCCCTTGGGGGATTAAACACCCAGGAAGAGCACTATAAAATACAAGTTGCTGCTTTTGTGGATCTAAGAGTTACAGACATACTTAATCCCACGACCCATCCCACGTTCAATGCTTCGTATGCTGGGCCGCCAGTGCAAGCTCTAACAGAAAGAACAAACGTATTCCCAGCGAACTTTACAAACATCACAGCGGGCAACCCAGGATTTAGACTTAACGCAACTGGCTTTGCTGCAACCACATTTAACCCAGCAATAAGCGCACAGTATCATAATTTTACCGTCAACATGACCCAAGTTGAAGCAATTTTGATAAACATTTTCGACGAAGAAAGTATACAACTAATTGGAGCAGAAACTTTCACAATCCTGTTATCGAGCAATAACTTCTCACAAACATTTACTTCTATAACAAATAATCCAACAAGCATCGCTGGATTGGCTCCGAATAACTATACACTTAAACTTTTTAGCGCAAACTACGCCCAGAGAGAATACTTTGATCTGACCGTAACCGACGTAGGGACAACTACGCTAAACGCTTATCTAATCAACTCTTCCCTCGGAGACCCAGTAACGTTTACTGTGAAGGATGCTTCTGCAGACCCAATAGCTGGCGCAAGAACAGACTTTTACAGAGTTCTAAATGACACTACCACACTTGTCGGCCAGGAAGACAGCGACTTTGCAGGAAACTTCGTCTTAGATCTTTATGGTGCTAGAGAATATATAATCAACACTACAAAGATTGGGTTCGCAGTAAAGCAATTCACATTAGAGCCAACTGCCTCAACTTATGACATATTCTTATTGGCTCCAACATCAAACATTTCTCAGTCTGAGGGAATTTCATATGGGTTCTCGCCAACTGCGCAGACCATCCAAAATAATACGAGATACAACTTCACGTTCTCATTAAATAGTTCTGTTTGGAACGTTACAGATTGTAGAATGTATATCAGACACAACGAAACCCAGTTCTCTTCCAGCACAACAAGCTTCGGAGATGATTGGTGTAACATCACAATTGAAGCTGGAACTGGATTAAACACGACGCTCAACTCATACGTTGTTTATGTTATAAACAGCACAGTCAACAGAACATTGATACACGAATACGCCGTCATCAGCACATACACTGGACAGTTCTCCTTGCAGACAGTTATCAACGATATAAAGGCTTTTGCTGGAGCAGGATTCAATGACTTTACAAGGATGATGGTTGCGCTTGTATTCATAATCGGCATACTTATCTTTGCCGCCAGCTTCCAACAATTGCGAGAACCAGAAGCACTACTGATGTTGCTTGTCGGTTTAGTGTTCTTCTTTTCCAGGGTTGGATTTATGACGCTGAACTATGAAGCGATACCAGACTTTGCTGGGCTGCGGCAGTACGTGATATTTTACCTAACTCTGTTGGCTGCGGGCGGATATATGTTGAGGACCTATACACAATAACATGGGAAAGCTAACAAACTATATCGTATTGATGAGCGGATTAGTTTTACTCTTCTACTTCACGGGCTTAATCGAAACTTCGGCCAGTGCTACATTATTAGACACCCTATTGAGTCCTCAGAGCATAGCAGATAGCCCGCTGGGATCAAAGGTAAAGATTGCCATAGGTGCAATCATTGCGCTAGGAGGAATTGCTGGAGGAATAATATTTAACAACAAACAAATTGTTCAGAATGGGATCATAGGATTTTTTATGTTCTCGTTCTTTTTAGATTTCCTAGAAGTTTACAACAAGCTAGCAACAGGCAACGAGGTTTTGGCAATTCTTATTATCTCGCCGCTTCTACTACTTTATGTAATAACAGTTTATGAATGGATCGATAGGAGAGACTAATGGCACTAAACGCAAGCAATTATCTGGATCTGTATGATGTTTTTGTTAATGAGCTGATTGGAGACATTTGGCTTTTTGTGATATTGGGTATGATACTCATAGCATTAGTCTGCATTTGGAAAAGGATTCCATTCGAAGTGATAACGGTCTTAGAGGTAGTGTTCTTAGCAATCATCTTCGCAGAAACTTTAATAGTTTCACTCTGGGCCTTCACGGTGTTGTTTGTCGGGGCACTGTTCTACTACCACTATTCAAGAATAGCGAAAAGGTGATACAATGGGAATAAAAGAAGTAATACAGAAAGTAACGGGGGCGTTTAAGCAAGAGGATTCTGAGGCACTTCCAGATGACCAAACTAGAGACAAGCATCTGAGATCTCTAAGGAGAGAAATGCGAGTCATGGATGAGGAAGAAGAAAAGAAAGCTCTGATTAAAGAAGTTGCCCTACGTAAGAAGTTAAGAATGAGAAAGCAGTTGTTCGGTATCAGGGAAGAAAACGAAAGAGAGAAAGAGGAACAGTTTGTCAAGGCAATGGAGAACAAAAACAAAAAGATTGGAGTACTTGAATCCAAGTTAAACCACGCAAACATGATGCGAGAACAGAGTATGCTCAAAGAAAAAAATATGTTTGCTCATTCTGGCTTCGGAGAAAAGAAGCCAAAGAAGCATAAAGATACTGGATTTTTAGGCCAGGGATTTCTATAAACCCGCCGTAGTGCGGCTTTATTGGGCTTGGCCGCATTATTGCGGTGTTGTTACTTCTAAATGTCAGTAAAGTTTAATATAGAAGCTTCCATACTAATATTCATATGGTAAGAGAAAAAATAAGCATGACGATTGATCCCCTATTGAAAGAAAGGGCAATTAAGAGATGTAACGAAACTGGGGCAACGCTTTCTGGTTTGGTTGCTTTGCTATTAAGAAACCACCTCAATGAATATGAGGAAGCCAAAAAATGATAACTCAGGAATTTATTAAAACCGAAGATTTGGTCTACAAAATCCTTAAGGAAGACAAATTCGCAAGAGACAGCGAGAAATGGCTTACAATCAAAGTTCTCAAAGCTATGGGGGTGACTATTGGCTTGGGTGCTGTTCCTTTGAGCAGCATCCCTAGCTTTGAGACCATTTATCGCTGTAGAAGAAAGATTCAGAACCAATTTAGAGAGTTCAGGCCAACAGAAGCCGTAGAAGACTTTAGGGGCAGTAGAAGTCAATATGTAAAGGTATGGAGCAATGGCTCGGGGGAATGAAAAAGACAGGACATATCAAATCAGACTAACCCATAACATGACACACCAACCCATATCAAACCAGGACACACCATCGCAGTCCAGGACATAATAATGCAGTACATTGCAGAACACGATAACGCAAACCAGAACAAAACAAACAAAGGTGAAAAACATGAAAAAAGAAGAAAAAGAATTTAAGAAGTATGAGAAAGAAATTGCAACATTGATTGCAGTACAGAAAGAAGGAAAAGCAACGGTTCCACAGATAGTCTCAAAGTTGAAAGAGTGGGACTTAAAGGTAAACGAAACCGATTGCAAGGAATTTGCTGAGAGATTGAGACGAAGAGATTTACTCAGTATAATCCTAGAGAGGAAGAACGACATCAGCATACAAAAGTATGCACTCAATAAGATAAAGAACTTGCCACCAGTAGCCCACTACAAAGATATTGTGGACTACGAAGAGGGTAAAGAGCTAATAAAAATCTTAGATGCAACCAAGGGAGTCAACAAAGGCAGAACTCCAGATATTAAAGATTACTTTACTGCTAGGATTAAGTGGGTAACAACCGCAGATGTTCTAGGTTTTATTCCGCTTGATGGTGAAAATGTGAAGTGCCACTACAAAGATGGTCAAGGCAAACCAATCTTTAAAGGAGTTCACTTCAGAAAGTTCTTATCAGCAAACCTCAGAATGTTCAACATTCCAGAGAGTAAGGGAGATTATGTTGGTTTCTCTAACGGTGTTGTTGATTTAAAGGGAAAGCCAATCACAAAGAAGGCAACCTATGTTTTAGCTAACAGAACTGGTAGTGGGGAATCTATATGGGAGAACTTGCCAGTGGGAACAACGATAGAGACTACTGCAACAGTTCCAGGTAGCGAGTTCACACCAGAAAAGTTTGAGAAGATATTAAAATTCATTTCCCAAAATGGATTGGTAGGATTTGGTGGTTGGGGGAAAGGGAACGCTAACAATTTGGAGGTTCAAGAATTTGATTTTGAGGGGATGGTGATCTAAAGACAGCCCAGAGCAGTACAATGCAAACCACGTCAGCGCAGGACACACCATATCAAGCCACGCCAAGACAGAACATCACAGTCCATGCCACAGCAAAACAGGGCAGTCAGATCAACACAAGCCAGTACAACGCAGAGCAGAACACTACAAAACAAGACACACCAAAACAAAAAATAGAAAATAAAAAGATAAACAAGGAGGAAAAGAAAAATGGAAATAAATGAATACACAAAGCCACAGGGACAATTCCTAAAGGCAAAAGATGTAGAAGCAAGCCCAACGAAGATGTTTGTGCCACTAGAGGAAGGCACAATGGTTGAGAACGAGAAATTTGGAGGACAAAGACTCCATGTCAAAGGAGAAATGGACGGAGCAGAGTTCACCTTTGATATGAGTAAGACAAACTCTAGGATCGTAGCTGAAAAGCTAGGTACGGAGACAAAACAATGGGTAGGCAAAAGGTTCGCCCTAGAAATCTACAAGGTAAAGGTTTCTAGTGGGGATTTTGTAAACGCAATCAACGTTGCTGGTGTTGAAGTACCAGCACAAGGGGGGGTTTCCCCTCCTCAATAACATGGCAGAACCAGTAGTTGCGGTCCTTGTGGCTGCATCATTTTTGGTCGGATGGCTAGGTAAGACAAGATACGATAAATATTTATGGGAAAAAGATGAGAAGAAAGTACTTGAAGAGAAAGAAAGCTAAAACCCCAAAAGAGTTAGAAGAGGATGACAAAATGAGGCAGAAGATAAGTAGGTATGGAGATGGAGCGTATTTAGAGGATGAAGAAAAAAGTAATCGATGAAGAAACAATGCGAGAGTTCTATGTTGATACCCTTGGAGTAGAAGAGATCATACAAGGCGAAATAGAGTTCCTTAAAAAGAAGGTGTTGGCCCACGAAGCAGAGTTAATGGAGATTAGGGGCTGGATTAGGAGTATTGAAGACAGGCAGCGTTAGGATGGATGAAAACTACTCAAGAGACGCAGTAACAGGCAGAATACTGCCGAATAGCAGATTGCTTAACAAAAACAAATACTCAAAAGAAGACCTTGATGAATGGGCAGTAGGTGGGTGGGGATGAAAGCCTATATAGACATAGAAAACAAGCGAATTGGGGGTATGTGTAAGGTTAAAGATTTTAAAGCCCAAATTGAGGGTTTAAAGACCTTAGTTTCCACTGGAGAAAATAATCCAGATGCTACATTACAATAATAATTATATATTATATTTAATTAATTAAATAATTAAGTATAAGTATAAATAAAAAGGTAACAGGGGACAAAATGAAAAAAAAAGCAACAAAAACTGTAGCAACATTGTATATGGATGCTGAAGTGTGGGAACTAGTAAAAAAGAAGCACCCAAGAGGGATTTCTAAGCTAACTGAAGATTATTACAGGAGCACACTAAACGTCGAGTTAGAGGATGTAGATAATAAGGAAATAGATCAGATTGAGAAAGAAACCAAAGAACTCGATGAAGAGATCTCCAAGCTACGCATTAAAAAGAAATCAATGGAGATTGAGAAAAGCAAGAAAGAGCAAGCAAAGAAAGAAGAGGAAGCAAAGAAGCTTGAAGACCAGGCTAATATAGTTTGGGAAGGTTAAATGGTACGTGTACAAAAGATCGAAAAAGGGGGAAAAGGTTCGACTTGGTTGCTGTTATTCGATGAGAAAGAAATAAAGGGAAGTAGGTGTGCCCATTGCCACGACCCAATCCACGCAGCACAATCGATTTATTTCTGCCAGGCAACCAAGAAATGTTTTCACAGAAGCCACTATATCAATTCCTATGGCGAGACAATTAGGGTTCCAGAATGTGGAGGCAGCATAAACCACTCAGACTTTTGTGGTATAGCCAAGGTCGGATAATGGAAGAAGGAATGCCAACTTGCCAAAACAATGGGTGCAAAAGCTACTGTTCAAGCAACAATTACTTTTGCTGTGAACTATGTGCCAGGCAATACAAAGCAGACCAAGAAGTACAAAAGGTGTTAGGAAGATGATAAGCAAAAAAGCATTGCAAGACCTGAAAAAAGCATTAGATCGGTTTGCAGATAAATTAGATGAAGAACTAAAAAAGACAGGCGAAGAACCAGTAGTAAGAAAATGGGTGCTAGAAGACGACAAAGGCAATTGAGGGGGAAACAATGACCAAACCGACTACCATAACTCAACTAATCAAAAAACACCCCTTTTTGGAGTGGAGAGCCTATGAACAAATGGGGCTACTAGAAGACATCAAACACGTAGTAAAGTCCCAGAGGATACCTTAGAATGACAAAACCAAAACCACCATACCCAGAAGTACCATACCCAAACTGGATGCGTAATCCCAGGGAGTGGGTTAATGGTGAAGAAGATGAAATATGACTGGAAAGTAGACTACTGGTTTGTGAAAGAAAAGGAAAGGAAAGAAAAAGAATTGAGAAAGAAGTACCAAGAGAAACTTGATTAAAATGTGGGACATGAAGCAGAACAACGACACAGATGAACTGAGGGCACAAATGGGATGTAAATCATGCGGCGGAATAGCACCAACAGGATTTGACGAGTGTGTGCATTGTTATATGATTAGAACAAAGAAAGAAAGAATGGAGTTAGCTAAGAAGAAGCTGAGGGAGAAGTAGAATCTCTTGGTATAAAGAGTTGAGAAAATGAATAAAATAATCGAGGATGCAGCAAAGGAGAACATTTGGATTACAATAGCATTGTTAGTTATGTTTGGTATTGCTATATTGTATATGTTTGACCAATTTATGACTGCGGGGCCATTGTATTATCCAAGATGAAATCTTACAACGTAAAGATCAAAAATGAGACAAGAACAAATTAGAGAAGAATTAATTGAGCTAAGAAATGATCTTAAACAAATTGCAATGGAGTTAGAGGTAGCGAGCAAATGACACATAAGGAGGCTAAGGTGAATAAAAGAATTATACAAATAATTGTGGAAAAGTACTGGAGATGCGAACACCATGCTTGTCAAGGTTGTAATTGCACTAGGCAATCAGAAGCATTAGTCGATGATTTGTTTAATGCGTTTACTACAGAAAAGATGGAGGAAAAAACATGAGATACTTTCACATAGCGACAGGCGAATGGATAACAGACGTAGAATTGCAGAACAGGCTCGACCAACATTTTGATTTCAAATGTAATGATTGCAAGGAAAGCATAGGGGAGCATATAGCTGTGTTAGCAGAAGGAATCTTTTGTAAACCGTGTCAACAGAAAATCCTTAATACCCTTACTAAAGAGAAGATGGAGAAAAAATGATAACGCCCACAGATGAAGAAATAACTTTAGAACTAAATACTGAATTATTTAGGGACCATCCAGAATTGAAACCTAAAGATAAAAGTGGATTAAATTATTGGATTAATACCGCTAATCCCAAAGAGGTGAAGAAGAAATGAACGAACTATGGATAATGGCACAAACTACAACCATAGTACTTCTCTCAATTCTTGTAGGATATTGTTTAGGCAAAGGGTGGTTTAAACCTACTCTTAAGAAACCAAACAAAATACCAAAAAAGGTTCAAAGATGAAAGGAAATGGCGTGGTAACAGTGTGTAAAAACGAAGGAACACTCAAAAATATAAATGCTATATTAGTCAATGAAGTAGATTGCATCAAAGAGATAGACCAAAAAGTAAAAGTTATAAATCAAATAAAGAAAATCCTACATTCCATTTCTCCTTTTAAGAACGAACCAGTTGATTGTGTGCTTTGGGTAAAAAATGATTCAATACAAGCCAATGATTATAACCCCAATAAAGTTGCACCGCCAGAAATGGAATTGTTGAAATTGAGTATCCTGGCAGACGGTTACACTCAACCAATAGTAACTTTTCCAGAAAAAGATAAGATTACCGTGGTAGATGGGTTCCATAGGAACCGTGTTGGGAAGGAGATCCAAGAAGTCAAGAATAAAATACATGGGTATTTGCCAATTGTAAAAATAAGAGAATCTCAAAAAGGAAAAAACGAAAGAATAGCATCAACGATTAGGCACAACAGGGCAAGGGGAAAGCATACAATAGATGGCATGTCCGAAATTGTTATTGAGTTAAAACGGAGAAATTGGAGCAACAAAAGGATATGTAAGGAATTGGGGATGGAAGAAGATGAAGTTTTAAGGCTATGTCAAATAACAGGTTTAGCTGAATTATTCAATGATGAGGAGTTTTCAAAGTCATGGGATATAAAAGATTCAGAACCAGATTTCGAACCAGTAACAGATCAGTTTGATGACACTATAAAAGAAGAATTTGGTTTTAGGACGGTGAACACAAATGATCCAGATAGGATTTTTCATAAATATGATAAATGGGAGTGTTACAAGGCAGGATTTTATGCTACAAAAAAGGAAGGGATGACGGAGAAGGAATGTGAACAGGAGTATTATGAACTTCTTTCTAATAAGAAAGAATTTGAAAAAGCATTAAAGGGAGTTATTGAGGAATGGAAGTATTCTTGCGAACATTACTTAACTAATCAAAGTATGAATAGGATTGCCTATCTGGGCCAGGCAGCTCTCTGTTATTCTAAAGGGATACCTAGCAAATATCGGGGAGGTTTTAACCTACTTGACGAAAGACAACAAAAAAAAGCAAATAACCTAGCCTTAAAATATTTGAATAAGTGGCTAAAGAAAAATGGAAGAAAAGAAGTGAAATTGGATGAAGCAATGACAGAAAGACAATCAACAATCTATTAAAATGCAAGTTAAAAAATATCAAAAAGAGAATGTTCTTGAAGCTGCAAGAGATAGGATTAGTAAGGTGTTCGATGATTTTGAAAGAATATATTTAAGTTTTTCTGGTGGGAAGGATAGCTCAGTTATGCTGCATTTAGTTATGGATGAAGCAATAAAGAGAAAGAGAAAAGTTGCACTTTTAATTATAGATTTAGAAGCACAATATAAGGACACCATAAAACACATAACTGAAATAATAGAAATATATAAAGATAATCTGGAGCTGTATTGGTGTTGCTTACCGCTACTGTTAAGAAATGCAGTTACTAATTTTGAGCCTAGATGGATTTGTTGGGATCAAAACAAAAAAGATCTTTGGGTGCGAGAGAAGCCAAGTATAGCTAAGACTGAAAAAGACTTCCCTTTTTTTGTACCAGAAATGGAATTTGAAGAATTTATGGTTCTTTTCGGTGAGTGGTACAGTCAAGGAAAAAACACAGCAGCATTTATCGGGATAAGGGCAGATGAAAGTTTACATAGGTATTGTGCAATAGCTACATGGAATAAAGAAGGAAAACAATGGAAGGATTATATATGGACAACTAAAGTAATCGGAAATGTCTATAACATCTATCCTATCTACGATTGGAAAACAGAAGATGATTGGAGATACCACGCCAAATTCAAAGATAAGCCATATAACGAAATATATACCAAAATGCACAAGGCAGGAGTAAAGTTAAGTCAACAAAGATTGTGCCAACCATATGGAGACGACCAAAAAAAAGGGCTGTGGTTGTATCATATATTAGAACCAGACACTTGGACTAAGTTAATCGCTAGAGTAAACGGAGCAAATTCTGGAGCTTTGTACATCAAAGAAAATGGAAACATGACTGGATATAATAAAATTACATTGCCTAGCGGTCATACTTGGAGGAGTTTCTGTAACTTGTTGCTACAAACTATGCCAAAAAAAACAAGAGATCATTATATCTACAGATTTAAGAAGTTTATTAGTGGTTGGCGTGATAGGGGCTATAAATCCATACCAGAAGAAGCACCATTAGAATTAGAAAGCCAATGCTGGGCCCCTTCTTGGAGGAGAATGTGTAAATGTTTATTACGGAATGACTATTGGTGTAAGGGCTTGGGGCAAACACAACCAAAAAGTGAAGCGTGGTTGAAATTTAAGGAGATAAAAAAAGCAAAGGCAATAACATGAAACCAAAAAGAAGCAGTAAAACACCAGTAGCGGTTACCTACAGCGAATACGTGAGAATCCTACAACACACAACAGGAATCCACCATCGGCTGGGGATTATGTTGGCATTTGAATCTGGGCTTAGAATCTCTGAGTGCATCGCACTCAAACCAGGACACATAGACTTGGAAAACAAGAAGATTCAAGTCAGGGGAGGTAAGGGAGACAAAGACAGGGTTGTAGTGTTGCCCGTCCATTGGTGCGATGAAGTTCACAAACAGTTGCTCCCAATTGCTTGTAGCAAGAGAGCTTTACAGAAAGCGTTTGAGTTAGCTTGTGAGGCATCTGGACTTTACAAAGAAAAGCCAACGGTTCACTTCCACAGTCTCAGGCACGGCTACGCTACGTTCAGTTACGAGCAAGGAGTTCCTATCCCAGATATTCAGATGTTGTTAGGACACACCGACATTTCAACCACGATGCAGTATGTAAGGGTGAATCCTTACAAGAGCTTGAAGGCTGGAAAAGAGGCGTGGCAATGTTAGAAGTAGATGAATCTGCTTTTTTCAAGCTCGTTTTTCTCTCGGGAATAATGGCGGGTTGGCTAATACGAGATTGTGTTCAGAATCTTACAGAAGGATATAGGGAATGGCTTAATACTCGAAAGAGGTGAAATACGTAAAGTTAAACTAAGATGAAAGAAGGAATAATAATTTTCGGAATTGTAATGTTTTGTTTAATATTTTTTGCTTCCGTTAGTTATGTAGTATTAATCAAAGACAATATCCATGAAATAGTGGGAATCAAATGTGCTAGGAATTTAAGAATAACAGTAGACTATCCTTTTTGTTCGACTGTTTTAGATTGTATGGAAGATTGTGCAACAATTAAAGGGGGTTTCGTTGAAGTAAAAACTGTTGGTGGGATTGGCAGAGAAGATAGGTGTTTTTGTTATACAAAGGATGGAATAGAAAACATATGGTGAAATCACTTAATACGTAATATTGATGGAGTGAGAATGAAAAACTACTTAGAAAAAACATTGTAT
>CEPX01123818.1_pt1 | contig 30499 bp, 39 predicted proteins | sample 361361 | NCBI WGS metagenome assembly CEPX01 (sample SAMEA2619974, study PRJEB7988) | marine metagenome | biome: marine biome (ENVO:00000447); feature: mesopelagic zone (ENVO:00000213) & marine oxygen minimum zone (ENVO:01000065); material: "saline water (ENVO:00002010), including plankton...
TATCCCTTGGTCATAAAACCATTCAATACCTTCATCATAATCCATCGATGGTTTTTGTTTAGCAAACCATTCAACTAACTCGCCAGTTTTATATTCACTGGTAAGTTCATCAAGCTCTTTATTGAAGATTTTTCTAAAATTGGAAGAAACACCATCGGCGGGTATATCTGCTAATAAAAACTCACAAGCAGCATGCACAGCACTTCCAAATGCGGTGTGAATGGATCCATCGCCCTTAAGGCCATCGATATATTGAATTTTGTATCTTGCGGGACATTCATTGTATGTTCTCAACTGTGAAAATGAAATATACTGTTTGGTGCTCATAATTTTCCTATAACTTATACAGTTATAGTATAGCATTAATCAGGTGTGATGTCAAGCGCCTTTTTGCGGGTTCGCCGTTTTCGCTTAGGGGGAGACTTAAGTTTTTCTTCTATAACAGTGTGTTTTTCTTCTGCTATAGGTTTCACATGTGATTTAGTCTTTTTTGATAATTCTTTAACCGGTATCATAACTTTTTTAACTGGTTTTGGTTTAAACCTTCTAAACTTATATTCGAATATCCATTCACCGGTTAAATGACTGTCTCGATCATTTTGTATATTTGTTATAGAATTAAGTAGTTGTTTACGTGTTACAACAAGACCAAAACGTTCTTTGATTTTAATAATCACACCTTTTGTATCTAAATACTTTATCGGTTTGCTACTGTTTAAACGTTTAGTAACAGAAGCTCTAACATATATTCTATTGTTTTCTTTATCTAATTCAATATTAACTACCATTGTAAACTCCTTTGGTGGCGCATAAATCTTGTATTTTTTGTGCAACAGCGGGATGATACCGAATTGCTTTTTCGGGTGATTCTGAAAACCATATAGAAAAAGCTGTTGCAACATACTCATGAATATCCGTAAGCGCGTAGGGATAAGACAAAAGGTTTCCAACTAAACTATCTAATCTATCATAAGTTAAACTATTGGCCAAAAATTCATCAAATTCTTGATCATATTCTGTATTTTGCCACATTTGATTTGGTATTGTGTTGGATATACCATAATCGGCAAGGACGTTACACACGTCATTCCTTTTCTTAAGAAACTCGTTTTTAATTAAATCATCATGATATAAATCATTTGGATATACATCTTCTACGGCGTGAGCTAGCTCATGCAAAATACTGTCATACAAATCTTGAGTTGATTCTATGTTGGCCGTGACATATATTGACCCATCAATATAAGTAGCTTCAACATCCTTTTTATGAAAAAAGGCCGCATCGCCAATATAAATTCCATCGATTGTGTCAAACATCCAACTTGGTATTCGTGTTAAACGTTGGATACATGCGTCTAAATCCACGTTTGATGATAGTGGTTGTAAAAGGGTGACATATGCGTTGTGTATTTTGCGTATTCTCCTTTGTGTTCGTGAGCGCGAGGCAGATTCTGTGATATAATCTCTATTCATCTTTTAAATCATTTAAAACCTGTTGTGGTCGGGGATCTTCTTTATAAAGCTCGTCGGCATTAAGGCCCTCTTCAAAACCTTTAAGATAGTTTTCTTCAGCAATTGCAAACACAATTTCTGGAAAATCTTCCGCGAGCACTTGCACCACCATATCAACGGTAATTTCATGATTTTCTGGTTTAAGTTTATATCCAGTATAATCAACAATCATTGTTTTTAAATCACTTGATGTTTCATCGTGTGCTCCAGTAATAACACGATCTAAATTTTCCTTTTGTAAATTATCTAATATTTCTTGATTCATTGCTTCTCCTATAAAATTTTTGATGCCAAGGTTGCTAGCGCCGACCTTTCACCTTTTGTTAATGTAACATGTGCAGATAACGCGTGTGTTTTAAATTTTTCTACAGCAACAGTTAACCCATTGGTATATTCATCTAAATATACATTGTCAATCTGTTCGATATCGCCGGTCAGTATTAATTTGGTGTTTTCACCAACTCTGGTGATAATTGTTTTTAATTCATGGCTGGATAAATTTTGAGCCTCGTCAACCACAATGAAAGCGTCAGAAATAGAGCGCCCACGAATATACGTCAAGGCTTCTATTTCTATAACTCCTTGATCAAAATGATTTTTCATTTCATATCTATCACCAAGTAAATTTTGAAGATTATCATAAATCGGAGCAATCCATGGCATCATTTTTTCTTCTAATGTACCGGGTAAAAACCCAATATCTTTTCCTAATGGTTGGATTGGTCTAGAAACTACCATTCGTTTGTATTCACCTGAATGTAATACTTGATCTAATCCGGCGGCAATTGCTAGCAACGTTTTTCCGCAGCCCGCTGGGCCAACTAATGATACTAATTTAATATCCGGATTTGTTAGAGCATCGAGGGCAAAAGTTTGTTCTTTATTTCTTGCACGGATTTTAAATATTGGTTTCTTTTTTGCGTTAGTAACCCTAACTAAAGGTTTTTTGTCATCAACATACCGCCCAATTCCAGATTTAGATTTACCTTGTAATAGAAAATATTGATTTGTATATACCGGTTTTTCAACATCTAAGTCTTCTAAATATAAGTCATCATCATAAAATTCTTCTATCATTTTATCAGGTATGGTTAACTCTGTCATACCGGTATATAATTGGCTTGTATCAGAAACCAACCTTTCGGTTTCGAAATCTTCTGTTTGTAAACCTAAACCATCCGCCTTAACACGCATATTAACATCGCGCGAAACCAAAATTACTTCCCAATCTCCACCAGCATCTGAGCCAAAATATTCTTTACGTATATCTAACGCTGTGGCAATGATTTGATTATCTGAATCTGTTGGATCGTGGCCCGCTGGCATATCGGCTGGTTCGATGGGTTGTATAACTCTTATTGAGCCTTTTTCTTTCCCTAGCGACACCCCTTCGAATAAACTGCCGTATTCTCGTAATTCATCGAACATACGGATGGTGCTTCTAGCACAAAACCCCACAGTATCTTGTCTTTTTTTATGTTTGTCTAACTCTTCCAAAACTTTGAATGGAATTAAGATTTCGTGGTCATTATAGTGCGAAACCGCACTGATATCGGTTAGATATACGCTGGTATCCAAGACATATATTTTGTGGGTCATAACTGTCCTTTATATAAATAGTTTCTTTCGAATTAGAACAAGTGTTTTTTTTAATTTTTGGCTCATAGTTACTAATGTATATGAAGAAGTTTTTACTATTCCTTGTTTTTATTCCATTAATGGTTAGTATCGCAAGTTGTAGTGCGGCTAATCATACAATATTCTCTAAAAAGTATAACACAGACCCGCGAGAATCTTTCGTGTTTATCTCAATAAAACACACAGTAACATTGTGCGAAGATGATGTATGCATTGAAAACGATTTTAAAGGTTCTGCTAGTGGTGTAATTTTCAAGCGTTCTTATCGTTCTTCATATATACTTACCGCTGCGCACGTATGTGGTATCGATCCTGCAAAACAATTATTTACTAATAATAAATTAAAAACAACACACAAAATAACAACATTAACGGGCCGTACTTATAAAGCTGAAGTAGTTGATTTAAATCACAAAATTGATATTTGTACTCTTTTTGTACCCGGGTTAACCCACATGCCACCAATCCCTAGGGCACAAACTCAACCCCAACCGGGCGACAAAATCATCAATATTGCTGCGCCGTTGGGTGTATTTGAAACAAACGTGGTACCACTAATGACTGGTATATATATTGGTGATAGAAAAGATGGCGGTGCATTGTATTCTCTTCCTGCGGCGGGTGGATCGTCTGGCTCAATGATTTTAAATGGTGATGGTGAATTAATTGGTGTACTTTATGCCACCCACACATCAATGAATCAATTAACACTTGGTACCAGTTTTAAAGAAACCAATAAATTTATATATGAATCGATTAAAAAGCAAGACCAGACAAAAATGATAAAACTAATCGCATATGTTATTCAGAAAGGTACACTTCACGATCCAAGACTTTCAATATCTCGTTAGGCTTTACAAATTCCACAATCTTATTAGGATTCGCAACTGATTTCAAAATCAAATATGTGTCTTCCGCTGATTTAAGCGGTACCGTATAATAATAAAAATCTTCTAGTGTATATTTTTCATGCTTATAAACCACCACTTCACCTTGGCTTACTTTGCGATTAAAAACATCATATGTAAATCTTTTAGTCTTGTTTTCCATTTTTAAACTCGCTTATAAATTTGTATACATCTGCCAAAACATATTTTTCATCTTTAAAGGATTCTAACATATCATCCGTATAATCAGTATTTAGTTCTCTTTTCAAAATAATAGAAATACTTTCTAAATTTAACCGATCGATATGAATATGTTCCAAAAGACGGCCGCTTCGTGTTACAGCTTGATCAATATCGGTTAAAGGTACATTCGTTGTACAAATAATTTTAATTTTTAGCAATGAACCTAATATACCATCACTAAGGTTTAATGCTGACGATATGTCTTCTAAATTAGAGTCTGTCCTTGTTTTCAATATTTTATCGGCATCTTCTATAACCAACAAAATTGGTTTTTTTACTTCTTGGTGCAAACTGTGTAACACATGAATAAACTCTGGATTTCCAAGTTTGGCAACCATACTTGATGGCACTAAAACATGACAATATTTGTCGCCCAATTCTGTTATTAAATTCTTAACCAAAAAAGTTTTACCAGTGCCCGGTGGACCTTCAAAAACCATGAGGTTTCCAAATTCGTTATGGGTTAATAACGCATTTTTAACTCTGGAATATTTTTCTTGTACGTCATTGGCGTAGTTATCCGGTAAATATTCCTCTACAATAATATCTAATTGCTCACAAATCAATCTATTACTACGCAGCATAATGGTGTGAAGTTTAGACTCTTCAATCTTTTTAATCTTTTGTTTTAGGAAGACTTGTAAACTCTCAAATTTAAACGTATCAAGATAATACATTTGAATTTGGCATGCGGTATATTTATCTTTTTTGAAGGTGCTAATTGTCAGAGCAGCATCTTCCCAAAAAATAGTAAAACTTCTCGATGAAACTTGTTCTAAATATTCATTATTAAAATATGCGTCCGAACTGGTTTCGGATTCAGAAAAAAGCTGGCCTTCGAAATCTGAAACTAATGAATCTTTAATTTCTGTCAATTCTTGTTCGTTGGCCAATTTCCCATCGAATTCATATTCAAAACGCACATTCTTTTCAAATAAAGCTTTCATATTGAGGCCGCCCAAGGCAATTTCACACTCAGGTCTATTCGTGGGATTGATTGCATATAACCACCACGGTTTACCTTCACCGCCTGACCAGTCGCTGTTTGTAAATCCAAATTTACGCATAATGCGCAATCCTAATCTTTTGGCTGCTTTTTATTCTTACCCTTTTTGGTTTTGATTACCACGGGTTTAATTGTACGCACGCTAAAACGGCCGGTTTTACGGCTTCTTTTAATTTTATAATCAATTCCTTTTATGAAATTATTATCTAACTCAGAACGGGCGTGAGATACGGCAGTATCATAATCATCAAATTGTGCTACAATTTGCCATGTTTTAGTTGGTACTTCCGTTGTTTGTGGGTTGGCTTTCGTCATTATTATCTCCAGTTATTTTCAAACTTTCTTCGATTTTATATTTGCGTACCAGCGCTCGAAAAATGTGCGGGTGCAAACCTATCATACGTGCTGCTTCCTTTTTACTGGCCGCAGCAGACACGACATACCTTAGTATACCATCTTGAACAATATTTTTCAAGCGATACCATATAGGCATGCCAAATAATTTGCCATTGAGGGGGCGGGCGGAAACTTCTAATTTAAGCCCTATTAACTCTTCCATAGAAAGACGACTCAACATTAATTCAAAGTCTGCTGAAGATCTACCTTCATCCTTCAGGATCTTACTGAGGGATATGTTTTTATAAATGCCAGTTGTTTTCTTTTTCATCTACTTTATTTGTTTTTTGAGATATGATATAATCAGACTAGCTTAAGCAGTTAAGGCTTTTGCAGAGAGCCTTAAAAGCTAGCCAGTACTACCAATTAGTATACCATATCTAACACTTAATTTTTATATTGATCTTTTCGATCTACCAAGAGAGCTAATTAGATTATATGATGGAAGGGGAGTGATCTATTAAATTTCAGTTACTACGTTTTCGTCGTCTTCTTCGGGTGGTAGGTCGCCTAATTCTTCACCGTCAAGGTCAAAATCTAGCGCTGGCGAACCGGATGGGTCTTCCATATCCAATTCATCCCCGGCGCTATCGTAATTAAGCTTATCTTCCTTTTCTTGTTCATATTCATCTGTTGTAGGTTCTTCTAGATTAATCTTTAATTCATCCTCAAACTTATCAAAATATAACTTCAAATTCGTCAATAAATAATCAAAGAAGGTTTGACGGTCATTATCTTCACTCAGAGTTTCATACGCGTCCAATACAGAAACTTCTATTTTGTTCCATGATTGATAAGCAAAATTTCTACCGGTTTCATCCTCACCTGTGACGGCAAATTTTTCTTCGGGATCTTCAGCTTCTTGGCCGTCATCATCATCGATATCAATAAAATCCGGATCATCTTTGGGATCGTCAATATTAATGTCAATTTCCTCATTGATATCAATCATTCTATTAGCATCATCAGGCGATAACGAATTAATTACTGCATGTAAAATGTGTGCCCTGAATGATTTTCTTTGAGAGAAATCGGTAGTTAATGATTTAAAATCCTTTTCTAGTACTGGAATGATTTTCTTAAGAAGATCTTCTAAAACATTAATACCAGTACTTTCGTGAGGTACACGATCTGGTACACTTGTTGAACTAGCTTCTCTTAATATATTACGAATTACGCTACGCAGTTTAAATTCGTTTAAATTAACTTGAATTTTGTTTAAATTACGCTTTGTTTCCATTATCCGGATAGATTTTTTGACAAAATTACGTATTCTACGATCTGCTTTGAATTGTTCGACAAACGTATTTCTATCAATTGTAGGACTGTTTTTAGTATACTTTTTAATGATCATGGCAATTCTCCAATATATTACGCAAGTAAATAGTTCATAACCTCACGAATTAGAGATTCTTTTTCCTCGTCTTCGTCATCATCCGGGTTCCCTGTGTGACCTTCAACAGCACCGGCAGCCATGGCTGATATCTCATCAAACTTGGCCAATTCTTCAGCAATTGTCTCTTCTAAATCAAATTGTTTGTCATTATCATTTGGGTCAACAAACAATTCCCATAATTGTTCTTTAGTTTTATAACTAATATGTGTAGGCATAAGTAATTCCCAACTAGTCCGGTCGTTAGCTTGTAACGCTTGTCTAGCACTGGTACCTGATACACCCTCCATTTCTTTTGCACTAAAGACTTGTACCTTAACACCTTCTGCAGCAAAATCTTTTAGGCGCGCGAATCTTGTGTCACCAACTTCACGGTCAGCAGAAAATACAGGAATAACCACTTCTCCATCTTTTGCCATATCACTTGCATATGAATAAATATATCTTACCGGAGAATTGCTTTCCATTATACCATATGGATCGGTATTCTTCTCGCCCATAACAACAAATGTTGGCATTTTTAGTTTACTATCACTAATAATCAACTCCCAAGCGCGCTGGGACATATGAGGGGTAATACCATCACGATCTTTTCCGCCAATTAATATATGAATGTTAGAAGTTGGGAATGTAAGCGCAGCCTGTTCAAAAACAGAAAAATGCCCTGCTGTCGGTGGTTTAAATCCACCCGGGATAAACATTGTTACTTGTGTTCGGGGCTCAAGACTCTCTTTTAATAAATCAAAATCATGTTGTAATTCTAAATCTAAGCTTTCTCTAGCGAATTTACCCGGTTCCATACCAAGTAATTGATTTAACGGCGCAAAGTTTCCAGTAAATTTATATAAATGGCCATTATATGTAAAAGTAAAACCTTCGGCTGCTGTTGTAATGGTTTGTAATTTTTCTATATTCTTATCAAACATCATTCGTTTTCTTTGATCACCAAATAATTCTCCACTTTCGTCTTTAAAATGACGATCGATCGATTGAATTTTGTTGAGCACGTCATCACGAAATTCTTTTGCAGTGGCATCATTATTAACAATATAAGCGCTTTCAAATCGATCTAACAACTGCACAGCAAAATCATGAATAATAATTTCTATAGGTTTTAAGGCGTCATTTCTGATAATAGCAGCCTTAGCTATTATTTGATTTACAGCGTCACGCTGGTACGAATCCAAACCTTTAAAGATTAATCTCTTACGACCCTTTAAATCAACTAAACTTTGTACAAGCATCCGAATATTCTCTGAATATTTAAGATAAATATCTTTGTTTCTTGTTTCAAAGAAATCCTCTGTTCTCTCACCAACTTGGTTTTCTGCAACTAATTCTTCTCCTGCTATTGTTTCCTCTGGTGGAGGGCCTGCTGCAAAAGCATCTAATATAGCCTCAGAAGCAATGCTTAAAATACGCATGGTTACATATTCTTCTGTGGTGTCTTCTTCACGTAAATTAGTAGAACGCATTTCTGCTTGCAATCTTTGAATATAAGGGGCAGGGTTAAATGGTTTTACTAAGCTTCGAAGTTCGTTTTGAATAATACGAAATCGTTCGTTTTTTTGCTGCAGATGATCATTAATACCATCGATAAGTGATTTCAAAACACGCAAAGGATTAGAATCTATTAGTGATGCAAGGCCGGTGTCTGTATCTACAGTAGCTAAATCTGCTAATTTATTTGCTGTAACACCGTCAAATTTACCATGGCCTGCGGCATGTAAAACTAAAACGGATCCATATTTATCATAATTAATAACATTGGGATTTTCAGGATCTAAAACCTCAAACATGTACCAATTATAATTACCGTCTTCATCTGGCCCAAATATTTCTTTTTGTGTTCTATGATCTAAGTTTTTAATACCGCGTTCAAAAGCGCGCAAAGAATCTACAAATGCATTACGTAATTCCGGGTTTCGAAATTCAAACTTTTTAAATGTATTGATTAAACTTCCACTAGCTGCGCCCGGGCTGTCTAACATTCTACTAGCAGTGCGCACATCCGTTTTATTACGACCCATTACTACACCACTAAACGAATCGTCTATATCGTTTGTGACATATGTGATATACATCGCTTGACCATCGATTTTTTCTGTTCCAATTAATTTACCACCGGCTGCCAATTGAAATATTTCAGCCAATTCACTAAATCGAAGCGCCGGTACATCGATATTAAAATCATATAAATGGCTTAAGTGACCATACAATCCACCCATATTACTCTCTCTCTTCTAATATTTGAATTTGTTTTTCTAGTATTTGTTTTTGCTCAGTTAAATTATTAAACGTTTGATGAAAATTCTTGATTAATTGTAACGCGTTTTTCTTTCTAACTTTATCGCTAGTACGAACAACATGAATGTTTTCAATTAAATCAATTAATCGACGTAATTGTGCCTCTTCACTTAAAGGATCTTCTGGCCCCTCATTTAAAATCCAACTCCGAGCTGTCTTTCTAAAATCAAAAGACATAGTTTATTCCCCGTCAGAATCTGCTGATTTTCTACCAAAGAATCGACCGGAGCGTTTGCGTTTGGTTGTTCTAGTGGGAGCAGCATCTTCAGTTAATATAACCGAGGCTGCTTTCTTTTCTTTGGGAGCTTTAGCTTTTGTTTTTGCAGCCTTTGCTTTTGTTTTTGCGGCAATAGCCTCTTCAACCACATCAACCTCTGCCTCTTCAACTGCTGCTGCTGTTGCTGCTGCGGCTGCAGCACGTCTATCGGCCTCAAGTTTTACACGATAAGCCTTTCTTTTCTTTACACTAGCCATAATTACTTCTCCTTAGTATATTATATCATTAATTAGTTATGTCATCAGGCGTTTGACTGCCTTGAGTTGCTAAATAAGGTCTTTTTCTGTTTCTAAGACTCCAACTGCCACGAATAGTTGCTCCTGCGGGCGGGCGATTAATAACTGAATCGCTGCAACCAGCGCGTCTAGAAAGTTCTTGTCTACCGTTGTTTGCTTTGTTGATCACAAAATCCTCTGCAAATTTTTGTTGCGTGTCATCAGTAAAACCTGTCCAAAATGAACACACTTCATATGCACCAATGTCATATGGTGCGGCACGGTTTGAACCAGATAAATCTACACCAGAGCCGGTTGTTAAGCCTGTGTTATATAAATAACTGTCACCGGTCTGCGAAGGAAAAAAGTTACTACCACTAAAATCTTCAAACAAATCTCCATACGTGCCGCCGTCTGTAAAAACTTCCACACAATTAATTTTATCCCCAGTTACACTAAACTCTGAATTGCCATGGAAAGCAACACAATGGTGTGCTTCATCTACATCGAAGGCTTCCCCAAAATTTGCACCAAATTCTCTAGTTGTTATTGCCACACAATTATATGAAGCGCTGACTTGTATTATTGTGTGCCTTTGGTTTGGAGCGATAGCCGTAACATTAATGGCTTTGCAGCCCGCGCCTTGTAAACGTACCATTGGTGTAGAGTAACTTGAACCGGTGCCTATATAAATACAATCTTGGACAATAACATTCTTTGGTGTAAATTGAAAATAATTGGTTGCAGCATTGTGAAAATCACAATATCTAACAATAATGGGTTTATTAGCATTATCAGAATCAGCTCGGTGAAAAAGCTTGGTTGTATAGTTTAAAGCCCATATGGTACAATTTTCGACCAACAAACCCTCTGAGTTTTCTGCGCCGATCATACCACCATTCGAACTTCCGAATTGTTCAAAAATAAGGCCTTTAAATATTACATCGTCTTTATGTGAAACATTCATAAATGTCCCATAACAACCATTACCATTTAATCTTGGTGTTTGCCCAGCTTCAGCTTTTAATTCAAAACCATGGTTTACTGTGGTGGTGATTGCATAACCAACACCCGTTGAAAAGTCAGACTCTCCACCAGAAGATGTACCATATGTATTACTATCTTGAATAATAACAATATTATCATCTGCTGTAGCTGCGATAATGGCGTCCTTAATTGTTTTTGAATCAGCCGTTCCGTCTTGTTTAACATATGTTGGCATTAATTAACTTCCCGTAATATCATTTGGATCTTGTTTCCTGCCTCTTGTGGCCAAATATGCTTCTTTTCTTGCCCGGTATTTCCAAACACCCCTAGAAAATAATACAACCGGTACTTGATCTACTTCTGCTACAGTTTGAGAACCAGCACGGCGTTTATATTCTTCCTTTCCATTTTGTTGAATAATATAATCTTCGCTAACCAATTGGTTTGGTGGTGCCATATAATCAGTCCAATATGGTGCTATATATTCAAAAGCCCCAACATCAACATTAATAACATTATCACAAGTTATAACATCCGTGTTAATTAACCCCACACAAGATCCAGTAAATACATCAGAAGGATCAGCCGAATTTCTAACTGCACTGGCTCCAATAAAATCATCTAATGGATACCAACCCATTAGATTAAGCATGGCCGAATGTGCTCCTAATTGACCAGCGACACCTCCATTATATAATTCTGACATTTCACCAGCAGTTAAAACTTTATTCCAAATGCTGGCATCTGACATACTGCCGCCATAAAACTCAGAGGGGACTAAGCCGGGGTCGAATTTTTGACCCAAACTGATTTTATAACTGGAGGTCATTCCATTAAACCCAGTAGCCGTGCCTGTGCCATCCTCAACACCATCGACGTATATTTTTACTTCTCTTGTGCTTTCATCGCTGGTAAAACCAACTAAATGCCAATATCTATCGTTTATCGGAGTGGAGCCGGTTACACTATAACCATTATCATACACTGCTAATTCACCATTACCCGGTGTAGCAAAAATACCTAAATTTATACCAACATTGGCAGTACCAGAATCATCATTTATTCCAAAAATTACATCGTTTGTTCCGCCATCGGATTTAATCCATGCAGCCATAGAAAAATCAGATCCTGTTAAAAGGCTCACAACCGAATCGACATCAATATAATCAGATGCACCATTAAATTCTAAAGAACCAGTTCTTGTACGAGGGATCCCTCGGATCCTTCCTATAATATCAGTAAAAGCTATAGTTAATGCACTGCCGGTTATTTCGGCAGTTAAATTATAGTCGTGAGCGGCGGCATTAACAAACCCAGCATCTGTTCCAGATAATTCATTAACAGCATCACCATTAGAAAAATAACCTTGATCAAATGTACCGGTAATTAAATTATGAGAACGAATTACATAACCAGCATGTAATTGATTTAAATTTAATGCATATCCAGTTGAAGCCGTTGCATACACAATGTTATTGCGTACTGATATATCTGCGCCATTATAGGAGAGTTGAATGCCGTGAGAATGTGTGTTAGCAATTGTATTATTAATAATACGACAATTATCTACTGCGGTTCCCCGAATACCGGTATATGTCTCAATATTACGAATTAAATTATTCATAATTGTAAAATTAGCATTAACACCCAGCATACCATACTCGGTAATATCAAACAATTGGTTTCTTTCGATTGAAGCTGTGGCTGTTGTGGTTCTACCAACGATACGTTGGATACCTCTATTACAATCATGAATTGCACAATTGTTAATGTTTATGTGGGAGCCGTTGGGGAATGAGCCTTGAATAGCCGCGTTGGCATCTGGTACATCATAGTTTTTTATCTCAAAACCACAAATTGTCCATTCACCATCAGTACCCACCATTGAAAATGCAGAAGTTTCAGTGGATTCACCGTCTAATACTGGAAAATTACCGGGTGCGGCCGTTATGTGGATAAATTCTACCACACTTGAGGTTACACTTTCGACATATGTGCCGTCATATACCTCAATTATATCAAAATCACTGTCTGTTCCAACTCTAGCGTTAGCAAGAGCAGTATGAATCGACGCGTAATCTTTACCAGTCCCGACAGTAATAGTCGCCATGGTTTAATTACTCGCTTTGAATTTTTTGTAGGGCTTTGTCGATTAATTCAGCGACCAAAGTACGAGTTTTTGTTTCATATACAGTGTCATGATCATCGTCGTCCTCTAGTTCTTCTGGCTCTTGCGGTAAAGCACAAGTTTCATCTAATTCTTCATCTTCAGCAACCATATCAGTACCATCAGATTCAGCAGTAGCCTTTTCTTTAAAATCTACTTTATTGTCGACCTCTTCTTGTAAGGGTAGACCAAACTTTTCGCGAAGCAGAATACCGCGTTCTTGGTTCATCCATTCTCTTAAAGACATTTTGTTTTCTCCTTTTTGTTCTTTAATAGTTGATTTGTAATTATCTTCCCAATCTCGGAAATTCATATTACCACTTTCGTATGCTTCACGTTCAAGCTCTCGCATATTACTATTTTTTTGTGTATAACCTTCACCTGTAGTTATATTTTGTAATCGTCCTTCACAATTCTGAAAATGGTGTACCATTTCGTGAGAAAGAGAACGAAGTACATCTTTGGGGTGCCGTCCGGTTGTAAACACCGTAATGGCCTCCATGTCTGGCTGGTAATAAGCGGTTTTTCCTAACACGTTTCCAGCGTTTTGTTCATCATGCATAAAATTGATTGTTGGCGGCCTATTAAACCCGATATTCTTTTGTGAAAATTGTACAAAAGAATCAAAAAGAGGTTTCACACCATCAGAAAGAAACCCCACGTTGTCTGTAACATTTAGGCTTTCAGTCAACGGGTCCATTTCTTCCGGAGCTTTTACTGCATCAGCGACATCTTGTTTTGCCACAGCTCTACGTAATCTTTGTTTTAAATGCCGCATTTCTCTAGGTTTTATATAACCAATGTTCAATTGGGTTTCTAGCGCCGTCATTCTAGCTAGAGTGTCATCCATTCCTTTTCGTTTAGCAATTTCTCTAGCCTTTGTTATCAATTCTTCAACTTCCATCTTCAGTTTCCGATCGGCATGAGTATGTTTAACATCAGACTTTTGTTTAATAGCTATAAACCGTTGTACTTCTGGATCTTTACTAAGTTTATCTAATTGAGTTTTTGTGGCTTTAACGTCGGACATATACTAACCCCTCGATACTAGTAAATAGTATGAATTGAAAGCATTATGTAAAAAGAATTAAATTTCGTAGGGAGAGGAAGAAAAGAAGATTTTGTTGACACCTAATGGCATCACGGTGTTTTGAATATCGGTTTTCCAATCCTGAAATGACTGGAATTGTAAAAAAGGCTCTGCTAAATATTCAGGATTCATTGTTCCACGAACAGAAAAAAGTGGATATTTGTTTATTTCTTTACAAGCTTGTTCAAAAATATCACATTTGTTTACTATTAAATGTGAAACACTATTCATTTTAATTGCCCGTATTAAACGTGGTAAATGAAGAAAATCTGTTTGTCGCAGTCTGCCGGTTGTCGCTCCAAATTCTTCCCCCAATACTTGAAACAATTTACACACTTCATTTTCGTTTTGAAAGGCCTTGGCACCCACATATGTCTCATATGCTTTGATTACACCGTACACATTACGTATACTCTTGGGAGGAATGCCATTCAGAACGGCGCTGCCGACACCACAGTGGCTTGAAGTTACATAGGGATAGTCGCCCCAATCAATATCCAATTCAAAGCCTTGAGCGCCTTCGCATAGAATTGTTTTTAATTTACCATCATGGAATTCTTCGAAGGTATCGATAAGAAAGGGAATCCATTTATCGTGGTTATCTTGCATACGCTGTTTTATCAATTGATTATAAAATTTGTTTGCAGACTCATTTTCCGGAATTGTAGGGTCAATTAAATTAACTGTTTCTATTGTCTTTACCTGTGTATCTAACCAAATATCAAATGTTAAGTTTCCTCTGGCGTATTTATCACGATATGTAGGTCCATTGCCAGATTTGGTTGTGCCAATGGCAGCTTCTGTCCAGTCTTTTTTAGAATCTTGTGAATCTTCTTCTATATGTTGTGCGGTTGTAATATGTGTTCGTTTGTCAATAAAGAGAAAATCACAGACATTAACACCCCCGTCTTCTAATTCTTGTATTTCTTGTTCAAGTTTATCTAAATTTACGACGCACCCCGGGCCAATAATGGATTTAATTCCATGGAACACCCCGCTCGGTATATAATGGGTAACATACTTCTTGCCTTCATGATAGATTGTGTGGCCAGCGTTTCCGCCACCATTAAATCTGAGACAATAATTATACTCGCCGGATTTCAAAAGGTGGTGAGTAACTTTTCCTTTTCCTTCATCACCATGTTGAAGACCCAATACCACATCGGCAATAATACTTTTAGACATCTAAAGTTCTCCTTATAATTTTAAAAGCAAAGCATTCTAAAATTATATCATAGATCGTGCCAAAATGCAATATGTAATTAATTATTCTTCTGAACAAAGGTTTTCATCTAGGATTGTTAATAAATCGTTATACATATCTGATGAATTATCTTTTAATTTAAACCACTTACCAAGCGGTGTGCTTTTGATGTATTGTTCCCATTCGAATTTCCAATTAGCTGGAGCAAACACATACATGTTTAAATCTTCTATTGTCTTAACCATTTTGTCGATATTATTGTTGGAAATTTTTGGAATTAACCAACTTTGAGGGTCTTCATCTGTAAAAACAATAACAACACGATTAGCCTCTGGACGCCAATTGACCTTCCAATGTTCTTTGGGAGGATTAGACCCTTCGATGGTAACATTCCATTCATAATCTTCTGGTATACCCGGAACCCATGTTGCTAAATTTTTGAGACTTAAATAAAGTACATCAACCAACATTTCAGCGCCGCCATACATATTAATAATTTGACCTTCGGCTGCTAATTGAGTTTGAAAATTATTAAACGTTGTCAAATTAATGGTCAAGTCGGCGTATTCGTCCCAACCAGAATCACGCGGAGCAAGAATCATACCCCACTTAACTTTTTCTTGGGAAGCAAAATAAATTGAGAATTTAGCCAAAGCTGTGATAACAGCTTGAATTTCTGTGTTCATTGAGCCTGAAGTATCAACAATAAACAAAATGTCTGTTTCTTCTAATTCTTTGTCATCATCAATAATACCATCACAATTATCATCTACACCGTTACAATTATCAATGACCGTTGGTAATACCTCACCCAAACACAAATCGGGCACAAACTGACCGGTATCTAAATGATTTCCCCATTGTCCGTTTTTACACATGATTTCGCCCGGTTTACATTCGCCCACTTCTTCTGTGCCTGCTGGGCCGTTATAACAAACTTCCACAAGGCCTTCATCGATAAAAGTGTTACAATTGTCATCGTGGTTATTACATAATTCATCGACTATTTTTCCTTTATATTTATCACAAAGTGGATCTGTGGGGTCTAGCCAATAACAAGCTGCCAAACACTCTGTCCATTTAGTTTTCGTACAATCGGCATTATCACACTCACACGTTTTTCGACCTTCACCACAAATTAGTGGCGGTTCGTTACATTGATCCAACGCGCCAATCATAAATGAAGGACAATTACATTCTAAATCTTCATCGATTAGCCCGTCGCAGTCGTTGTCTTCACCATCACAAACTTCTTCTTGTGGTTGTAATGCGGTACACTGCCATTTACCATTGATACACAATTCTTTGTTAGTTTCACAAGCGGTAGTACAAAATTTATCATCTAAATCATCAATTAGGCCATTACAGTCGTTGTCCAAACCATCACAAACTTCTTCTGGCGTTAAACCACAATATCCACAATCATTTAGTTGGCCCTCATCAGTCAGACCATCACAATTGTTATCTAACTCATCGCAAATTTCTTCCGCAGGCTCGGGTGCATCACAATCTTCTAATATACCATCGATGCAAGTTGCTCTACCTGTACCGCATTCATTTTCACAAGGATATAACCCTTCGTCAGTTGTGCCATCGCAGTCGTTGTCTTTACCATCGCAAATTTCATCTTCGCAACCCTCACAAGGACCATATTCCCAATATCCCTTACTACAATATACGTTTTGTTGGCCATCGATGCCGTCTTCTGTAATACAATTCTGAATTTCAACGACGCCATTGGTGGGGTCGCACTCAAGTATTTGTATACACTCACCAATACTAATAGTAATATTTGGGTCTTCACATATATCGGTTGTGACAATCGCGCGCCAAGTTTCATCTAGAGGAGGACAATAATAATATTCTTCTATAAAACAATCCTTTTTATATTGTTCTTCAGCCAAATAATCTATAATAGGAAGGACTCCATCAATATTGATTACTTGTGGTATATATGGAATTTCGCTATCAATTGATTGTGTGGGTTCTTCGTTACCGCAAGAAGCAACCAAAAAGAAAAGTATTAGTAAAAGTCGGCGCAAGTGTTCCTCTATATATAACTATACCAGAAAAAAACAATTGTTCTAAATAAAAAGAATTGAGGACTACTTTTTAGGTTTTTTTGAGTGCCCGCCGGTTTTATATTGTTTTCTAAACTTCCACCACGCGTAACGTTTTCTAGTTTCTAGATAATTTTCGGTGGCCTGTCCAGCATAAGCTTCAAGTTCAAAAGGATTCAAATAATAAGCCATGGCTGAATTAACTTTCAAGCGGTTTCTCAGATAGTAATAAACATACAAAATCCATTGGCCGACAAACAACAATTCAAGTTGTTGCTGAAAGTGGATTGTTTCATGAGTTTTTGTCATTTCTGTGAGCTTGTCTCGGCCAAACACAAAAATAAAGAAACTAACAGCATTAATTCGAATTGGTGCGAATTTTGATAAGAGTTTTGGTACGAAACTATTTTCAAAAAATAGTGGTTTTAAATTTTTAAGCATATATTATCCTTTACACATTGTTTTCATCTTTTTCGTGGGTTGGTTTCGGATCATTTAGGTGATCCAAATCAATACCGGCCTTTTTCTGATAATCTGTTTGTGTTCTTTTTGCTCTGCCTATAAACCTGCATGAATGAATTCCATCAATTCGTCGTACTTCATTGGCTACAAATGTCTCATATGAACGAAGGTTGTTTTTGGCAGGGATATATTTGATACTAAGCATAACGGTTTTACGATCAGGTCCGAAATCTTTAGCAGATTTGTTTACAGATACGATTGTAATACCGTCAATTGCTCTAATTTTGTTAAAAAGCTCGTTATAAAGAGAATATGACTTGTCAAAAACCACTTTTGCTACGTTTTCGAAGTGATCACGGGCTAAAGCGGGGCGATCCTCTTTAAGAAGATTTAGAAACTTACTGCGATATGCATCGAATATTCTTTGTTGTGACACTATAATTCTACCTCTATTACGGTATTTTCGGCCTTTTTTTCGGCTTTTTGCTTGAGTTTTTCCCGTTCTAACCACTCAAGGTACTCTAATGGAGGTAAAGATAGGCCTAGCTGCTCGTATACTGGCTCTTGTCGCGGCATTTATACCCCTCCTGCCCCGGGCGGGGCCGATTTTGAGCGCTTCATAGACGCTCTTGTATGTGATTTCTCTTTTTTAGTGTTTCCACCCTTATTAATTAGGGTTTTTTTGAAATATGAGTGTTTTTTCTGCACACTACGTTGATAAGGTTCTATTTCTACCAATTCTTCTTCTTGTTCATCTTCGCGAGGTTCAATAACATCATTTGTTAGTGTTAATCGGTTATTTTCACGCAAAAGATTCAAAATAACGCCTGTTGGCGCATAATATACAATTTGTTCATCAGATTCACAAATTACTGCCTTTTTATCGATATTTGGCCTAGAAAAACAGTAATATTCCCAAATTTTGCTGGCCGTGGGTGATAAATACTCAATATCAGGCATTAATCCAGCTTGCTCGGTTAATTCTATTGCAATATCATACATTAATGTACTATATTGTGATAAAGACTCAAAATTTGTTATCGTATATGTGCCATCACCAGCATATGGCGTCGAATTTAATACAATTTGGGGGTTTTTCTCGTTTTTTACAACAGCGGGAACCCCACACTCATCTAAAACTCGTAAAATGTATGATTTTGTTGTAATATTGTGGTCTATATGGATTTTCCAACCGGTTGGCATATTTTCTATTAAAGAAATTGTATCTGCAGACGGTTTTTGTGTCATTTCTGACAATATTTTAATGATTATTTTACCATCATAGTCTTTTTGTGGATAAGAATAGGAATCATCATATGAATTTGTCTCCAAATCGTGCAATTTTTTAACAACCCCGTTATTTCTTAGTAATTTAAAGGCCAAATTCTCAGTTGACCACGTTCCTTCACGCGCCAAACCAATTTCTCTCATTTTATGAAGCTTTGCTTTGAGTTTTTGTGCTAATGTGTGTGCCTCATTATATTCATTTGTACTGTTTAATTCATATGCATAATCTACAGCATGTGTAAAATAACCAACCTTGGCGTTTACTGCCTTATTGTCAATCTCAATCTTCATTTTTTTGGGTTTTTGAATCCAGTTTTTAGATTGTATAGAATAAATACCTTCTGCATGGTGTGGTTCATTAATATCTTGTATATAAACTTCTACTTCAAAACCAAAAATACGAATTTCGTGCTTATTATTCCATATTGTTTTTCTGGCGTTAACATATTTCTTCACTAAATCAACGTTTCTATCGATTGTAGAAAAATCAACAAGAATGTGGAGGTCTAAATCAGATTGTTTTGTCCAATTGAAACTGGCCATCGAGCCCGTTAAAACTATATCAACAATATCTGATTGTAAAAATTCTACTTCTTCAACAAAATCACGTGCTATAGCCATTAATCGTCGTCTTACGGATTCAGCCATATTAGAGCCCTTCCAAATCTTTCGATTAAGACGAGTAGTTGGTAACAGATCTGATGGTTTTTGAGGCATGTTAACTATTCCTATTTATATATAAATAGTTAGTTAAGAAAGGTTAAGAAGAGAATTTAAATGAGCTATCGTATCGCGAGGATCTTTATGAAGTATTCCCAAACCACCAGCTTCGGTCCACTTTGTCATATATTTACTGAAATCGTCAATTAATATATCACCCTCTCGGGCAAATTTTTGTTTATTGGTGGTTAAAATGACTTTAACGTCAGGCCCCAATTCATTTCTAACCCACCGCATCTTCCCTCGGCGGGAACCTTCGTGTATCGGGCTCGAAAGTATAATTGGATTATGGTCCTTAATGGTTTTCCACAACATAGGCCCGCCAGTCATCCATGGTAATGTAGCCCAAAATTCTTCGTCATCACCCAAAACGCTTCTTACCGCGTTTGGAATAATTTTAGCAAACAATAAAAGGTTCCGATCAACAATTCCATAGTGTTTAGCTAAGTTGGTGTTAAATGTACTTGTAGTGGATCGACCATAAATTGAAGTTAAATCTTCAAAAAATGAATAAAAATCTTGTTCGGATATAATGTCGTTTGTTAAATTGAAGTGTTTATATAATTTTCGACCTGCAGCCCAGTGCAAATTGCACAAAACTCCATCCATATCACAATATATTTGTTGTTTATGATCCATAAATTCCTTGTAACATTTCTGTATTAATATTTCCGCACGCGCTGCAAACATAAACTTGAATTGGGTATAAAACTTCTTGGCCGGTTGGCGAAACTAACGCAGAAATTCGTTTAACCACAAACTCAACACCAAATAATGCTGAATTACATAATTCTCCGTCCTCAAATTGGTGTGGACAGCGTACGTCGCCACATTGTGTTAAATCGATGTTTACTTGTTGTTGTTGCATGTTTATCGCTGTGGTTGATTAAAACGTGCGGCGTGGTTTTGTTCTTCTAACCGCCGCACCCGATTTTCTACTTTAGCTGTGTTTTGTTTGGCTTCGAATAATTCATCCTTCAGACGAGAATTAGACATTTGTAGATTATCTAAACGACCCTGAAGTATTTTTACTAATTCGGCTAATTGTACGTTTGTTGGCATATGTTATTTTTCCTTTGTTAAGAGTGTTAACTGCTCTAGTATAGTTATATCAGATACAGACGAAATTGTAAAGTCTTTTTTAAACCAATGTATAACAATATCGTCTACAATATAAAAATTTTTAGTTTCATGTTGGATAGTTTTAAGATAATATTTACTAGAAGTTAACAATGAATCCCATGGTTTTCGTTTTTGGATGGTTCTTAACCCCATGTGTGTAATAATTCCACATGAGTTTGTACTAAAAAAGGTTGATTTGTCGTAATTGGTAGGAATAAATACAAATTTGCACGTAAATAGACCCACAAAGCTTTGAATTTTTACTAATTTACCAACTAAAAAGGTTTGTTGCACCTAATATATTAGTTGTTATCTATATGGAGTGCCTTTTTTGCCGCCCCAAGCTTCTGGAATTGGTTTGCCGGGATATTTGTGGTGCCAACAAACTGGTGCGGTTTTTAATCCTAATTCTTCCATCATTGGAATGGCCACATTTCTCCAAATATATTCACCGGGATCACTAGTTTTAATACCATAAGACTGTCTATGAGCACCTATATACTTGATTTCCATACCTTTTTTTGTTGCTTCTTTATACGCATGGCGTATTATATCTTTTAAGGCTAAAATTTGTTCATCTGATGGTGTCATGGGCTGACGATTGGGTTTAGATTTTGGTTTCCAAAACGTTTTTAAATCGCCCTCAATTCCTGCAAAATAACCCTCTGTTTCAATTCCAATTGAACGGCTATTAAAATTTTGAGCATGCCCCATTCTATAATCAACATCATGAAGCCAATAACCTTTCGATTTCTTCCCAGCCGTAGCAATATAATGAATTGCCATTTTACGCCAACGAATCCAACCTTCATCATCAGAATCTATAACAGACATTTGATGAAGAACAATCGTATCCACTCTAGAGATTTTGTTTTTTGTTTTTCTGCGACCTTTCCACGCATCCTTACGAACATCTAACACCAACCCCATTTGTTCTTCAGAATTACGCCTTTCATCATTAATTTTGTTGAAAATAACTTCAGAAATCGAATCACAAGGAGTTACATCACCAATTATATTATTGTCTTCACCCCACTCATCAACAGCCTCTAGTGTTTCTTCTCCAAGAATCCCATCAGCACCCCATCTAACCAATGGATATCCTAATGTTTCAAGATTTCGTTGAAGTCGACCAACCTGATTATTTTTATCGCCCTTTTGCAAAAAACTCATAATGTTACCAAGTAATATCCTCTTCTTCTTCCTCACCAAACTCTTCAGTTAGTTTACCCTTAATTGCTTCAAATTGACCTTCTAGTGCATCAATTTCGGCCTCTGTAGCTGGCTCGGCACTTACTGAATGTCCTTTGCTTGGATCTGTTTTAAATTGATCGACAATTTCTCTTGTGGCTTTACCTTGTTTATGCATTTTAAATGCTTCGATTAAATCTTCAACTTCATGGTCAAGTTCAGCCTCATTAATATTAAGGCCATGTTGGTTAATTAAATCATCGACCACTTGCGCGCAAGCTTCTTCAATTGCTTCATCATATCGAGTAAATTCAAATTCACCCTCGGCTCCGGTGCCCTGTGGAGCATTCGAATTGGGTATCTGTGCAGCTTTATCTGCGGAATCTGGTAGATCGACAAAAAATTGCTCGGTAGGATTAGAAACCTTCATTTCACGCCAATGATTACCACTGGACATATATTCAAAGATTTTTGTTCCAGTATGATTTGGACTAATATAATAAACGTAATATTTTGGTACAGCTTGCGCATATCCATCATCACGGAATAAAACAATTTTAACAAACTTGTATCCAGCGGCCTTAATAATATTAATGTGTTTAGAATCCATATAATTTGCACCGATTCTAGGGTTGTGGTCTAAAACATCGCGCACAAAAGATTGCCATACATGCGCGCCCTTATGTGGTAATACTGATATATCAGATTTACCGGGTAAGGCCGTCACAGATGCTTCAAAAATAAACTTGAGTGTTTCTTCTCTAATAATTTCAATTAATTGTTCTTTATTCATTATTTATCCTTTGATTCCCCATACATTGTATTAATTTCTGAACCAATTCCATATGGTGTTGGTTCAACAAAATCATCTTTGTCGACCCAATCACCATTTGGATGATCGTAATCGATGCTAGCAAATATATCAATGCCATCTAGAGCGTTTTGAATTTTTCTAACCAAATCTTGATAACCCTTACCTTCACCAGCGATGCCGATAATATTGGCAAAAGCTAGGGAAGCGGCTTCTATTGCTCGTTGTTTTTGGGCCTCTGGTATACCCGGGTTTCGTTTGTTTGGTGCAGACATACCGGGATAGGCTCCACCAGTATCTCCAATATGAGGATAGAATTCTTTAATTGTTTCTTTAACGGCCTGATCGGCTAGGTCTTTAATACGCATATTCTAATTAGTTAAAATTAAACGAATAAGAATAGCTTTTGGGGATTATTTATGTGGATTCCAATATTAGTTAGCGCTGGATCATGTTTGACTGATATGGCTTTAATTAATAAAATTGCCAAAGGTGTTAACAATTGTCTAGGGAATCTATGATAAATGGCTGTTCTAGAACCATGAGATAATGGGGGGCCACCTGTTCTGAGATATTTATATAAACCAGAAAGAACTGTTTTTACCGCTGTCACCAATGTTATACTACCATCTGTGTATTTTGGTTTAATCTGATTGGCGAGATTATAAAGAAGCTCAATCATAACATTAAATGTTACTAAATCATGATTAGATAATGGCTCATTATGAATAAATTGAACAAAACTCTCCAGAGAAATGATTTGAGAAGTTTCTAACCAACCGGCACAAATAACACCACTAATTAAAACTGTACCATTATCATATATTTCCGGTGTATTAGAAGTTTGGTCTGTGGTAAAAATACTATTATCAGAATTTTTGTACCAATTTAATTCTCTATAATACAAGTGTTGATTATAATATAAACGAAGAGCATGCTTATTACTTAAAATAAACCCTGTAGTATTAGCAGAATCACCTATTAACTCCACAATATTATACCGGCTTAATACCGGTAAGGCGTTGTGCATTGCAAATTTAAATTCGGCGTGTGCTTCACCATCGTTTGACAACTCGGCCCAAACTTCAACACATGCATCAAACATTTTATCATATGTTTCGGGTGCCTTCTCGGAAAGTAATTTCCAATTGTTTTCAAAGGTTTCGCTATAACCGGGATTTTCGTGTACGCTTACTATCATATATGTAATTAGTAATTACGATAAGGAAACTGAAAAATCGAGTATTATGTTACTCATTTCATTTGTAATTTGATTGTTTTGTTTATTCAAAGCATCCATTTGATCAAATAAAATCTCCATGGCATGATTGCTTCGAAGACCAGATAATTTATAAAGTTCTGCTAGGTCTAATTTAAAAGTTTGAAGATGTTGATTAAAGACTAAATTAGTTAATCCATCTTTAAAGGTTTTCCAAGATTTACGTTCGTTCGGGTGTAATCCGTAACCAGCAGGATATGGCATATTATCAGACATATTAATAATAATTAGTGTGGTGGAGGTGGCGGGAGTCGAACCCGCGTGTCGAATAACTAAAAATAAACGTCGTTCACAAGTTTAGCTAGCACCCAAACAACTAGCAGACCACCTGTTAAAATCAGGGTAACTTCATTTGAATCCGCTTACGCGTACCACCAGTTTTTCCTAAAACTGGAAATGTTTAGAATCTGTTAATATAGTATCTAAAAACTACAGATTAAGCCGCAAGGGCTAGATCATCAGCAAAAATGTCGCCAATTATTATAATTTGAGTCTTTTACTGTTTACTCATACAGACTTGTACGTTTTATTTTCCTTTACCCGGTCGAAACCAGTTCACCCCCATATTCAATAGTATAGTATATTTTGTTGTAATTGTCAAATAAAATCGATTTAGGGATCAAAAAATACAAAATGAGGATCCATGGGGTTTTCAAATGTTACGCCAAAATTACCCTTATGTAAATCTGTCCCAACTGCTCCAGATTCATAAAGCTCGTATATACCACGAACATATCTAAAAAATAATTTATAATGTAATTGTACGAACGTTACCCGCAGTTTTTGTAAACTGTTGATATAACTGTGTTGTATTCTTCCATTATATGCCTTTATTAGTGCTTTATAAGCATCTGGTAAATCTTCGGCATCGGGTTTTGTGGATCGTGATATAATATTAATTGCTTTTAAAAACTCGTTTTTATTATTTTCTAATTCGTCTGATTTTACAAAATCTTGATAAATTTTGGCCAGCGCATGATTGATATCGATAAAAGATTCATAATGAAAATCACGAACCAAATTTTGAATGGCCTTGTCATTAGGCGCAATTTTACGCAGATAGACCATATAATCTTTCCATGGTAAAATTTTACTCATTTCAACATAATTGATTTTTTCATCGCCCACCTTAATTGTGTCGATATCATAGATCATCATTTCGCTTCTAGAGCCTTTACCGGTAAAGGCTCGGTCTTTCATGTTGGTATACCATTGCATTTCTCCACTGCCATGGGCACCACCATTCCAATCGCCCGTACCGCCCTTAAAAAATTTGATAATATGGTCGGTATCCATTTCTACCAACCACCCAAACATTCCCGGTGCGCCTATAATTTTAATTATTTTTGATTCAATAAAAGGTTTAACTGTTGATAAAGTGTTTTTAAACGAACTTAAAACAAAACGGGCTATTGTTTCATGCCCGCCAGCAAGTGGGTCGTTGTAAAATTCTTTATATTTACCCGGGCCGCTACCAAAATCTGCAGATACAACGCTTTCAAATACGTTTCTCCCAAAAATACTCAATTCACTTTTCAAATTTGTCCGCGCGTCATATGAATCGTATCGATCGCCGGTGACAAATACATCAAAATTGGCCATAAATTTAGCAGTCATATACTCAGCATTATAATTTAAGGCGTCGCCGGATCTTGCCATCGCCTCGTTTAAACTATATGTTGTCTCTTCAATAATAAATTGTTCAATTAATTTGCTGGTTATTTTCATACGGATTCACCCATTTCTTTATTCCTATCAAATCTTTGCTATACTGCCAGTTATAAATATTACGACCAAACCAATAAACATAATATTCCGGAGTCCCACTAATATTTTTATCTAAAACAATTCCAAACGTTTTCACTGTAGCCCCGTGATAGCGTGGTAACACCAATTGACCGGTTTTAAACAGCCTCCGCTTTTTTATCGGCCGCTGCAGCATCGATATCTTCTCTCCATTGAGCATCAGGCCATCGAGAACGAACATAATATTTCACTAACTCAGCATGCCTAGCCATGACTAGATTTGCAAATTTAACAGCTTCAAACCGATCCCACGATTTTAAACCAAGTAATTTCAGTAAATCTGAAATTTCAGAATCGCCCAAATTCAAACTAGTAATATCCATAGGTAAAGCATTGCGTCCACTGGCCATAAGGGTTTTGATTATGTTTTGGGTTACCATTGATTCCGATCGATCGATAATATCATCAATCGGTACCTTTAGGTTTTTTGCTTTTCGCATATAACCGGTTGCATATGCTTTTATTTCAGTTTCCACCAAGAAATTTTTAACAAAAATCATTACATCCCTTTGTTTATCTGTGTCAAGTGTTTTAATTAATGCAAATATTTCTTCCATTCCAGATTCTTGTTCTGTTGTCGCCGTTATTGCTGTAACATCGTGAGAAGAATGTTCCAGTTCATGTAAAACAACGTGAGATAATTCAACAGAAAATTCTTTTAAAGAATGGAAAAGCCAATCGAGTTTTTCTTTTGTTTGCATTTCCGGAGTAAACAAAAACGGCATAAGTATGGTTAATGTTATGTTTCCTTCACGGTCCTCAAAATGATCCGCGCGCACCATATTGGCTATTTCGCCGCGTTCTTCATTTGGAATAGCTAAAGGATCACCACGTTCATACCCTCGGTTTTCAGCTTCGTCTTCCATTTTGTCAACCATTTCGGCATGTTTTTCAGTACTAAATTCAGTTGCAAATAAACCACCACCCATTTCAATTTTATAAAAATCTCTAATGTTTGGGTTTTCTAATACTTCTTTTGGTGGGATTTTTGGAAGAAACTCAATATTGACACTATTAATCTGATTAGTTTCAAAAGCTTTTGCAGTTTTTGGAAAGAATTTGATAAAATTTTCTTTATTTTCTATTGTACTAAAAATTAAGGGTTGAGGATCGCGGCGGTGAATAATAACATCTTTAAGCCATGTTTCTTGCAATTCTCTTAAGTTTAGTTTTATGCCGTTTATAATACCATGAGTGATACTTCCAGCATATTGGTTTAAAGCTCTACCTTTAATTGGTTTGTATATTTCTTGTAGATAAGATAATGTTTCGGTTAAAACAATTTGTTTAAATTCTTTGATATTCATATTAATTCCTAAAAATCATAAATCGTTATAATAGATGGATTAAACATATTAACGCCAACATTTTGGTGATGTACATCATATCGGTATGGCACACCAAATTTTTTGATTAAGTTAAGTACGGCATGACTATAACCAATTATTTCTTCTTGAGTTACACCAGCTTCACGAAACTTTGGTACATGTTCAATAAAGGTTTGTTTAATACTTTTTCTCGTTTTATCATCCATTACTTTTGCTCTACCGGTGATTCGTGACAAATCTTCCTTAAAATGAACAAACGCCCATAAACTTGACAGCCGAGATTCACGGTTAGTAAGTCTAAACCAATCTTCTAATGGAACAACTTTACCAATCTCTGCATAATAACCAATTGGATCGCCATGTGAATCCTTTGCGAAAGTTCCATAATCATATACCGGTAGATCATTTTTACTGGCTGTGCCACTAAATGCTTTATCTTGCAAAAGTTTATATTTTTTTAATTCTTCTTTGCTAGCCTCTTCGGGATTTGAAAAACCTTGTCCACCGGTCGATGATACAACACCCCCGTGAAAAAATTTAATAACATGATCGTTGTCTAATGCATATACAACACCAAAAGCGCCCGAGCCTAACTTTTCTATTACCTTATTGTGTTGCAATGAAGATATATTTTGGATGGCTTGTTTGATTGTATCATCATCAAAACCCCACATATATTGCAATTTTTTGAAATTGTGTGCAACAATTGGGCTCTGCTTTTCGGATTCGGATTTCTTTTGTGGTTTTGAGGGAGAAGGTGCCAGAACGGCTTCTGTTTCCTCTTGAATAATTTGTTTTAATTCAGCTAAATTCATGGTTACTCCAATATACATATAAATAGTATTGGAATTGGTAGATTCGGCTAGAAAATTTAAATTAAAAGAAGGCTTAGGAAGGCTTGGAAAAGAAAGATTTGAAAGGCCACGGTTCTAAGCGATTAAGGCCTATATAGCCTTTTTTTTTGTTTATAACATTTGGTTTACCATTAAACCACCAAACACGAATAAGATATACGTTGTTGACATATTCCGGATATCCAATACATATACCATAACGCGCAGATGGATAGGCTTTGCCATATCGAACAATCACTCCGGGTGCGAATATTCGGAGTTTTTTTTGATTATAGAATCTTTTTTTCATATGGACGTTTGAGAGCGCTTCTAAGGCGATGAAAAATAGTCGGACAACAAGGACTCGGCTAGCGCATCGATCGGGTCATCCGGAGCAGCCTGCGGCTTCCGATAGGGCTCGATAAGGTCTAAATGAACAACGGTTTTGCTCTCAAGGCCCTCATTGGCGGGATATATCCATTGGATATAGGCCTCGGAGTCATGCCAATAATTTTCTGGTTTTGTTTCATCGGTGCAATATATGCCCACATCTAATATAATGCCGTGGGCATAGGGATATATATAAGTGCCGGTATTACCTCGGGGCTGGCTTCGACCAACACGTTCTTCGTGTATAATGCGCGCTGCCTGCTTATTTTTAGCACAAATTATGGCCCCGACATGATAATGTTTGGTAATTGTTTTTTTAATTTTTGTGGCCATGGCATTGCGTCGTTGTTGCCATCGGGTGTCAGATTCTAATGTGTGTTTAGTTATCACGTAAATAATCCTCAAAAAAGATGTTACATTTTGGCATTTCCATGGGTTTGATTTCTATTAATTGGTTTTTATAAAGATTTGGCTTAATTTGGGTTATATTTGGAAATTCTAAAAATTCTAAAGGCTTATATTTCGGGTAATCGGATTCCCATGGGGCTAATCGATCTTCTATTACCCGAATTCGTTGGCCATCATGATGCCTATACACTAAATAATGATTACCGGTTTTACCCAAACTAAATCGAGGAATCTGCGCGCGCCATGGGCCAAGAATTGTATATACGGCGGGTTGCGCGCCAATAATCGATCTTGTATGATATACAAGATCACCCGGTTTAAATATCATATTTTTATTTACTGGCCAGCGCAGATCTGAATCGGGATTATAATGTTCGTCCTTAAATTTTTTCATTTTCTTTATTCTTGGATTTTATGCGAGTAACATGTTGAACAGGCACCAATTTGGTTTGGCCATCTGAATAATCATATATTTTTAATTGTGATATCCTGTCGCCAATTTTGAACCGGTCATCACCGGTCCTCGCGTGTAAAAGGCTGGGTGGTCTGACATCTAATACCATGGCTGTAAATTTGATTGTTGGGGTTTCTTTCCATGTTGAAAGGACCGTTTCTGTGTGCCGCACCCCTCAACAAGACAACCAATTGGATAATATTTCAAAAGCCGTTTTCTTTCGGTTTCTATACCCATAAGATGTTGTCTATAACTTTTGCTCATAATTTATTATACCAAGGATAGCCAAAAATGTCAAATTTTTTTAAACATTGGTTCAATTTGCAAAGTAAATTGTATTATAGTGCCGCATGCCATATTTGGTTAGATAACTAGCTTCATCAAAAAACCATACCTTATAGGCTTTACCGCCACCATTAGGTCTGCCAATTCCCAATATTATCCCATATCTACGTTGTTTTTCTAAACTACCATATGTGGGAATTTCAAAAATTAATTGGCCAACATGTTTAGCATTATAAGCTTGAGGTTGTTTAAAACCGTTGCGTAATCGATTGGGTTTGCCATTCCAAAAATCGGATAAACTAGCCCAAATACCAACACCATCACCATAATCATACATATTAGTAATTATTATTTGCTTTCCTGCGCGATGATTTTATTTTTATAAAGATCTTCAACCATAGGATATATAATTTTACGTGTTTCATACGACCAAGCTTTGATACGTATACGAACAACCGACGCACCTATATTATGTACAATGGTATTATTATCCAAAATTAAGACAAAACCCCACGATGTGGAATATAAAAGTTGGCCAATGGATGGTTTATTATTCATGATGTTTTACAATTAGATAAAAATTTTATATTTTTTCATAGGCCTTCAATGCGGAATCAGAATAATATGAATTACCCGTTTTACCAACATTAAACCAATATACCTTATAACCCGCGTGGGCTTTAAAATTACTCGGAGCAGGATTATAATCCAGGATTATACCAACCCAGAGCGCGCCCGCGC
>CEPX01066300.1_pt1 | contig 30466 bp, 36 predicted proteins | sample 361361 | NCBI WGS metagenome assembly CEPX01 (sample SAMEA2619974, study PRJEB7988) | marine metagenome | biome: marine biome (ENVO:00000447); feature: mesopelagic zone (ENVO:00000213) & marine oxygen minimum zone (ENVO:01000065); material: "saline water (ENVO:00002010), including plankton...
ACTAAGATACGTGGCATAGTATTTTCATGCCACGAATGAATAGAGTAGCGGTAGGTGATACTGTGTATCACGTCATTAACCGCGCAAACGGCAGAGCCACTATCTTTAAGTCAAAGAAAGACTACCAACACTTTGAGAGTCTATTAGGAGAGGGAAAACAATTAGTTGGTATGAGAATTCTTTCGTACTGCATTATGCCAAATCATTGGCATCTAGTGCTTTACCCTAAAAAAAATACAGATATGGGAGAGTTTATGCGCTGGGTAACAACAACGCATGTACGCCAAAGACATTCTCAAACAGAAAGTATTGGGTATGGTCATCTCTATCAAGGTACATACAAGTCATTCCCTGTTGAATCTGATAAGCATCTCATTGACCTAATACGTTACGTTGAACAAAACCCACTTAGAGCTAAACTAGTTAAAAGAGCAGAGAATTGGCAGTTCTCTAGTTTATGGAGAAGAGAGAAAGGTACATCAACACAACAAAAACTTCTTTCTAAATTACCAACAGCACTACCTAATAACTACATTGAAAGTGTTAATCAAATTTTAAATAAAGAAGTTCTAGAAACGCTTAGAAACTCAGTAAACAAAGGCACACCTCTTGGTTCTAGTAAATGGACGAAACGCATGGTGGAGAAATATTGCATGGGTAGTACATTAAGAGAACCTGGGCGTCCTAAAAGTGCATGATATTAGGACACATAAATCAGTGAAATATTGTACTTATCCCCATTAACATCCATAAATCAGTGAAATATTGTACTTATCCCCATTAACCATTAACAACAAAAGAAGAGTTTGACCGAATTCAAGTGTTACTTGGTAAGAAGTACAGCACGCGTCCTAAAACCTACGACTTTGCGTTCAGAGGGCCAATTCGTTGTGGAGAGTGTGGCGCTTTGATTACTGCAGAGCATAAAGTCAAAAGGCAGAAAAACGGTGTTGTGAGACAGTACGTTTACTATCACTGTACGAAGAAAAAAGATAAAAACTGTTCTCAGAAGTCGATGGAGGAGAAAGTGCTAGGGCGACAGATAGAAAAGGTTCTTGCGAGTATAGAAATACCAAAAGAATTTCATAAGTGGGCTATGGATGTGTTGCGTGAGCAGAATGAAGTTGAGTCTCAAGACCGCACCAGAATTCTAGAGAATCAAAGACAAGAGTATGACTCGATTGTGAGAAAAATTGATAACCTTATTGATTTGCGTGCTAATGGTGAGATTACAGAGGATGAGTTCTCAAGACGTAAAGTCAGCTTAACAAGCGGAAAAGATAGAATTGAGTTGCTCATTACCGATACCAAGAGTCGTGTTGATGAATGGTTGAAGATTGCTGAAAATTACTTTGACTTTGCAGAGCAGGCGAGGGAATCTTTTGGTAAGGCAACCTTGGAGGGCAAGAAAAACATACTTTCTTCGCTTGGTTCGAACCTCACTATAAAAGACAGAGAATTGAGCGTCTTATTGCCAGAACCTCTTGAGCTCATTAAAGAAGCCTCACCAACCATAAGGGAAATACACTCAAGGTTCGAACCTCAAGAGAGTATTGATAAATATAAGGATTTAGCGCGAAGGTACTCTGAAAGTCCCATCTTGCTCCGGGGGTGGGATTCGAACCCACAACCTCTTCGTTAACAGCGAATTGCTCTACCATTGAGCTACCCCGGAATATGCAAACCAGAGCCAACTTAGACAAAGCCATGGCCTCGGAATGATTTTTAAAGCCCCACGAAAGGGGCTTCAAGTATTGTACTTAAACTGTGAGGGTTTTCAACGGTAAAAATTGTCGTGATATAATTTAGCTATGAAGGTTGTAGCTAGTGCCTTAGCTATCATTTTATTCACACTTTTAGTTATTTTTCTTAATAAAAACGAGGATTATAATAGTGAAGCATTTATGGAGGATTTAAAACTCAAAAGCTCTGCATTTGAAGAAGGCGGAAGTATTCCGAGCAAATACACCTGCGACGGTGAGAATACAAACCCACCGCTTTCAATCTCCGGTGTAACCAAGGAGGCTAAGTCACTTGTTTTAATAATGGATGACCCCGATGTCCCAAGGTATATTCGTGAAGACGGGATGTGGGATCACTGGATCGTATTTAATATTCCGACAAGTATTACAGAGATAAGCGAAGGAGAAGAACCGGAGGGAATACATGGCGAAGGAACATCGGGGAATATGAAATATCATGGACCATGTCCGCCGGACAAGGAGCACAGATATATCTTTCAGCTCTACGCACTTGATACCGAGCTTGATTTAAGAGAAGGGGCTGGTAAGGAGGTTGTAAAGTCTGCTATGAAGGGACACATTTTAAAGAAGGCCGAATTAATTGGAGTGTATAATAGAAATTAATAGTTAATAAGAATCACTATGCTAAAAATGTACGTAAAAACAGGCTGCCCATACTGCCAAGCGGTGCTACATAAAATAGACGAGTTGGGAATTGAAGTAGAACAGTTAAATATTTCAGACGACAGTATTGCCAAGGAATTGGTAGAAAGAGGAGGAAAAAGAATGGTTCCGTATCTTGTTGATGAGGAAAGGGGAGTAGAGATGTATGAATCTGCTGACATTAACGACTATTTAGACGAGCACTATAAGAAATAAATATGCACGTAAATATTAAGACAACCCATGTAGAACTTGATCCTCACATGGGGACTTATCTTGATGAAAAACTAGTAGTACTTGAGAAGTACGTAGATAAAGAGGATGAGAGTGTGAAGCTTGATTTTGAAATTGAGCACTTAAAAAAGCACAAAAAAGGAGACGTATACAAAGCTGAAATAAATGTTCTTGTTGGAGGAAAAATGGTTCGCGCAGAAGCAAAGGGCACAACCCTTCAAGAAGTGATAGATAAGGTTCAAGATGAGAGCGCACGAAATCTTCGCAAGCTCAAGAAAAAGCGATTCTCTATGTTAAAACGAAGGGGAGCGAAGATGAAAGAGATGTTGAGGTTTCGTAGGCGGTAGGTATCGGTTAAGGTCTTTATAGTTGTTCACAGTCCAGAAAGGTAAGTAAATATGTTAACTCTCGCAGCTCAACGTAGGGTGGCGGAGCTACACCGCATTTATGGAGACAATGGTCGTCATCAATTTGGGGGCGCAGAACCCAAGCATCCTCCGGTCAAGCGGCAAGACGCCGAGCCGCGCCCTGGTACACCTGTATTCGGTTGGATCGAAGCAGAGGGCCGTTTCGGCCACTACATTGTTGGAGAAGAGAAGTGAGCCCCGCTGTGAGCGGGGTTTCGCCGTTTAATTTTTAAAGAAATCCTCGTATCTCATTTCATTTTTTCCTTCGGGGATTACGCGATTGATTTTGAGTTTGTCGTGTTCAATTTCAGCATCAATTATCTTTACTCGCGTGCCACTTTCTGTAAAAAAGTATGTTCCCGGCCAACCCTCATATGCACGGATTTTCCGTAGGTTTTTATATGCATCATCTTCAAGGTCTATTAGCCCATTTTCCCTCTTTATTTTATTTGAAAAACTAGCCTCTTCATGTTTTTGCTCTTTTGGCTCAATGCTCCCGGAGAGCCACTTTGGGATTGTGTTTGCTAAAAGTTTTCCTCCAATTTCAAAAAGACGTCTTTCAAGAGAAATTGCTCCAATAGAAGAATCGATCTCAATAGTCTCGCTTGAAAGAGTCGGGCCGTGATCTACCTCTTCGTCTATAACCATCACACTTACTCCGGTTTTTTCTTCTCCTTCTAAAATTGCCGTCCTAATAGGGGAAGCGCCGCGATATTTTGGTAAAAGGGAAGGGTGAACATTCAGTACACCTTTTTTAGGAATATCAAGAAGAGATTGAGGGAGAATATATCCATAAGCTACAACCACGAAAAAATCCCAAGCCCCTTGAGGAGCCTTGCCTCTTATTTTCTCTATTACCTCGTCTGTCAGCTTCTCCGGCTGAAGCTCTGCTACATTATTTTCTCTTGCCCAAATAGCAACCGGCGGTGGAGAAATAATCATTTTTCTTCCTTGCGGTTTATCCGGCGCTGTAACAATAAGCCTCGGTATAAGACCGTCCTCTTTTAGCTTCTCAAGCACTATTACCGAGGAAGCCGGAGTACCGAAAAATACAAATTTAGGATTTTCCATCTTTCACTGTGTCATTTACTTCTTCTGCAATATCTGTGTATAGAACTCCGTTTAAATGATCAATTTCATGTTGAAAAATCTGCGCTAAGAGCCCACTTGCTCCTCGCATAAAAGAATTTCCATTTTCATCACATGCTCTTACAGTTACTTTTTCGGCACGCTTTACAAGGCCATATTTCCCGTCTACAGAAAGACACCCCTCATCCACCTTAGTTTCCTCTTTAGACCTGTTAGTTATTTCAGGATTTATGAAAACCAAGTCCTTTTTCTCATCTTCTGAAAATATGTGTGGGGACACCACAAAAATCCTCAAAGATTCTCCGATTTGGGGAGCCGCTATCGCCACACCTTTTTCAGTCTCACCAAGCGTTGTTCTCATATCAGAAAGGAGCTTCTGGATTTTCTCTCCGGAGATATCAGAAACAGGCACGCTCTTTGCTTGTTCTCGCAGAGTTTTGTTATTTTCTTGCAATATCTCTCTTACCATAGATGAAATCCTATCACGTGTAATGCGACAATCAATTATATGAGCCTTGGGGGGTCAACTTGGACTTTTATATTCGGAGGGAGTTTTCTTAATATAGCTATGAGTCTATTGTCTGGCCACGTGCTTGATGGAACTCTGATTAATGCGTGCGCGTGTTGGAGGCCCGCCCCGGCTGAAGTTAGAGCCGAAAAGATACTTATGTCGTAGTCTTTGAGACTCTCTTCAATCTCTTCAATCTCCTTTTCAATCTTTGGACGCCTTCCTTCAATGGTCACTGATATAAAATATGTAAAAGGAGGATAGTTCAACTCTCTCCTCATCTCTATTTCCTCGCGATAAAACTCAAGAAGGTTTCCAGAGAGAGCATATTTAATGACTCGCTGTGAAGGGTTTCTGGTTTGCACCAAGAACTTCTTTTGAGTAAGAGAACGAATAGAAAGAAGAAGAGAAAATACTTTTGCCTCAATCCTGTAATCTGGTATCGCGAGAACCGAATCAATTGAGGCCACTGCAGTATTTGGGATCGGAACGCTAAGATAGGGAAGTGCCATTTCAGTTCCAATGAGTACCGAGCCGGGAGTAGAATAAAATTTTTCTACAACTTCGGCGACCTTTTTTGGTGTATTTGTAGAATCACTATCCACTCTAAATACCCCTGACTTAGGTGCTTTTTCTTTTACTTGCTCCTCAATTAACTGAATTCCTGCGCCAAGTGCAGTGAGGCGCCAGCCTCCACAGTGTTTACACCTTTCTGCTGCGCTTCTTATCTCTCCATTTTGATGACAGACAAATATATTTCCGCGACTCGTTTTATGAAGAACCATAGGAGCATCTGATTTAGTACTTCTTACAAGACCCCCACAATCACAACACACCGTAGTAGGAGCAAGGCCGCGACGGCCGCTAAATATAAACAAGTTCTCTGAATTTTCTCTCGTTTCGTGAATTAGCTCTTTAAGCTCGTCACTAATAGCGTCATATGAGCCTTTAGTGCTCGGCTTGTTTTGTCTCATGTCTATAATATCCTGATTTGCTTCAGCTATTGGACGAAATCTTAAAGGCGCAAGCTCCGCCACGTCACCTTCATCGTGCGCGTAAAGTGTCTCAATTCTAAGAAATGTATCTCCAAAAATAAGTCTTGCCCCGAGCTCACGAGAGAGATGCTCGGCAAATACCCTAATATCAATGAAAGGACGTATCAGAGTACGATAAGCACCAGAGCTTTCGTGATCAACTATTATATTTTTCAGATCTTCGCGGGGAATTCCTAAAAAATTTCCTGTTGCAATTATGAGGACTGGATGAGCTTCTCCTGATGCGCTTTTCCAGCGCTTTAGAAGTTCTGCTTTTGGAAGCGAGCTATGGAGTATAAATGTGTATTTACTAATCCCCCGCTCTGAAGTTTCTGCAAACTGTTCTACTTCGTGAATCGTAGGAAAGCAGATATATACTGACTGCTTTCTTGCAAAAGCTTCTCTTACAAGCGAACGATAAGTGGAAAACTTTTCTTCTCTGTCAGCCTGAAGGACTACTTTTTCATACGTCTCTTTTTTGTCGTCTTTAGGAGTGTTATTTATTTTTACCTTTCTTGGATCTTCAAGAATTGATTTAGGAATGACCAAACTAAGAACAGCTCCGGTTGAACCGGCGTAGAAGTTTGCTGTGCGCTCTGCTGCCCTCATAAAACTTGGTAGAAACACTAAGCTAGCTTTTACCTTGTTTAACTTTTTTAAAGAGTATGGGAGGTCACGAAGCGTGCTTTTCTCGTCGCGAACATTTTTAATTGAATAGACTAAACCTGGCGCCCGCTTTCCACGAATTGGTACAGATACAACAGAGCCAATGGGAAGTTTCTCTTTTGAGAAATATGAAAGACTGTCTTTGGTGATTCCTCGTGAGATAGGGATTACCTCGCTTAAATACATAGGGATAGCATACGCAATTTGCCTAAATTGCGGTAGCGCGTAGAATAGCCCCATGAAAACGGACTCTTTTGAAGTAGTTGGGCTAGGGGGTGAGAGAAAACTCTCGGGAGAGATAAAGGTGAATAAGGCCAAAAACGCGGTTCTTAAAGCGATGGCTTCTACCACGCTTTTTTCAGGAGAAGCCGTAATAAATGAAGTGCCGGAGCTTGAGGACGTAGGGAGAATGGCAGAGCTTCTTGAGGGCGTTGGCGTTAAGGTTTCAAATGATTCTAAGAAATGGAGCTTCGACGGTTCTGGTGTTAAAAACCCCGCTCTTAATCACGAAATCGCGAAGCGATTTCGTGGCTCAATAGTTTTGACAGGGCCACTTTTGGGAAGACTGGGCGAAGTTAGTTTTGCGCATCCCGGCGGATGCGTCATAGGAGCTAGACCAATAGACCTTTTCTTAAAAGGTTTTGAGAAAATGGGTGCGACTGTAACTGAAGGAGAGAATGAATTTAAAGTAAAAACTTCAGGTGGGCGCCTCAAGGGAGCTGAAATATTTTTCCCAATTCAAAGTCACACTGCTACAGAGACCTTAATGATGGCGGCGATGTTAGCTGAAGGAAAGACCATTCTTAAAAACGCAGCACTTGAGCCGGAAGTGGTTGACCTGGCAGAGTTTCTAAATAGATGCGGAGCTGATATTGTAGGAGCCGGTACTCCCACAATTGAGATAGAGGGGGGAGAATTGCTTTCTTCGCATGGTTACGAGCACACACCAATGCCGGACAGGATTGAAGCGGGTTCATTTGTAATATTGGGGGCTATGTCGGGGACTGAACTTAAGGTGTCAGAGTGTAATCCGAGCCATCTTGAAAGCACGCTTTCTTATCTTAAAGATGCGGGGGTAGATTTTGAGACGGGGGAGGATTTTGTATCAGTTAGAGGAGCAAAAAATTTAAACGCTATTTCAATTAAGACTCATGAATATCCGGGATTTCCTACAGACCTCCAAGCCCCGATGGCAGTACTTCAAACACAAGCAAAAGGCGAGAGTACGGTATTTGAGACAATATTTGAAGGAAGGCTTAATTACACGGCGGACTTAGTAAAAATGGGTGCGGACATTACTCTTTGGAACGCTCATCAAGCAGGTATAAAGGGCCCAACGCTTCTAAAAGGTCACGTCTTAGAAGGACCAGATCTTCGTGCGGGGCTTGCATATATTTGGGCGGCAATAGTTGCAAAGGGAGTGTCTGTGGTAAATAACGTGTATCATATTGACCGCGGATACGAGCGAATAGAGGATAGACTTCGCAACATTGGGGTTTCCATAAAGAGAGTAAATTAATATGTCAGCTTTTACGCCAAAATTAGGAATAGATCTAGGAACTACAACAACCCTCGTCTATGTTCCAAGCAAAGGAGTGGCTCTTAACGAGCCTTCGGTGGTTGCTGTTTCAGAGCAGGACAACAAAATCCTTGCCGTAGGAAATTTTGCAAAAGATATGATTGGGCGTACGCCGGACAGCATCGTTGCATACAGACCAATGCGAGATGGCGTTATAGCCGACTATAGAGTTACAGAAGCTATGCTCCGCTACTATATGAGAAAGGCTCTAGGGAAATGGAATATGTTTAAACCTGAAGTAATGATTTCCGTTCCAGCGGGGGTTACCTCAACAGAGCGCAGAGCAGTGATTGAAGCGGCTACTAAAGCAGGTGCTAAAAATGCATACGTCGTAAAGGAGCCGATACTTGCCGCAATCGGCGCAGGAATTCCAATTCACGAAGCGCGCGGACATATGATAGTTGATATTGGAGGAGGGACTATAGACGTTGCTGTGATTTCGCTTGGCGGAATCGTTTCTTCAACATCTGTTAAATGTGCCGGAAATAGAATTGATCAAGCGATAGCTGATTACATAAAGAAAACTTTTAATCTAGCGATAGGGGATAAAACTGCGGAGGATATAAAGATAAGAGTTGGCTCTGCGGTACCTCTTGAGGAAGAATACATAATGATAATAAAAGGACGCGATTTTCTTACAGGGCTTCCTCGCTCCACTGACGTGCGCACAAATGAAGTAGTAAAAGCAATTGGAAGGGAATTGCGCGAGATGATAAAAGCGATTCGCGACGTCCTTCAAGAGACCCCGCCAGAGCTTTCAGCTGACATAATTGACCACGGAATCACAATGACCGGAGGCTCGTCTCAGTTAAGAAATCTACCGGAGCTTGTATTTAGAAGGACTGGCGTTAAAGCATTTCTAGCAAAAGACGCACCATATTGTGTAGCAAAAGGTACGGGAATAACCCTTAATCACTTAAATACATACAAGAAATCAATCATAGCTAAACGCTAGTTTGTTACTATTAAAAGATGGATCCCGTTAGAGGCCGCGGTCACATAAACGGAAATGTAAAATTATGAAAGAAATAAAGAATCACAGCTTTACTAGGATGATAATAAGGGGCGCGACGATCGCGACCTGCCTCTAACGGGATGGAAGCACTAGAAGCCGATTATAAATCAGGACTGTTTCATCACGCATATCTTTTGCCATACGACCAAAAGGTAAATGAAGATCTGATTAAATTTATAGAGAACACTCTTAAATTAAAGTATCGCGGGAATCCAGATGTAATAGTTTTAATGGAAGAATCTTTTACGGTTGAGTTAGCAAGAAGATTAAAAGAAATGGAATCTCTTTCACCGTCTAAAGGCGATAAAAAAGTATTTGTCGTCTCTTTCAATTTTATTACAAGAGAGGCACAGAATGCTCTCCTTAAGGTTCTAGAAGAGCCAAATGAAGGAACATACTTTTTCCTAATGACTGCATTTCCTGACAAGCTTCTGCCAACGCTTCGCTCACGCCTTCGTATAGTTGATGAGACAAGTGAAGCTAATGAAAAAATTAAGGAGTTTATTTCATCAAGCGTTCCGGAACGGTTGAAGCTTATAAAAGGAATAGTTGAGGATAAGGACAGAGCCCGCGCAATATTTTTTCTAAATTCTCTTGAAGGTGAATTATACAAGTCCTATAAGAAGGGAGTCATAAAGGATACAAGTATATTTCAAAGTATCAGAGATGCGCGTTCATATATGGGAGATAGAGCTCCTTCTGTAAAAATGTTGATGGAGAATATTTCACTTTCAATACCAGTTTTAAGATAGAGTAAATGCAAAACGGGCCTCCCCAGAAGGGAGGCCCGTGCCTGTCGTGCGATGCCGGGTTGGCATCATTTGTCTCGCTTGAGACTTTGCGTCGGGATAGCGCTTTGGCGCTTCTTGTGCTCGATGATGGCATTCACCATTCGCACGGCGCCTCGCCATTTCGGCGCAACTTCCCCGTCCCACTTGACCAGATTGAAGATGCGCTTCACCCATCTGCCAGTATTGGGAAGTAGGGTGCCTTTTACCTCGTGGCCGTGTGAGCCGTGGAAGGAAAACTCCACAGAAGTTCCGCATATGGAAATCCTTGCGCCATCTCCGAGTATCTGCGTGATTCCCTTGGTCACTTCGTATGGGCCGTAGAGCTTGTCCGGATCCGACGCATTTGGATTTGGGGAATAGAACCAGACTTCCTTCAAGACCTTGCCCGTCTCGCACTCATCGGCGACGGCAGGTATGCCTAAAAGAAGGCCTGCGAGCAGTGTCAGAGGCACTGCCAGAAAGAACTTTGACATTTGAAACCTCCTTTCAAGGCGTAAGTGAGTTTATAAAAAAATAACAGAGATATATTATTTGTCAATATTATATGGTCTCCCACTATTTTTTCTTTACGTTGTACAATACTAAATTATGAGATTGACAAAATTCTTACCGGTCTTGTTGCTTATAATTACCAGCGTGTCTGTGGCTCATGCCATAAACATAAATCATGTAGGATTTCTTCAGACTAGTGTTTGGTTTGAGAAGGAACCTTTTTTTGCAGGTGAGACCATAAGGGTTTACACCGCTCTTGCAAACAGTACCGAGGCTGATGTCACTGGTACGGTTAAATTTTTAAGCAATGGTGTGGAGATTGGCAGTGGGGATGTAGTACTTGAGCGCCAAGGCGGTTTTCAGGTGATATGGACAGACTGGACTCCTCTAGCTGGAACTCATACTGTAACGGCAAAATTTGTTGATGTAGTTACCACAGAGCCGGGCGAAGCGCCCCAAGAAATAGAATACACAGGAGAGGTTGCTACAGCAGAAGTTAAAAACGCTGACACAGACACAGATGGTGATGGTGTGGGAAATAGTAAAGACTTAGACGATGATGGAGATGGACTTCTTGATACAGAAGATCCAGAACCTCTTATAAAAGCGGCAAATCCTGATGAGGAGGAAGTAGAAGAAGAAAATAAAGAGAGTTTGGCAAATGTAGAGGAAGCAGTTGAAAAGATTACAGAAGTTGCGGGGGAGCTAGCAGAAGATGCAATTCCTGTAGCAAAAACAACGACACAAAAGGTAATAAGCACTCTTGAGGGCATTAGGATTGAAAAAGCTGGGGATGTAGACGAAGCGCGTTCTCGCTTAGAGGAAAAATTAGCGGAGGAGACGTCTGGAGTAGAGCTTCCTGAGGGGAGCGAAATAGACAGTACTCCATTTGGGCAACTTCGTTTGGTGGCTCTAACTGCGGCAAGTTATACTTTAAATAATGCTTATGCATTTTACGTCGCACTTCTAATTGCGCTTTACTTCATAGTCTGGAAGAGTTTGAAATGGATATTTAGAAAAATGTTTAGTAGAGGAGATGATTATTGATATGGAAACTATAGTTCTTATTTTAATAGGGGTAGTAGGACTTACGCTTGGCTATGTGCTTGGAAATCACGAAGCGCGACGTAAGGCAATTGACTTTGTAAATACAGAGCAGAGCGCAAGAAAGCAAAATCGAAAGAAAATGATAATGGCGGAGATAGATGAGAAGGGAAAAATTACAAATGATGATGTACAAGATCTATTTGGTGTGTCTCATTCAACAGCAACTCGTTATTTTGATGAGCTTCAAGAAGACGGTCTTGTAGAAGAAGTAGGAGAAGGTAGGGGAACCTACTACGAAAGAGTATAAAAATCGACTCAACCGGTTGAGTCGCAAATTTATACCGCCAAAGGCGGTAATATGGCTTAAATACTTGAATATTTATGCTATAATACGGCCATGGTATACGATTTTTCAGAGCTAAAAAGGAAAGCTGAAGAAGCTTCAGAGTGGCTTTCAAAAGAGTATTTAGGAATAAGGACGGGTAGAGCAGCTCCCGCTCTTCTTGATAATGTGACAGTGGAGTCCTACGGAGCTAGAGTTCTAATTAACCAAGTAGGAAACGTATCGGTTGAGGATGCACGAAGTCTGCGTATTTCTGTTTGGGATAAGGAGCAGATTTCAGCAGTAGAAAAGGCAATTAATGATGCTGACTTTGGTGTGGGGGTTTCGTCTGACGAGGCAGGCGTGAGAGTTTCTTTTCCGGAGCTTACTGGCGAGAGGCGACAAGCGCTTGTAAAGCTCGCTAAAGATAAGCTAGAAAACGCAAGAATTTCGCTTAGAGGAGCCCGCGATGATACATGGAACGATATTCAGAAAAAGACGAAAGACGGAGAGATGAGTGAAGATGATAAATTTCGGGCAAAGGACGATATGCAGAAGTTGGTGGATGAAGCGAATAAAAAGCTTGATGATATGGCGGAGAAAAAGGAGCAGGAGATAATGAATTAATATGTCAGTTCTTATTTTTCTTTTAGTACTTGTTGCGCTCATATTAGTGCATGAGTTTGGTCATTTTCTCATTGCAAAGCGCTCCGGTATACGGGTAGATGAATTTGGTATCGGTTTCCCGCCGCGACTCTTTGGGAAAAAATATGGGGAGACTCTATATTCTCTAAATGCAATTCCTTTTGGAGGATTTGTAAAGATTTTTGGCGAGGATCGCGAGGAAGTTGATAAAGACGACAAAGACATATCTCGCGCAATGTTTAACAAAGGAAGGTGGGCACAAGCGACTGTGCTTTTCGGCGGCGTATTCTTCAATATTCTTTTCGCATGGATTATATTTGCTGCTACTTTCTCAATTGGGACAACAGCTGCTGTAACGGAAGAGAATAAAAATTTCATAAGTGGTCAAGAGCTAGTTGTAGCGGAAGTTCTTGAGGGCGCTCCGGCTAGCGAAGCCGGATTTCTTGCCGAAGATGTGATTTTAGGAATAAGCGCAAGGGGTGAGGCGATTCAAAACGGAAATGCTGATGAGGTAGCATCTTTTATAGAAAGATATTCAGAAAGCGAGCTAACAATTAGTTATCTAAGAGAAGATGAGGAAGGGTCTGTTTCTCTAACGCCAGTGTTAGGACTTCTTGAAGATGAGAGTGCTCCCGCTATAGGGGTGGCTATGGTTGATGTTGGGGAGCTTAAATATCCACTACATCTGGCAATCTTTGAGAGTGGAATGTTCACGCTGGAGTCTTTGTGGGCAGTGACACTTGGTATTTTAGGATTTCTTGGAAACGCACTTCTTCTTAGCGCAGATCTATCTCAAATTGCCGGTCCTGTGGGGATAGTTTCTCTTGTAGGGGATGCGTCCGCCCTTGGTTTTGTAACGCTACTTAGCTTTACTGCATTTATTTCACTTAATTTGGCAGTAATAAATCTTTTACCATTTCCGGCACTTGATGGAGGAAGACTTGTCTTTTTAGGAATTGAAGCTATTAAGGGCTCTCCGATAAAACCTAAAGTCGCGCGAATGGCAAATGGTATTGGCTTTGCACTGCTTATATTTTTGATGCTTGCCGTTACGTACAGTGACGTACTAAGGCTTGTAGGGTAAATAAGAAACGCCGCAGACTTGCTGCGGCGGAAGAGACCTCGATGGTCCGGCGGGGTTGGCGAACTCTACCGGAACCACCGAGGTCGTACTCCAGCGCTGGGGGGGGTTCCTCGGAGGGAGCTTACAGCGCTAGTACTGCAGGGAATTAAAGCAAGGGAAAGATATTTTGTCAACTAAGGCAAATTTTGACCAAGAAGTCGCTATTCTGTAGTATTCTTCTATCTATGCGTCCCGTTAGAGGTTGCAGAGGGTTGGGGGCTAGATAATTTTATATAATGAGAAACACTAAGAGAGTCGATTTTACTGGAGTAACTAACGGAAGCGGCCGTGTCGCTTCCTACCTCTAACGGGATGAGACAAAGCACTCTATTTACAAAGACCAGAAAAGAAGCCCCAAAAGATGAAGTTTCTAAAAACGCTGAGCTTTTAATACGCGCTGGATTTATAAATAAAGAAATGGCGGGAGTGTATTCCTACTTACCACTTGGGCTTCGCACATTGAATAAAATAATGGAAATTATTCGTCGAGAGATGGAGAGTATCGGCGGACAAGAAACTCTTCTTACCACACTACAAGCTCCTGAAGTCTGGAAGAAAAGCGGTAGGTGGGACGATAAAGTAGTTGACGTTTGGTTTAAGACAAAACTTTTAAATGAGACAGAAGTAGGCCTTGCAAACACTCATGAAGAGGCACTGACTCAGCTTCTAAAGAGCCATATTTCTTCTCATAAGGATTTGCCAATATATCCATACCAGTTTCAGACAAAGTTTAGAAATGAGCTTCGTTCAAAGAGTGGGCTTATGCGAGCACGTGAATTTATAATGAAAGACCTCTACTCATTCAGTAAAAGTGAGGAAGAATTTAGAGCGTTTTATGAGGAATGTGCTGCAGCGTATATTCGAATATTTGGAGTATTAGGAATTGGCGATAGGACGTACAGAACTTTTGCAAGTGGCGGTTCCTTTTCTAAATACAGCGATGAATTTCAAACTGTTTCAGAGGCCGGCGAGGACATAATTTACGTAAGCAAAGAGAAAAATATTGCTATCAATAAGGAGGTATACAATGATGAAGTTTTGGCGGATCTCAAGATAAGTAAAGATGAGCTTGAGGAGAAAAAAGCAATAGAGGTAGGAAATATTTTTCCACTTAGCACCAAATTTTCAGATGCACTTGGACTTACCTATAAAGACGAGGACGGTTCTCAAAAACCAATAGTTATGGGTTCATACGGTATTGGTCCTGGGCGTGTTATGGGAACTATTGCGGAGATTCTTTCTGATGAGAAAGGACTTGTCTGGCCAGAGACCATAGCTCCTTACGACATTCACCTAATAGAAATCTCAAATGTAAACGAAGACGTAAAAAAAGAGGCAGAAAGACTTTACACTACACTCTCTGAAAGCGGTGTTGAGGTTCTCTATGATGATAGAGAAGTAAGAGCGGGGGAGAAGTTTGCGGAGAGCGATCTTATAGGGATTCCAATTAGAATAATAGTAAGTGAGAAAACACTTGCGGAAGGCAAGTATGAACGCGTAATGCGAAAAGACGGTGCCGCAGACATGGTTAATGAGAGCGCACTTCTTTCGCAAACATGATACGTGAGACATTAAAAAAATATCTAGATAAATTTTATGCCCTTTTTTCAAATGAGATAGGGATTGATTTAGGTACTGCAAATACTCTCGTGTATCTGCGCGGAAGAGGAATAGTAATAAATGAACCCTCAATAGTTGCGGTAAATGAAAAGACAGGCCGAGTAGTTGCTATAGGAAAGCAGGCAAAAGAGATGCTTGGTCGTACCCCAACGCACATAAAAGCAGTACAGCCTCTTATTGACGGAGTGATATCTGACTTTGAAGTAACGGAAGAGATGCTTGCATATTTAATTGGGAGAGCGCAAGATGGCAGGCGCTCTTTTCTTGGTCCACGAGTTGTGGTTGGAGTGCCGTCTGGAATAACTAACGTTGAGATTCGTGCGGTGCGCGATGCCGCAAGAAACGCCGGAGCACGTGAAGTTCATATAATAGAGGAACCAATGGCTGCGGCAATAGGAATGAAGTTACCTGTTAATGAGCCGGTTGGAAGTATGGTGATTGATATCGGTGGAGGCACATCTGATATTGCGGTAATTTCCCTTGGAGGAATTGTGAGATCAAAAAATCTTCGTATAGCCGGAGACAAATTAAACGATGACATCATAGCCTACATTAGAGGAGAGTTTAAGATATTAATTGGCACAAAAACCGCGGAGAGCCTAAAAATAGCAGCCGGTTCAATGCTTGAGAGCGACACTCCGATTGAAGCAACTGTAAGAGGTCGCGATCTGGTCACAGGGCTTCCGCGCGAAGTTGTAATAACAGACTCTGACATAAGGGAAGCCATATCTCACTCTATAGACACTTTGGTGGATTCTGTAAAAGAAGTGCTTGAGACGACACCTCCTGAAGTGCTTTCAGATGTTATGCAAAGAGGGGTTTACTTAACAGGAGGCGGGGCGCTTATAAAAGGTCTTCCGGAACTTTTTTCTCAAGTTCTTAAAATTCCCGTTTATGTTGCAAACGATCCTCTTACGACAGTTGTGAGGGGCACAGGAATAGTGCTTGAGGACGTGGATAAATTTATAGAATCACTTATAGCAAGGGAAGATGAACTTTCACCAACACTCTAGAAGAGATAATCGCTACATCCCGAGAGCTTTTTGGATGTTGCTTATTTTGTCTTTAGGAATTTTATTTTTAAACACAGTTACTAACCAGTCCATCTCAAAGTTTTTAAGGTCTATTGCATCTCCTATATGGAGGGTAGAGGCTAGAGTTGTTGCTTCACCTCTTGGAGCATATTTTCTCTCAAAGGAGTCTTTGCTTAAAGAGAACAAAGAGCTTAAAAATAGATTAAATGAAGCAAAGTTAGATCTTCTTTTATTCCCTGTGCTTGAGAGTGAAAACAAGGAATTAAAATTATTACTTGGAAGAGTAAGTGGTGATACCAGACTTCTTGCCACAGTGTTAGTGCCGCCTCACAGAAATAAATATGACACGCTTGTTATAGACATAGGGGAGGACCAGCCGGTATCAAAGGGCGATTTAGTCGTAGCTCACCCGAACGTGCCAATAGGAATAATAAGCTCACTGAATGGCAAAACTGCTTTGGTCTCTCTTTTCTCTGACCCAGACAGAGAGACAAATTCTTTAATATCTGGAGTAGGACCCACTACTCTTGTAGGACTCGGTGGGGGAAATTTCAAAATTGAACTTCCTAGATCGGCTGTTGTAAATGTGGGGGACGTAGTAAGGCTTCCTGATTTAGAATCAAGGGTTGTGGGTGTGGTGGGGGAAATAGAAGCTAACCCTACTGATGCATTTAAGAAAATTATAGTAAATAGTCCGATAAACATTTTCTCACTTCGCTTTGTTGAGATTGTAGTAGGAAATTAATATGTGGATTCGCCTAACATTATCAATTCTTCTTTTTATAAGCATACTGCTTTTACCTTGGTGGGTAAGTGGAATACTTGCGCTCACATTACTTATATTTAGGCCTGCGTATGAAGTAATAATAGCCGGGCTTCTTATCGACCTTTTGTATGGAAATGTGGAGACTTTGCCTGAAATGCTGATATCCTTTACGACTGGCGCAGCGGCACTATTTATTGTTATGCATATTCTGCGCGGGAGGCTCATTTTCTACGAATATCATTAGAGTGATACACTATCTGCGATGTCTAGGAATCGCTTAAGAAAATTTATCAAGAAACTCTTTAGCTCCGTAGAGAGCCATGAGATTGAGCCGGATGAAATTTTTCTAGATTCAAGCAATCTCCCCTCCTTTGATACAAGTCAGTTTGAAGGCAGGCTTGAGCACCCCATATCAAAAAACACTATATTAGCGTTTGGTATTATCGTCTCTCTTTTAATGGTTTTGTTTGCCGCCAGGCTTTGGAACCTTCAGGTGGTAAGAGGGGATGACTTCTCAATTAAAAGCGAGGACAATCGTCTTACTCATTCAATATTATTTGCGGAGCGCGGGGTAATTTATGACAGAAACGGCGTGGAGCTTGCATGGAATGAAGAGGAAGAGGGCGAGCAGTTTTCACGAAGGATTTACACGGAGTCTTTAGGAGTTTCTCATGTACTGGGCTATGTTGGCTATCCTCTTAAAGATTCGGCAGGTTTTTATTATCGTGATTATTTTGTTGGAAAAGACGGAGTTGAGTTTAGCCTTAATGAAATGATTAAAGGCGAGAATGGGCTGAAGATTGTAGAGGTAGACGCTCTTAACACTCCTAAATCAGAAAGCACGATCCGCTCTCAAATTGATGGGGAAAGTGTGGATCTTTCTATAGACGCGAGACTTTCAGAGTCTTTGTACTCTTTAATAAAAAATAGAGCTCTGGAGTCAGGTTTTGTGGGGGGCGCAGGAGTGGTGATGGACGTTGTTACAGGGGAGATTTTAGCTCTCTCAAGCTATCCTGAATATGATCCCCAAGTACTCTCTGATGGGGAGGACAAGGAAACAATTGCGAGTTTTGTAGAAAATAGTAGAAAGCCATTTTTAAACAGGGTAGTAAGCGGACTCTATACTCCGGGTTCAATCGTAAAGCTATTTGTGGCGATTGGAGCGCTCACTGAAGGGGTAATTACACCCGAAAAGAGAATATTGAGTACTGGCTCAATAAGAGTGCCTCATCCATACATACCAGATACTTTCTCTGTTTTTAATGACTGGAAAGCGCACGGGCTAGTAGATATGAGAGACGCACTAGCTGTGTCTTCAAATGTATATTTTTTTGAAATAGGAGGGGGGTTTGAAGGACAGTCTGGAATAGGGATAAGTGGAATAGAAGAATATGCAAAACTTTTCGGGCTCGGCGCTCCAACCGGTATTGCTCTTTCAGATGAAGCCATCGGAGTAATCCCTACTCCAGAGTGGAAAGCAGAGACTTTTGATGGAGATGATTGGAGGCTGGGAGACACATACAACACCTCAATTGGGCAGTACGGCTTTCAAGTTACGCCAATCCAAATTGTGAGAATGATTTCAGCGATTGCAAATAACGGAAGGCTTTTAGTGCCAACCCTTATTAAAGATGGAGGGACAAGAAGCGAAGAGATAAATGTAAGTGACATTAATCTTCAAGTAATTCGAGAAGGTATGAGAAGAGGGGTTCTCTCTGGGACCGCCACTGCACTAAACAGCAATATAGTAGATGTGGCGGCAAAAACCGGCACTGCAGAAGTTGGTATAAGAAAGAAATTTGTTAATTCTTGGGTTACAGGTTTTTTCCCATATGAGGATCCAAGATATGCTTTTGCAATAATTATGGAGAGAGGGCCTACCGGAAACCCAGTAGGAGCAGCTTCTGTTATGAGGGGACTCCTTGAATGGTTATCAATTTATGGTGTGGAATATATATAGGTTGACTTTTTCCAGTCTCAAACTAAAATGGATTGCTATTAAACATGCCAGAAGAAGAAAACTATCTAACTAAAGAAAAATTTGAAGAGCTCTCCAAGGAGCTCGATTATTTAAAGACGACAAAGCGAAAAGAAATCGCGGAGAGCTTAGAGTATGCACGCTCACTCGGAGACTTGTCTGAGAATGCCGAGTATCAAGAAGCGCGTGAGATGCAGGCAGCAAGCGAAGAGAGAATAAAACAACTGGAGCACATTCTTAAAAACCCAAAGATTATTTCTCACAAAAAAAGTGACTCAGTAAGCCTTGGCTCTATTGTCTCAATTCAAAAAGAAGGGGAGTCAGAGAAGTTTAAATACGAAGTGGTGGGTTCAGAGGAGGCTAATATGCAGGAGAGGAAAATTTCACATCTATCGCCACTTGGTGAAGCAATGATGGGCAAGCAGAAAGGAGAGGCGTTCACCTTTGAGACGCCAAACGGAAAACAAAACTACACGATTACCTCTGTTGAGTAAATATTAATCACAAAAAAGCGACTCAATCCATCGAGTCGCTTTTTTGTTAAGATATAGAAATGTTTTGGGCCGATAAAATCGTAGATGACATAGAGAATAGACTTAAGAAATCCGTTATGGAAAAAGAAAGTCTGGTCGTTCGTGATGAAAAGACTCCTTCAGGAAGAGTCCATGTTGGCTCTATACGCGGTGTTGCAATCCACGGAATAGTTTCAGAGATTCTGAAGAGCCGTGGGGTAGAAAATACATTCCTGTATGAATTTAACGATTTTGACGCATTTGACTCGGTGCCTGATTATCTCGACTCTTCATATGAAAAGTATTTGGGAAAGCCTCTTTATTCAGTTCCAGCTCCGGAGGGCAAAGGAAATTTTGCAGAGTTTTTTGCAAGTGAGTTTGGAAGGGTGATAGAGGCAAGTGGTTTTACTCCAGAGTTTTATTATTCAAGTGCAGATTATAAAGCAGGAAAATATAATGAAGTAATAAAAATAGCTCTTGATAAGAAAGATTTAATCAGGCGAATCTATAAAGAAACCTCAGGGAGTATAAAAGACGAAGACTGGTTTCCATTGATGGTACTTTGCGAGGGGTGTGGAAGTATAGCAAATACCAGAGTTACGTCTTTTGACGGAGAAAAAGTTAAGTATGTCTGTGACCAAGAAGGTTCAGGTGCTAAAGGTTGTGGAAAAGAAGGAGAAGTATCTCCATATGATGGAAATTCTAAGTTGCCTTGGAAAGTTGAGTGGGCGGCAAAATTTAGAGTTTATGACGTAGATATTGAGGGAGGCGGTAAAGATCATTCAACTAGAGGTGGCTCTCGTGATGTAGCAAACCATATTTCTAAAGAGGTCTTTGAGTGTGAGCCGCCTTACGATATGCCCTATGAATTTTTACTTGTTGGCGGAAAGAAAATGTCATCTTCAAAAGGGTTAGGCTCTTCATCGGCCGAAATTGCAGCCACAGTTCCGAAAAAGATTTTTAGACTGGCTCTTCTTGGAAAAGATATAAAAAGGGCAATTAATTTTGACCCAGAAGACGTTACTATTCCGGAGCTCTATGGGCGTTATGACAAAATTGCAGAAAAGTATTGGGGTGGAGAGAGTGATGATGAAGTTAGACTATTTGAGTTAGTTCATGAAGGAGATATGCCAAGTAAAAGCTATAATCCAGATTTTATGCAAGTGGCTTTTATTCTTCAAATGCCACATTTAGATTTGAAAGAGGAGTTTGAAAAAGACAAAGGTAGCACGCTTTCTGAAGATGAAAATAAAGAACTTGAAGAAAGGGCAGGGTACGCAAAGCGTTGGCTTGATACTTATGCGCCAGAGAGGTTTATCTACAAACTTCAAAAAGATTCTATTCCTGAAAGCGCAAAAAACTTATCAAAAGAAGTAAAAGAGCTATTAAACCAACTACTTATATATATTGAAGCAAATGAGAAATTGGACGGAGGAGAACTCCATCATGAGATTCATAGAATAAGAAAAGAGAGTAGTGTGGAGCCGGCAGAGTTATTTAGTGCAATTTATTTAAGTTTTCTTGGAAAGGAAAGCGGGCCAAAAGCTGGTTGGTTTCTTTCGGTTCTTGAGCGCGATTTTCTCATTTCGCGCCTCAAAGAAGTCTCTACTTAAAATCCCAGAGTTTTGAATCAGTTTCAAATCGGTCAAATTCTTCATCAGAGAGTCCTGGTGTGCTTGAAGTTCTAAAGTGAACGTGCGCGGCAACTTTTTTCCCCTTAACCACATCTTCCATCCAGAATCTATCAGCGGCCCACATTTCCTCATACGGCACTCTGTCTAGTCTGTGCCACTTTGGTTTCATCTCTTCAGACTCAAATGGCTCTCCAGCCCAGTCTTTAAGGACGTACGTATGCATAAAAAACACAGGCTTTTTATTGAAATAAAAAAGGAGAACTGCAACTTTTTCTAGATGCTCTTCGCTAGCATCTAGTCCGCACTCTTCTTTAAGCTCGCGTATTGTGGCTTGCTCGGGTGTCTCTCCGTCTTTTACCTTGCTTCCAAAGCCATTCCACTTACCAACCCCAAAATCTTTCTTTTTCATTCCAAGAAGGACCTCACTCTCTGTAATAGGGAGGCATAGTGTGGCGTGCTTCATATAGACATTTTACTTAGAGCAGGAATAGAGTATAGATATTGACAAAAATGCAGTTTGTGATATATTGCGTGTAGCAAATTTGGAGGTACACAATGCCTTGGTTAAAACTTAAACCAGTGAGACCCGACGATATCCGCTGGGGGTACAGTGAGCGTGACAGGTTCGTCATGCGGCTGAAAAGACGAGGCTGGAAGGTTATCTTGCAGGAAGGAGAGAGAGTATGTCTCCGGAAATATTGCGAGGTGGATGGCGAGAGGACCTGCGCCGTTTCGATGGAGGTCGTTGATGGCTACCCCTTCTCAAGGGTAGCAGAAATCAATCTACAACCTCTAGCAGTACATTAGGGAGGTTGTTATGTCACGACAGACCAAATACAGAATCTGCTATCTGCTTACCATGTGCCTGCCCGTAGGAGTCCTGTGCTACTACGACGTGTGGGTGCTCGGCACTGGCGTTGCATTTACGGCAATCGCCAATGTCATTCCGGCAGAATACGGCGGATTCGAGAATCCGTACACATAAACAAAATACGAAAGGAAGCGAAAAGAGCCTCAGAGATGGGGCTTCTTGCTTTTTATTTGATGTGGATAAGTTTTTTGGTAAAGTGGGGGTAAGTGTCATATATTAATAATGTAGTGGGAGAAAGTGGGAAATACTCCCGTAGCATATCTAGGAGCTATTTCTCACTTAATCTTGCGTAATTACCTTCTGGGCAAGAGAAATGTTGATTGGGGAGTACACACATAATTTAGATTCTAAAAAACGTCTTTCGCTTCCCAAAAAGTTTAGGACCGAGCTTGGCAAAAAAGTTGTCATAACACGCGGACTTGATAACTGTCTCTTTATGTTCGGGGAAAAAGAATGGAAAGTGACAGCAAAGAAACTTCAAGAACTCTCATTTGCCCAATCAGATACGCGGGGTTTTAACCGCTTCATGCTCTCCGGAGCCGTTGAGGTTGATGTGGACAGTGTAGGCAGAGTATTAGTCCCGGACTTTCTAAAAGATTTCGCCTCACTTAAAAGCAAGGTAGTCCTTGCGGGAGTAAGTGACAGAGTAGAAATCTGGAATGAAAAGAGTTGGAGTACGTACAAAGGCCACATTGAAAAGCAGGCCGACAAAATGGCAGAAAAACTGGGAGAGATAGGTGCTCTTTAAATAATATGCACCAAAGTGTTCTTTTACAAGAAGTTGTAGATGGGCTTGATGTTAAGTCTCATGACGTCGTCGTTGACGGCACTTTAGGTAGTGCAGGTCATGCCAGCGAGCTCGCGAAGAAGCTTTCAAACGAAGGATTTCTAATAGGGATTGACCAAGACATAGACGCTCTTAAAAGAGGAAAAGAAAATCTGGAAAGCTGCGAAGCAAAGGTAGAGCTAATAAAAGGCAATTTCAGAGACGTAGATACCTTACTTAAAGAGATAGGAATAGATGAAGTTAATAAAATTCTTCTTGATCTCGGAATGAGCTCAAATCAAATAGAAGAGAGCGGTAGAGGATTTAGCTTCAAGAAAGAAGAACCTCTTTTAATGACTCTAAGGGACGACGTAGACGAAGAGACTCTTACAGCAAGAAGGATAGTAAATGAGTGGAGAGAAGATCAGATAGAGACGGTACTTCGCGGATACGGAGAAGAGAAACATTCAAGAAAAATTGCAAAAGCAATAGTTGAGAGAAGAGAAGTTAGCCCAATTGAGACTACAACGGAACTTGTAAAAGTGATTGAGGATTCGGTCCCCAAATTCTACAAGTGGAAACGAATTCACCCAGCTACAAAAACTTTCCAAGCACTTCGTATAGCGGTTAATGATGAAATTGATGCACTAAGTGAAGGACTTGAGAGGGCATACAGACTGCTAAAGCCAAATGGGCGTATCGCAGTCATATCATTTCACAGCACAGAAGACAGGATAGTAAAAAGATTCTTCAGAGAAGTAAAAGAAAGAGATGGAGGAGTAATCCTCACAAAAAAGCCGATTGTGCCGAGCGAGGATGAAATAGAGAAGAATCCTCGTGCGAGAAGCGCAAAACTTCGGATCTTTGAAAAACATGATTAGGGTTAAAGCACAAGCTATAAAGCAGGCAGAAAAGAGGGCGTTTTGGGCTCTTATAGGGCTATCTCTTGTACTTTTGGCTTCATATGGCTATTTCCTAGGCAAATCCATAGTAAACGTGGTTGTAAGGGAGGAAATGGAGATAGAAATTGCTTTGGTAAACTCGGAAATCAGTGAATTGGAATTTACATATTTAGAGAAGAAAGATAAAGTGAATCGAGCGTTGGCTAGTGAGTTGGGCTATGTACAAGTACCACAGAAGAAATTTGTGGTAAGAAAGACCCTTACTGGCAAGCACTTGACTCAAAACGATGCGATCTAAATTCATAAGTAGAGTACGCTTACTTTCACTCGGCGTTCTCTTAGTGGCCTTAATTTTAATTGGAAGGCTTTATGTCGTGCAAGTGGTGCACGGAGAAACATTTAGCGATAGAGCTAATCGCCAATACGTAAGACCTAATCAAAATCTTTACGACAGGGGCTCAATATTCTTTAAAGACAGAGACGGAAGACTTGTTTCGGGCGCAACTCTTAAAGCTGGATATACCGTAGCGGTTAATCCGAACATAATTAAAAAGCCAGATGAGATTTATATTTCTTTAAATGAAGTTGTGGATGTAGAGGAGGAGAACTTTATGTATCGCGCCTCAAGGGAGGATGACACTTATGAAGAGGTAAAAAAAAGAGCAACTCTTGAAGACGCAGAAAAAATACAAGAACTTGATCTTGACGGTGTAAGTGTGCACAAAGAACGTTGGAGGTTTTATCCGGGGGACACTCTCGCAGCTCATACTCTTGGCTTCGTAGGCTTTCAAGGGGATATACTTTCCGGTCGTTATGGGCTTGAAAGATACTATGACGACGTACTTTCAAGAGACGGTTCAAGTATCTACGTGAATTTCTTTGCGGAAGTTTTCTCTAATTTGGGAAAAACAATATTTAAAGGAGAACCACGAGAAGGAGATTTAATAACTAGCATTGAGCCGTCAGTTCAGCTTCAGCTCGAGAGAGTTGTAAATGAAATCTCAGAAGAATGGAACGCTCGTCGCTCTGCTGGGGTCATAATCAACCCTCAAACAGGAGATATTTATGCAGTCGCTGTTGACCCTTCTTTTGATGTAAATAACTTTTCAAAAGAAGAAAGTAGTTCCATATTCACGAATCCTCTTGTAGAAAACGTCTATGAGATGGGCTCAATCATGAAGCCTCTTACTATGGCAGCTGGGATTGATTCAGGGGCGGTAACAGCAACAACTACATATTATGATTCTGGCTCAATTGATTTAGATGGATACACTATTTCAAACTTTGATGGAGAAGGTCGCGGGAGGGTTCCTATGCAAGAGGTTCTTAACCAATCCCTTAACACAGGAGTTTCTTTTGTAGTGGATGAGATGGGCGAGAAAGTCTTTCGTGATTATCTTTATGGATTTGGAGTGAGTGATGAGACAGGTATTGATCTGCCTGGCGAGGTGCCGGGACTAGTATCAAACCTTGAGAGTCCAAGAAAACTTGAGTACGCCACTGCGTCGTTTGGACAAGGTATAGCACTTACTCCCATAGCTACTGTAAGAGCTCTTTCTACTCTCGCTAACGCTGGAGTGCCCACGTCACCTCATGTAGTAAATGAAATAAAGTATAAAAGCGGCCTTACGAAGAAAGTGACTCCAACTAAAGGGGAGCAGGTAATATCAAAAAAATCTTCAGAAGAGATTACGAGAATGTTGGTTGAGGTGGTTGATGAGGCTCTTCTTGGCGGCACTGTAGCTATGGAAAACTATAGTATAGCCGCAAAGACCGGTACGGCACAGATTGCGAAGGTTGGTGAGCGAGGTTACTATGACGACAGGTTCTTACACTCATTTTTCGGCTATTTCCCGGCATATGATCCGCAATTTCTTATTTTCCTGATGACAATAGAACCAAAAGAGGTGCGCTATGCGTCGCAGACCCTTACACACCCATTTATTGATACAGTTAAGTTTTTAATTAATTACTACAGCGTTCCGCCAGATAGGTGATACGTGTCCCGCTATGCGAGAAATACTTAAGAAAATAATAGTGGCTATACTGACATTTGAAGCTCGTTTGGTGCTTTTTAAATATAAGCCGAAGGTAGTAGCAGTTACAGGAAATGTTGGTAAGACTTCCACTAAAGATGCAATTTACTCTGTAATGAGCTCGCGTTTTTTTGTAAGGAAGAGCGAAAAAAGTTTTAATAGCGAAATTGGAATTCCACTCACGATAATAGGGTGTCAAAACGGATGGAGTAATCCATTTATCTGGATTAAGAATATTATTGAGGGATTTTTGCTAATTGTTCTTAAAAATCATTATCCGGCTTGGCTTATCCTTGAAGTTGGAGCTGACAGACCGGGGGATATAAAATCAATTTCTCGCTGGCTAAAGCCCGACATAGTAGTGGTTACAAGAGTCCCAGACGTGCCTGTTCATGTGGAGTATTTTAATGACAAGGACCACCTTCTTGAGGAGAAGCGCTCATTGGTTTATGCGCTAAAATCTGGAGGAACACTAATTCTTAACGCAGATGATATAAATACTGCAAAATTTGAAGAGGAAACACAAAATAGCACCATTACTTATTCAATGATGGAAAACGGGGCTATAAACGCCTCAAGAGATGAAGTGCGCTACAAGAGAGGTATTCCGGTTGGGCTTACCTACAGGGTTGATTACGGCGGATCAAGTGCGCCTGTAAAGATAGAGGGAAGCGTGGGCCGTCAGCAAATCTACTCCACGCTAGGCGCTGTGGCAGTTGGGGTAGCACTTAATATGGATCTGGTTTCAATAGGTAAATCACTTGAACTTCACGCAACGCCTCCCGGAAGAATGCGCATTCTAAAAGGTATTAAAAAGACTCTAATTATTGACGACAGCTATAACTCGTCTCCTGTGGCGCTTACCGAAGCTCTGCTTGCACTAAAGCGTCTTGAGACTACTGGAAGAAAAATTGCAGTTCTTGGAGACATGATGGAGATAGGAGTACACACTGCAGAAGAGCACAAAAAAGCCGGCAAACAGGTCGCTGAAACGGCAGACATTCTTCTTACTGTTGGAATGAGGTCTCGGCATATTGCAGAAGGTGCGCAAAATAATGGAATGAGTGAGAAAAATATTTTTCAATATGATGATTCAGAGCGAGCTGGAAAAGAATTGGAGTTGCTTCTTAAGGAAGGGGATATGATTTTAGTAAAAGGCTCACAATCTCCACGACTTGAAAAAACAGTGCTAGAAGTAATGAAGCACCCAGAACGTCGTGAGGAATTGCTCGTTCGCCAAGATGCTGAGTGGATGAATAGGTAAGGGTTAGGCTGCTTCTTCAGTTTTAATATTGTCTGAGATTCCGGGTATTTGGAGAAGTTGATCTCTCTCAGTTCTTAGTGAATCTAGCCCTTCTTTATCTTCAGCATGATGTATATCACTGTCAGCAAGTTCTAGTTGACCTAAAATCTCATTTAATCTTACTTTTTGCTCGTCGGTAGCTTGTTCTGGCTTTCGTTTACCAAACTCGGTTATTTTCTCCTCTTTTGGTAAACCATCTCCAAATTGCTTTTCTCCTTCAGCTCCTATCGTTTTAATAGTTAACTTCTAATTTCCTTTATTTTAGCACGGTCTTTGATTAATGAGATATTTCAAGTTAGAGCAACAAAAGAGCACCGCAGTGCGGCGCTCTTTTGAAAGCCAGGAATTATTTTTACTGAACGATAACTTTACCAACCATTCCCATCATTTTGTGATAAATACAATGGTATGGGAACTCACCGACTTCATCGAAGGTATAGGTAAACATTTCACCGTTTGTCATATCTCCCGAATCAAATACTCCGTCATCGGAAGTAACAGTGTGAGTCATGTCCTCCATATTCTTCCAGGTGACGCTGTCACCCTTCTTGATGGTTATTGCAGGTTCACTAAACCCACCACTTTCCTTATGCATCATCATGTTCATGCTGATCTCATGGTTAGCAGAAGCAACTGTTCCTGTTGTATTTTCTTCTCCAGTCATATTTTCCTTATTGTTATTTATGTACCACCATCCAGCTCCGGCGATAGCTACAATAATAATGACAATTACAATATTTTTACTTGTCATAATTCTACGTGCGAAGTAGTAATAATGTTAATATCGACTCTTTGTTGAATTATAGTGTTTGTATGTAATGTGGCAATAGAGCATGAGTATTTACAGGTTTTACTTTTGTGGTATTGTCTAGATCTGTTTCTTAGCGTGCAGACGAGACCCAACAGCTGTAGTTACAGCTGTTGGGTCTCGTCGTTTTTATTGGGAATCGGCGCCAGCTCACTAAGCGCTTTGCGCCAAGAGGCTCCTGCCCGAATTGGTCTTTGCCCATCGCACGAAATCGCCGTTTGCGCACCCACTTTTGCCTGTGGCAAAAGTGAAAAATTTTCACGATTTTGAAAATGTTTCTTTTGGTGACCCTACGGGGAATCGAACCCCGATTTCCACCGTGAGAGGGTGGTGTCCTAAACCGTTAGACGATAGGGCCGTCTATATTTAAGTGCGGGAATTATATAACGACTTTCGGGAAATGACCATAAAGAGTAACGCCGCGGAGTTTGAAGCCCGCGGCGTTTCGGTTTTTATGAGATAATATTTCTTAATGGAAACGCTTATTTCAGTCTCACTCTTTGCAGTGGGTTTTTATGTTCTTGTAAAAGGAGCGCAAATTTTAGTAAATGGATCTGCCTCAATTGCAAAGCTTCTCGGGGTCTCAACGTGGTTTATAGGGGCTGTGGTAGTGGGAATAGGAACTTCACTTCCAGAATTTGCTATTAACGTAGCTTCGGTATTTAACGGCCATAATATAGGGCTTGCTACTATCATTGGAAGCCATACTTTTAACACTCTTTTCTTGCTCGGCTTTATTTCAGTTATTACACCTCTTGCGCTTAAACAGGGCTGGATAATGCGCGATGTGCCACTAAACCTCGTAGTAGTGCTAACTGCGTCTGCGGCTATTCTTATTCCATTTTTTGGAACTGCAACAAATGGAATATCAAGACCTGAAGGAGCGGTACTAGTCACACTCCTTATCTTCTGGTTTGTGTTTATGCTGAATAGAAGAAATGCTGACGGAGATGAGACAGCTTACAGAGTTTTCACAATATTTAACTCTATAGTTCTGATCATGCTTGGATTTATTGGGGTATTTATTGGAGGGCGTTTTGTAGTTGATGGAGCCATTACTATTGCAGAACTTCTTCGCCTAAGTCCCGCTTTTGTAGGATTTACACTGGTTGCTATTGGAACTTCCGTGCCTGAGTTTACAGTATCAATTGTAGCGGCAATAAAAAAACAGCCAGGACTAGCTATAGGAAATATTATTGGCTCAAATATATTCGGACTTTTTGGGGTGTTAGGAACAACAGCTTTAATAAAACCAATAGTAGTAGCCCCAGAGCTTCGCTTTGATATTTTTGCGTCACTTCTTGCGGCGCTAATATTTACCACGGTAGCGGTCTTGATTGGTAAGAAATACCATATCTCGCGCGCAGAGGGCCTTCTTTTAATGCTCGCTTATGTAGCCTACTTTGTTTTCTTAATAATCCGCGGTTAATAGAAAAGGAAATTCATAATTCAATACTATAATCTTCGTCATGACGAAGTTTATAGTATTGATTCATTTAGCTTTAATTGTGAATCAAGCGGCAAACGTGGCGCTGTTGTTTGATATAATTTGTAGATGCGCCTTTCAGTAAAAGATTTCAAAGGAATCAGTTTTTCACACAATACTAAAGTTCTATATCTTAACCGATTAGCAATGCAGATAGCTTTTGGTATTGTTAGTGTTTTTCTTCCAATCTTTTTCTATGCTCTCTCTTAATGCAAATATGTATGACCATTCTGCTGACAATAGTCACTATATAGATGAATTTACGACGCTTCGCGAAATGGCTCTTGGAGTAGGAAGGGTTTTAATACTCGGACTCGTTGTAATCTTTGTATCTTTTGGCTCGATTAAAATAGCTTTTGTTGCTGCAGCTGTAGCGGCTCTTCTTGTAACTCTTTTAAATAGGCAAATCCATGTCGCTTAATGAGAATATTATTCTCATAGACAAACCCAAAGGGATTACTTCCTTTGATGTAATACGAGAACTTAGAAAAGAACTTGGGATTAAGAAAATCGGCCACGCTGGCACGCTTGACCCTCTTGCTACAGGGCTTTTAATAGTCGGGGTTGGGGAGGGAACTAAAAAGCTAAATGAATACTTAAAACTAGATAAAGTTTACCTAGTAGATATTTTAGTTGGTGAAAAAAGAGACACAGGGGATTTAGAAGGGAAGATAATAGAGGAGAGTGAAGTCAATGAGTTAGATGTGAGTAAAGTTAAAAACGTGCTTCAAGAAATGGTAGGGGGGCTAACTTTGCCGGTACCGAGATACTCTGCAATAAAGGAAAGAGGGGAACCACTTTACAAAAAAGCTAGGCGAGGAGAAGAGTTTAAACCATCGGAAAGGAAGATGATTGTCTATAGCGCAAAATCATACGATATATCGTATGATTTGGAAAAAAAGAGAGCGGTAGTTAAAGTAGAATTTAATGTAAGTAGTGGTACCTATATACGATCATTAGCAGAGGAATTTGGAAAACGATTGGGACATCCTGCCACGGTGGCTGAGCTTAGACGCATAAGTATAGGAAACTTTAAAATAGAGGACGCGAGAAGCATATAATTAAAAGCAGAATTTATAATATTTACCATTCTCCAGTTTTGCACCATGGTGCAAAACTGGAGAATTGTTGTTTTAGAAATAAAAAAACGCCTTCCGGCGGTTTTTGTGTGAATTGTGATTATGAGGCTAGCAGGACCCTCCCTTGTCCTGCTTACCTCATTTTCTTCTCAGCGTGGTCATAAGGGTCGACGGCTATGTCTTCGGAAGCCTCGCTTGTCGCGAAACACTGCAACAGCTTTTCGCTTTATTCGTTGCCACTGCCCTTTGCTAAGGTTGAGACCATCATCGCGCGCTGACCAGTTGACGTTGTCCCAGTTGGGAAGTTCATCGCC
>CEPX01054571.1_pt1 | contig 30265 bp, 32 predicted proteins | sample 361361 | NCBI WGS metagenome assembly CEPX01 (sample SAMEA2619974, study PRJEB7988) | marine metagenome | biome: marine biome (ENVO:00000447); feature: mesopelagic zone (ENVO:00000213) & marine oxygen minimum zone (ENVO:01000065); material: "saline water (ENVO:00002010), including plankton...
GTGTGTGTGTGTGTGTGTGTATAAGTATGCTGTGCACTTATCTGTGGCATGGTGTCCCTGGATTGGCGAGGGCACTTCTGGGGGACGGGGGGCGCATCGTTTTTGTCTCACGCCTGGATGACGCAACCCCACCCCCACCAACCGGATGTTAGGAATTGATACCCCTAGACCACCCCCGCTAGCCGTGGTATCCTTAATGCACGGGAAAAAGCGCTCCTGCCGCCGCTGCACCCTCCCAGATGGCGCGGGGCTGCCGAGGGTCGGCGCCTGCGGGCGTCGGCTCTCTCCCGCCTACTATGGGGAGGCCCAAGATGCAGAGGCGCAAGGAGAAGGGCGAGAAGCTCAACAAGCAGCAGCGCGCGGTAATCGACGCCTACTTCGGCCCGTCGCGGTTCTGCAAGACGGACGCCCTCAGGCGGGCCGGGTACAGGCACCCCCGCTCCTACCTGCGCCTGTTCGAGTACCCCGCCGTCGTGGCCGAGGTCGAGCGTCGCCAGGAGCGCATAAAGAAGAAGTACGACGTGACGTACGAGCGCGTGCGAGATGAGATGGCCAGGCTCGCCTTCTCCAGCATCGCCGACTTCTCAGAGATCGACCCAGACACCGGCGAGTTCGTGCTGGCCCTGGAGCGGGCGGACCTGAACCAGCTGGCGGCCATCGGCGAGATCAAGACGGAGACCCGCTGGGAGGGGCCGCCTGGGGCCAAGGAGAAGGTGGTCGAGGTGAGGGTCAAGCCATACAACAAGCTCGCGGCGCTGGAGGCTCTGGGGCGCTTCGCGGGCCTGTCCAAGGAGAAGGTGAACGTCACCGGCGAGATCGCCCTGGTGGACCGCATCCGCGCCGCCAGGGACCGCCGCTACGGGAAGGGAGAGGGAGATGGTGAGCAGGCAGGAGATGCAGGCGGCGCTGACGAAGGCTCCCGAGGGGGCCTCGGTGGTGCTGGTGGTAGGGGGGAGGAGCAGGTGGTTCGTCATGCGCTCGGAGACCCTTGAGGGTTGCGTGAGGGGGGTCTGGAACGGCATTATGGACGGGGGCAAGAGCGGGGAGGGCTTGCGGGACTCGCACCTGTACCCGGCGGGATGGGAGGACGAGAGCGATGAACTTTGAGTACCAGCTGATGGCGAGGACCGTCTGGGGCGAGGCTCGCGGAGAGTCCTTCGCGGGCAGGGTAGCGGTGGCCTGGGTGATCCATAACCGTGTCAGGATTGGCGGCTGGTGGGGCTCCACTATCGGGGAGGTGGTGCTGAAGCGCGGGCAGTTCTCCTGCTGGAACGAGGGGGACCCCAACAGGCGGCGCATGATGCAGGTGGACCGCGACGACAGGGCGTACGTCGGGTGCGTCAACGCCGTCGTCACGACCTCCTTCCTGGACCGGGCCGACGACCCCACGAACGGGGCGACTCACTACCACTCCCGCTTCGTTCGCCCCTATTGGGCCGAGAGGATGACGGAGACGGCGCGCATCGGGAACCACGTCTTCTACAGGGGGAGGTAGGATGGTGTCACGTGACACCAGGACGACCGAGGAGGTCCTGACGGACGAGATTGGGGAGTTCTTCGACGACCCGCTGGGCTACGTCATGTTCTGCTTCCCGTGGGAGGAGGAGGCGTCCCTCCAGCTGGTGGAGCTGGCCGAGGGCGTCCCGGAGCTGCTCACCGACGCCGACCGCGAGCGCCAGGCGGCCTACCGCGCCCGCTTCCCCGGCGGCAGGTGGGGTCCCGACCTGTGGCAGTGCGACTTCTTGGACGAGCTTGGCCGCGAGATCAGGGCCAGGGAGTTCGACGGGCGCACGCCCGTTGACCCGGTCTACTTCACCACGGTCTCCGGCCACGAGATCGGCAAGACCACCTTGGTGGCCTGGCTCATCAAGTTTATCCTCGATACGCGCCCCATGTCCACGGGTTCGGTGACGGCGGTTACGGACGAGCAGCTGCGCACCAAGACCTGGGCCGAGCTGGGCAAGTGGCACCACATGTCGCTCACCTCGCACTGGTTCAAGTACAGCTCCGGGCGCGGGGCCATGACCCTCGTGCACGTCAATCCCAAGTATGGTAAGTGGCGCTGCGACGCTCGCACGCCGCGCAAGGAGAAGTCGGAGAGCTTCGCGGGCCAGCACGCGCCCACTGCGACCAGCTTCTACGTCTTCGACGAGGCGTCGGGCGTGGCCGACAAGATTTTCGAGGTGCGGGAGGGCGGCCTGACCTCGGGTGAGCCCATGGTGTTCGACTTCGGCAACGGCACGCAGAACACCGGCACGTTCTTCGAGGAGTGCGAGGGGCGGCTGCGGGAGCGCTACATCCGCCGCTCCATCGACAGCCGCACCGTGGCCATCACGAACAAGAAGAAGATCGCGGACGACATCCGCATCTACGGCCCCGACTCCGACCTGGTGCGCGTGCGCTGGCTGGGCCTGTTCCCCAGGGCCTCGACCTCGCAGTTCATAGCCACTGACGTGGTGGAGGCCGCGCAGGAGAGGGAGCTGGTGGAGGACCCGGCGGCGCCCGTGGTCCTGGGGGTGGACGTGGCGCGCTTCGGCGACGACAAGACCGTCATCTACCCCCGCCTGGGTAACGACGCGCGCTCCTTCCCGCCCAGGACGTTCTCGGGCCTGGACACCATGGAGGTGGTGGAGCAGGTTGTCAACTACTTCAACTACTTCGTCGGCCTGGGGCGCAGGCCGCAGATGATCTTCGTGGACGACGGCTCCATGGGCGGTGGCGTGGTGGACCGCCTGCGCCAGCTCAACTACCCGGTGATGGGGGTGGCCTTCGGGGCGCAGCGGTTCGAGGGCAACGACAAGTACCGCTTCAAGGGCGACAAGATGTGGGGTGACCTGCGCGACGCCATGCCCTCGCTGTGCATCATCGGGCGCGAGACGGAGTCGGGGCAGCGCCTGCACGAGGACCTGACCCAGCGCCAGTACGGGCTGACGATCTCCGGCGACAAGATCAACCTGGAGTCCAAGACCGTGATGAAGACGCGCGGCCTGCGCTCCCCCGACGAGGGGGACGCCCTCGCGCTGACGTACGCCCAGGAGGTGTTCCCGGAGCTGCCCGCCAGCCTCGCGGCGGCCCCCCTAGTCACGAACTTCGATTACGATCCCCACGAGGGTCTTCACGCATAGGGAGATTATCAATGCCCGCTATCTCAGGTACCTTCGTCGCCACCGGCCAGTCCGAGTCGGCCAACCTTGGCGACGTGACGCTCTCACTCTCGGGGTGGGGATCGGCTACGGTCAGCCTCCAGCGCTCGTTCGACGGCGGCACCACTTGGGTAACCGTAGAGACGTGGACGGCTGCTGAGGAGGTAAACATCGCGGGTGGCGGGCAGCTGTACCGCCTGAACTGCACGGTGTGGGCCTCCGGCACCATCACCTACTACCTGGGCTAAGGAGGCGCAACCATGGTCACTTCTCCAATTGTCAATCGGACTTTATCCACGCCCATCTCTCTGGCTAACGGGGGTACCGCGGCCGATCTCTCTGCCACGGGTGGGGCTCAAGAATACGTCAAGCAGTCTGGTTCTGGTAGTGCCTTTACCGTTGGCACTATCCTGGCGGCAGATTATCCCAATATGGTTGGCGACAGCGGAGCGGGCGGTACTAAAGGCGCGGTGCCAGCGCCAGCGGCTGGCGACGCTGCGGCCGACAAGTATCTCAAGGCGGATGCGACGTGGGCGGCGCCAGGTGGAGGCGCGGCGACGACCGAGCCCTACGTCACCATTGGTAACACGGCGGGGTTGAGCGCCGAGCGAGCGCTGACAGCGGGGGACGGCATCGCTATCGCGGATGGCGGCGCCAATTCGACGGCGACGATTTCGGTTGACGCAGAACTCGCAGCTATTGCCGGGCTGACTTCGGCCGCTGACAAGGTGCCCTACTTCACCGGGTCAGGTACGGCGGCGGTAGCTGATTTCACTGCTGCTGGCCGAGCCTTGATCGACGACGCCAACGCGGCGGCGCAGCGCACCACCCTCGGCCTCGGTACGGCGGCAGTAGAGGCGGTAGACAGCGGGACATGGCTTGCTACCGCCGCCATAGCTGCTGGCGCGGTGACGGCACCGAAACTTGCTACGCCTTATGAATGCCACGACATTACTCACACATCCGATACAGCTCTTGCTACACAAGTGTCGGGCGGGACGCAGATCGGAGCAACGCTTTCAAGTATAGTTATCCCAACTTCTGGCATTATCCGACTGACCCTCCTCGCTGCGGAATTTGACGAGACGGAAAGTTCTGCTACTGCTCGTGCTGGCATGGCCATAGATGTTGGCGGGACGAAAGTTTGGGGAACATCCGATACGACTGCTGGTACGTTAACATACAGACCCTATATTCAAGCAGACTCCGGCGCGACCAGTGTAATTTGGAGTAAGAACTATGATGCGCAAGGAGGTAACACTGTTACGATTGGAACCTGGGATATTGTGGATGCTTCCTTTCCAACAGGGGCAAGAGACGTTCAGCTTTATTTTGGGGACAATGTTGACAGCCAAACCGGTGAAATCACCATCACTGGTACTACTCATACTTTCCGTGCCATGATCGAAATTATCGCATATACCTGAGGAGAATGACATGTACGAAGCGCACAAGAGACGCCGCCGAGTATTAGAGTGGGCCTTCCCTCGTCGTATGGCCGAAATGACGGAAGCCTGGGACGGCACCGAGGACTATCAAACATTTCTGGACCGAGCCTGCACTTGGATGGGGGCACCAGTTACGGCCATCGAAATCGAGGCTAAGGAAGCGGCTTACGACGCGCGTATGATAGAAATATCCACTCCGGAAAATGTTCTTCGCAGAAGCATAGGGGATAATTCGCTCGTCAAAGCAATGATCCGCCGTGAGGCCAGAAAGGAAGGTAAGACCGAAGATCAGGTCATCACGGAGTTGGCGTCTGAGTTTTGAACTTAGACAACTGAAAAAAAATGCTTGAGCACACCCGCCTGGAGGCGCTGCGTAAGCGCCACAACGCGCTCAAAACTGAGCGCCAGAGCTTCGACGATCACTGGAAGTCGCTCGTGAAGCCGCGCCGCGAGCGCTTCTTCACGCAGGACCGCAACAAGGGTGACCGGCGATGACAGTACGACAGCTTAGGGAGGGAGACGTGGATATACAGTACGCGGATATCGTGAGTGCGCTAACTCAGCAGCGCAACGACTTTGCTGATCTTTGCGCTCGGCTTTACGCCGAGGCTAAGGCGCTGGAGAGGCGCGTCGCGGAGCTGGAGCGAGAGGGCGACAAGGAGCTGGAGCAGGTAAGCGACGAGGAACAAGCAGATGTGTATGTCTAGCCCCTCGTTCCCGTCCGCCCCCCAGGCCCCGCAGCAGGCTCCGGCCCCGCCCAGCACGGGCAACCCAGAGACGGCCAGGGCGCTCACCAGGGCGCGCATGGCAAACGCGGCGAGGGCGGCGCTCGCCCAGGGGCGTGACTCCACCGTCAAGACCTCCCCACTCGGTCTCACCACGGCGGCCAACACTACGCGACGCACGGCACTGGGGCTAGCCTGATGCCAGACATGAACGAGTTTGAGCGCGTCAACCGCCGCCGCCACGCCCTCAAGCTGGAGCGCAGCAGCTTCGACGCCCACTGGAAGAACCTCGCGGAGTTCATCCAGCCACGGCGCGGGCGCTTCTTCGTGGAGGACCGCAACAAGGGCGACAAGCGCTTCAACAACATAATCAACAGCGCCGGGACGCGGGCGCTGCGCACGGCGGTGGCCGGGCTGCTGAACGGCATCATGTCGCCCTCCCGCCCCTGGCTGGTCCTACAGGACGACTTCGATCCCGAACTGATGAAGTTCCCCCCGGCCAAGCAGTGGTTCTACGACGTGCAGGAGATGATGCGCCGCGTGCACGACGACGCGCAGCTGTACCAGGCGGCTCCCGTAATGATCGGGGAAGAGCTGCTGTTCGGCACCGGCTGCATGTCGCAGGAGGACGACCTGGAGACGCTGGCACTGTTCAAGGCCCACACCGTCGGTAGCTACTCCATCGCGCAGGACGAGCGCCACATGGTCAACACGGTGGCTCGCGAGTTCCAGATGACCACGGAGCAGATCATGCGCAAGTTCGTCACGAACCCGCGTGAGATCGGTGACAACATCAGCCGCACCGTGCGCGACTCCTACGACCGGGGTGACTACGACGTGTGGCACGACGTGTCGCAGCACGCCGACGAGAACCCGCGCTTCATCATAGGTAGCGTGCGCCCGCGAGAGCGGCGCTTTCGCTCCATCTACTACGAGCCGGGCCGCCCCGTCTCGGACAACAAGTTCCTCAGCGAGCGCGGCTTTGAGGAGTTTCCCTTCTTCTGCCCCCGCTGGGCGACCACAGGTATGGACGTGTACGGCACCGAGTGCCCCGGCATGGTTGCGCTGGGCGACGTACGCCAGCTACAGCTGGAGGAGCGGCGCAAGGCGCAGGGCATCGACAAGATGGTGAACCCGCCCCTCCAGGGGCCGCCGGGCCTGCGCAACGTCCAGGTGGCCAACATCTCGGGTGGCCTGACGATATTTGACGCCGGGGGAGACCAGCGCGGCCTGCGCCCGGTCTACGAGGTGCGCCCGCAGCTGAACGAGCTGATGCTGGACATCGAGAAGGTCGAGGGGCGCATCGATTCCAGCTTCTTCGTGGACCTGTTCTTCGCCATCTCCTCGATGGAGGGAGTCCAGCCACGGAACCAGTTGGAGCTGACCCGGCGAGACCAGGAGCGCCTCGGGCAGCTCGGCCCGGTGCTGGAGCGCCAGAACACGGAGCTGCTGGACCCCATAGTGCAGCGCACCTTCGGGCAGATGACGCGCGTGCGAGGGATGCTGCCCCCGGCGCCCCCGGAGATACAGGGGCACCCGATCCGCATCCGCTTCGTGTCCGTCCTGGCGCTCGCCATGCAGGCGTTCACCACGGGCAACATCGAGCGCCTCGCGGGCTTCGCGGGGGACCTCGCCAAGATGGGCTTCGAGGCGGCGCTGGAGAAGTTCGACGCCGAGACGGCCATGGAGGAGTACTCCACCCTCATTGGCACGCCTCCCCAGCTCATCGTGCCGCAGGAAATACTTGAACAGGCACGACAGGAGGCCCTCGCGGAGCAGCAGCGGCAGCAGCAGGCGGACAGGGCAGAGCAGATGGCGAACGCGGCGGCGACGGCGGGTAACATCGAGCTGACGGACGAGACGGTAGCCGGTCGGATGGTCGATCAGGCGCAGGGGAGGGCGTGATGGACGAGCTGGAGCGAGACGAGGCCGAGAGGGTGCAGGCAGAGCGGGCCAACCGCGTCGCTGTCATGCGCGCGGATTACGAATATAACTTGATGTGTCGCGTCCTGGACACGGAGCACGGGCGAGCCCTGGTGCACCTGGTACTGCGGGAGGCGGGGGTGCACCACACCTCAGCGGTGCCCGGAGACCCGCACATGACCTACTTCAACGAGGGTAAGAGGCAGATCGGCCTTCTCATGGAAGAAAGGGTCTTTACATCCGCGCCAGAAGCGTATACAATAATGTGTCGGGAATTTCAAGAGCGCGAGGATCGACTTGCGGCTCGGGCGGAAGCAGCGAGGGAGGCGAACGATGGCTGAGGGATCAGAAGGCGCCCTCCAGGAGGGGGTTGGCGAGGGTAGCACCGGCTCGGTGTCACGTGACACCACGGCCCTGACTAAGGAGCAGGCTCCCGAGAAGGAGGGTACGGCCCTCACCAAGGAGCAGGCCCCCGAGAAGGAGGGTACGGCCCTCACCAAGGAGCAGGCCCCCGAGAAGGAGGGCAAGGGCGAGGAGGACAAGAGCGAGGAGGTCACGGGTGCCCCGGAGGCGTACGAGGACTTCAAGGTCCCGGAGGGGGTGAAGATTGACCCGGACCAGCTGACCGAGTTCGGCGCGCTGGCTAAGGGGCTGAACCTCACTCAGGATCAGGCGCAGCAGCTCGTGGACTTCGAGGCGAAGCGCATGGAGGCGTTCGGCAAGGAGCAGCTGGGGGAGTGGGAGAAGACCATCGCCGGCTGGACCGCGGAGGCGAAGGCCGACGAGGAGATCGGGGGTAAGAACTACGACCCCTCGCTAGAGCTGGCAAAGCGGGCGCTGGCTAAGTACGGCACCCTGGAGTTGGACACGGCGTTCAACCACCTGGGGATCGGAGAGCACCCGGAGCTGATCCGCATCTTTGCTCGGGTGGGTAAAGACCTCGGTGAGGACCAAATACTGTCCGGTAGGGACGCTGGTTCCGGTCCGAAGTCGCAAGCGGAGCGCATGTACCCCAACATGAACAAGTAACACGCGCTACGGAACCTCAGAACCAAGGGAGCTGAAGAATGGCAGTTCTTTCCGCCAATAACCCGACCTTGCTGGACCTTGCCAAGCGCACCGATCCGGACGGGACAATCGCGACCGTCGTCGAAATCCTCGACGAGACGAACGAGATGCTGAAGGACATGTCCTGGGTTGAGGGCAACTTGCAGACCGGGCACGTGACGACTGTGCGCGTCGGCCTGCCCGCCCCGACGTGGCGCAAGCTTTACGGCGGCGTCCAGCCCACCAAGTCCATCACCGCGCAGGTTACCGACTCGACGGGCATGTTGGAAGCCTTCTCGGAGGTTGACGTGGCCCTCGCGGACCTGAATGGCAACACCGCCGCGTTCCGCCTCTCGGAGGACCGCCCCCATATCGAGGGCATCAACCAGGAGCTTCAGGACACGGTCATCTACGGCAACGAGACCACGGAGCCGGAGGCGTTCACGGGGCTCGCGCCGCGCTTCAACAGCCTGACCGCCGAGTCTGGTGACAACATCATCGACGCGGGCGGCACCGGTTCGGACAACGGCTCGATCTGGCTGATCGTCTGGGGCGAGAACACCTGCCACGGCATCATCCCGAAGGGCTCGCAGGCCGGTCTCAAGCACGAGGACCTCGGTCGCGGCGTGATCGAGGACGCGGACGGAGCGGGCGGGCGCATGATGGCTTACCGCACTCACTACCGCCTCGACGCCGGCCTATCCGTGCGCGACTGGCGCTACGTGGTGCGCATCGCGAACGTCGATAAGTCCCTGCTCACTCGCGTCTACACGGCGGGCACCTTCTCGACCGGCGCGAACCTTCCCGACCTCATGTTCCAGGCCCTGGAGCGGGTCCCGGCCCTCACCATGGGTCGCCCGGCGTTCTACATGAGCCGTGACATGCGCTCGTGGGTGCGGCGCCAGCTGGCTGCTGCGGTCCAGAACTCAACCCTCACCGTGGAGCGCGTCGGCGGCGTCCGCACGCTGTTCTTCGACGAGGTTCCCATGCGGCGGGTAGACGCCCTGACCGCCGACGAAGCTCGGGTCACCTGACCGTAGCACAAGGAGAGAATACCATGTGGTTGGACGAAACTAACGAGTTCGCGGACGCCACGTCCGTAGGGACTCCAAACAACACAACCGTCAACGTGGGCGACATCATCGACCTCACGACGGCGCGAGACATCGGTATCGGCGAGAAGGTGGCTGTCGTGGTGCAGGTCACCACGGCCATCACCTCGGGCGGGGCCGCCACGGTGGCCTTCCTGATCGTGTCCGACGCCACCACGACCATCGCGACGGACGGCACGGCCACCAAGCACGTCGAGTCTGACGCCATCGCTGTGGCCTCGCTGGTCGCGGGGTACCAGATGGCGTTCTACCTGCCGGCGGAAGACCCGGACTACGAGCGCTACCTCGCGTTCCAGGTCAAGGAGACGGCGGGGCAGGCCCTCACGGCGGGTAACGTCAACGCGTTCATCACGAAGGACATCGCAAGCTGGTCGTCCTACGCGGACGCGAATAACTAAGGTCCCCGGAGGGTGGGTTGACGCCAGCCCACCCCCATACCTGACCTAAGGAGGAGGAGAGGATGGCCAACATAAAGATCAGGCTGCGCAGGAACTGGTACACCCCCGGTGGGTTCCGCATCCGCGCTCACAAGACGCGCTATGACGAGCCTGCGGAGGTTCCTGAGGAGTGGCGCGACAAGCTGCCAAAGGATGCGGTCATCGTCTCTGACCAGTCTTCCGAAGAGGCTGAGGTCGAGGTCGAAGAGGACCCCGCCGCCGCCTTCCAGGCGGCCCTGGCGGCGCAGAAGATAGCCGGCCCCGGCGGCGCGCTCAATGAGGTGGCAGCCGGCCAGGCGGCCCAGAGTGCCGCCGCCAAGCGGGACCAGAAGCGCCGCAGCAAGAACAAGAAGGGTGGCAAGAAGTAGCAAGCGGTGTCACGTGACACCATAATCGAGGAGAACTGACGATGGCATCGTTTACTGGCGTTGGCGACAACGTCGAACTTCTGGTGGCGGATCGCGAAGAGCAAGTCGATATCGCCATCTCCGGCACCTACGACATGACGATTGAACTCCAGCGCGAGGTTGGCTCCCCCGGCTCTGGCGCGTGGGAGGCCCTCAAACAGTGGACCACGGCAGACGCGACCGTGGCTTACTCTCACTACACGACGCGATACAACGAGAACTTGCGCCTGATCGTCCTGGTGGACACCAGCGGCACGGCGACGGCGACGCTCACGAACGCAGTCGAGGAGGGCATCGGCTACCGCACGATCAAGGATCGCGTGGGTAACACTCTCATGTCCTTTGCTCAGGACGGCGCGACTATCGCTGGCTGGGTATCGGCTCTCGGGAGAGGTGCGGTGGCCACCAACGTGGCCTTCGGCACGGACGCCCTTGACGCCAACACCTCTGGGTCCGAGAACACGGCTCTGGGTTACCAGGCCGGCGACGCGATCACCACGGGCGACGAGAACACGGCGGTCGGCGCGAGCGCGATGGGCGCTTGCACTACCGGCGCGGATAACGTGGCCGTGGGTGCCAACGCCCTCGACGCCATGACCATCGGCATCAACAACATCGCTATCGGCAAGGACGCCGCCGGCGCGCTGACGACTGGCAACGACAACGTGGCAGTCGGTCACAGTGCCCTCGATGCCGCGACTACTGGCGTGGAGAACGTCGCCATCGGTTCAGATGCTCTCGGGGCCATGACGATTGGCATCAACAACGTCGCTGTCGGCAACGACGCGATGCTTACTCTCACCACCGGCACCGACAACGTGGCTATCGGCCAGGGTGCTCTCGACGCCGCCACCACGTCGGTGGAGAACGTCGCCATCGGTACCGACGCTCTGGGTACCCTCACCACCGGCGCGAACAACATCGGCATAGGTGACGACGCCATCCTCGTGGCCACGACCGCCACGAATAACGTCGCCATCGGCACCGACGCGATGGTGGCCCTGACCACGGGCACCGACAACGTCGCCATCGGCACCGCAGCCCTCGACGCGGCCACCACGGCGGTGGATAACGTCGCTATCGGCTCGAATGCCCTCGGCGCGATGACGATTGGCGTCAACAACGTCGCCATTGGCGATGACGCCGCGACGGGCCTCACCACGGGCAACGACAACATCGCCATCGGCAAGGCCGCTCTCGACGCGTCCACGACGGCTATCGACAACATCGCCATCGGTTCGAACGCCCTCGGCGTGAACACCATCGGCGACAACAACGTTGCGGTCGGCTTCCAGGCTCTCGACGCCAACACTACCGGTGTGGCGAACGTCGCGGTCGGCTCGGACGCCCTCGGTGCCAACATCACGGGCATCAACAACGTGGCGATGGGTAACGACGCCCTGCTCGTGGCTGCCGGCGCTACGGATGACGATAACGTGGCTGTCGGTTTCGAGGCATTCAAGGCCTTGAACGGCGGGGCCGGTGAGAACACTGCGGTGGGCTCGCAGGCGGGTCTCGCGGTGACGACTGGTGACAACAACACGATGATAGGTCGGGCGTCGGGTGGCACGCTTACCACGGGCTCCAACAACATCTGCATCGGGGCTGACACCGACGTGAGCGCGACGAGTTCGGCCAACCAGTTCGCCATCGGCAAGGGCGTGGTCAACACGGCGGACAAGGCTATCGTCATCGGCGATGCTTCCGACCACGTGCGCAACGACTGGGGCTCGGACGCTACCTGGGACAAGGTGTCCGACATCCGCATGAAGAACGTGCTGCGGGAGTCGGAGGCCGGGCTAGAGTTCCTCCAGGAGCTGACGCCCATCGTCTACACCAAGAAGCCGGTCGAGGAGTGGCCCGCTGAGTGGGGTATCGACCCTGAGGAGTACCCCACCGATACCGAGACCAGACTGCACGGTATGTCCGCGCAGGACGTGTGGGCGGCGATGAAGCTTTGCGGCGTCGAGGACTTCAGCGGCGTCAAGGTGGAGCCCAACGGCAAGATGCGCCTCTCGGAGCAGATGTTCATCTACCCGCTCATCAACGCCGTCAACGAGCTGGCGGCGCGGGTCGAGGAGCTGGAAGCCGAGCTGGGCTGAACTCAAGCAAGGAGGAGGGAAACGATGCGCAAGGTAATGGTCGGAACTCCGGCCCACGACGGTAGGGTAGACGTGCGATATGCGGACAGCTTGGTTAACACCATCAAGGTGTGCGCCCACTACGACGCGGACGTGATACCCGTCTACCTGAGCTACGACGCTCTCGTGCAGCGAGCCCGCAACGACCTCGTGAGGCTCGCTGTCGAGAGCGACGTGGCAGACCTGGTGTTCATCGACTCAGACCAGGTGTGGTCTCCCACGGCTTTCTTGCGCCTCCTCGCCCACGACGTTGACGTGGTGGGCTTGGCGGTGCGCAAGAAGGACGACGAGGAGACCTACAACGTGAAGGTGCGCGACGGGAACATTCCCATCGACACCAACACGGGACTGTGGATGCCTGAGTCCGTGGGCACGGGTTTCTTGCGCCTGTCTAGGGCGGCCTTCACCGCGTTGTGGGACAACAGCACGGAGTACGAGGACAATGGGCGCACAAGCCGCCTCGTGTTCAACGTCGGCGTCATAGACGGCAAGCTGTGGGGTGAGGACACGGTGATGACGGCCAAGTTGTCCAGGCTGGGTTTCCAGACGTTCCTCGATCCAGCCTTCACGGTCTCGCACGTCGGCGTAAAGATGTACGAGGGGGGCAATTTCCAGGAGTGGGTGGAGCGCCATGGCCCTGAGCAAGACTGACCTCCTGAACCTATCCCTGGGGCACCTCGGCACGCGTACGACCGTCGAGAACATCGAGACTGAGGTCAGCGTCGAGGCCGTCCAGGGAAATCTATGGTACGACACGGCGCGCGAGCAGGCCCTAGCCGAATTCGACTGGGGCTTCGCGCGCACTCGCCTCGCCTTGGCTTCTCACGGTGACGCCGTTCCTGGTGAGTGGTTGTATAGGTATCAGCACCCTGGCGACTGCGTGGCTCCCCGGAGGATCATCAACCCCGCCGGGTCGGAGGAGGACGATCCCCCCTACAAAATCTTCCGGTCAGCTGACGGCACGCGTAGCATCGTGACGGACGTGGACGACGCCGTGCTCATCTACACGCGCAACGAGACGGATATCACGCTGTTTACCCCACACTTCATCGTGGCCTTCACGTACCTGATGGCGAGTTTTCTTGCTCCCGCCCTCACTCGAAAGACCGAGAAGAAGGCGAACATGACCTCGATGTACCTGGGGTCAATCCTGGTAGCGGGTGCCCAGGAGGGGAACCAGGAGACCGACCGCACGCCTAGGGACGCCGAGCACATCCGCTATCGCACGGGGTAGGCCATGCCCCAGCTGATCCAACCCTCATTCGCTCGCGGAGAAATAGCTCCTAACTTGTACGGGCGCGTGGACACCTCCGTTTACGGGATAGCCCTGCGCACGGCGCGCAACGTCACCATCCACCCGTTCGGGGGCGTGAGCAACCGCCCCGGCCTGCTGTTCGTCGGTCCCGTTAAGGACCACACGAAGGCCGTGCGGGTGTATAAGTTCCAGTTCAAGACCGCCGACACCTATGCGCTGGAGTTCGGGGACCTCTACATGCGCGTGGTCCGCAACGATGGTCACGTGACGGAGACGACGGTGGCCATCACGGGTGCTACGGCAGCCAGCCCGGTAGTCGTGACGGCGGTAGCCCACGGGTACTCCAACGGCGACGAGGTGTTCATCGACGGCGTGGTCGGGATGACGCAGCTGAACGGGCGGCGCTTCATCGTGGCTAACCAGACCGCCAACACGTTCGAGCTGACCTCCCAGTACGACGCCGGGGTGACCAACATCGACGGCAGTGCCTACACGGCGTACTCCTCTGGCGGGACGGTCGGGAAGATTTACGAGATCGTCACCCCCTACGTCGAGGCGGACCTGTTCGAGCTGAAGTTCACCCAGTCGGCGGACACGATAACTATAACGCACCCTAGCTACGACCCCCGCGAGCTGACGCGCACGGGGCACGCCACCTGGACGCTGACGGTCGTCAGCTTCGACCCAGATCAGGACCACCCCACGGGCCTGGGGTTGACGGTCAACGGCGCGGCGGGCACGACTACCTACAAGTACCGGGTGACGGCCATCGCGGAGGATACCTTGGAGGAGAGCCTGTCCGCGCTCAACACGACCTCGGACACGATCACGGGCGCTACGGCAGCCAACCCCGTGGTCATCACGGCTACCGCCCACAATCAGACGGATGGGGAGCAGGTCGAGATCAACGGCATCGTAGGCATGACGGAGCTTAACGGGCGGCGCTTCAAGGTGGCCAATGGCGCGGCCAACACGTTTGAGCTGGAGGGGGAGAACGGGACCGCGTACACGGCGTACTCCTCCGGGGGTACCGCCAACGACATAGGTGCTCTAGTCACCAACGGTAACGCCACCCTGACAGCTACCAACAATGTGACGGCAGCCTGGACCGCCATAGCGGGGGCGCAGCGGTACGCGGTCTACAAGGAGGTGAAGGGCCTGTACGGCCTCCTGGGGGAGACCGAGAGCGTGTCCTACGTGGACGACGGGGCAGACACTCCCGACCTGGACAACTCGCCCCCCGCGCAGCGTGACCCGTTCTTCGGCACGGACAACGACCCGGCTGCCGTCAGCTACTATGAGCAGCGGCGGGTATTCGGGGGCTCCAACAACAACCCCGACACCTCGGAGTACACGCAGACAGGCAACCAGAGCAACGTGAACGTATCCACGCCTGCCAAGGCCAACGACGCGATCACGGCGACCCTGAACTCCCGCGAGGTGAACCAGATACGTCACTTCGTCCCCCTGAATGACCTGCTGACCCTCACCAGCGGCGCGGAGTGGCGCGTTAACGCCAGTGACGACTCCGGCTTCAGCGCCTCCACCCTGCGCCAGAAGCCCCAGTCGCAGTGGGGCTCCGGGCATCGTGAGCCCATCGTGGTCGGCAGCACGGTGATATTCTTTCAAGACAACGACTCGGTCGTCAGGAGCATCGGGTACCTGTTGCAGACGGATAGCTATTCGGGTACGAACCTCACCCTGCTGGCGAACCACATCTTTCGTCACGAGACCATCGTGGACAGCGCCTACGCCGCGTTCCCCAACTCGCTGGTCCACACGGTCAGGTCGGACGGGGCCGCCCCGGTGATGACGTTCGATCAGGAGCAGGAGGTCATCGCCTGGGCCGTGTGGGACACCCCCAACGGTAAGTTCAAGTCCGTTACGGCCATGCGTCCCTCGCTGTCGGACATAGAAGACGCGGCGTACTTCGTGGTCGAGCGGATTATCAACGGCAACACGGTGAAGTACATCGAGCGCACGCAGGACCGGCGCTTCAAGACGGTGCAGGACGCCTTCTTCGTGGACTCCGGGGTCTCTCTGGACACCCCCGTCACGATCACGAATGCCACCGCCGCCGACCCGGTGGTGATAACGGCGACGGCCCACGGCTTCTCGAACGCGGACATCGTGGACATCGTGGATATCACGTGGGTAGCCGACGTTGACTCCGTCAGCACGGAGACCCAGCCCGCGCAGCTCAACGGGGGCAGGTTCCTCGTGGCCAACAAGACCGCCCACACGTTCGAGCTGACGGACGAGGACGGGGACGACATCGACGGCAGCGCCTTCAACGCCTACGTCGAGGGTGGGGAGGTTCGCAAGGCCGAGACGGTCCTGCTGGGGTACGACCACCTCGCGGGGGAGACCATCGTGGCCAACGCCAACGGCAACGTGGTCAGAGACATCGCGGTAACGGTAGACGGGCAGATCACGCTGACGGACAGCGCCAGCCGCGTCCACGCGGGTATCAACTACGTTTCGGACGTGGAGACCCTGAACCTGGAGATGGTCACGCGCTCCATCCCCACGATCCAGGGCGCGCTTACCCACGTCGTGGCGGCAGTCGTTCGCTTCGAGCGCTCTCGCGGCTTCTGGATCGGTCCCAACGTCGATGCGCTCACGGAGATGGCACAGCGCGAGCTGGAGGCGTACGGAGAGCCCACGGAACTCCTCACCGGCGACAAGGAGATCATACTGGAGCCGGAGTGGAACAGCAACGGGAGGGTGTTCATGCGCCAGCGAGACCCCCTCCCCATGACCATCCTCGGGGTGGTGCCCATATTCGACATGGAGAGCATGGAACGCGCTTCATCACGATCTTCTCGCCGGTGGGCATGATGACTAGCTACTCCGTAGTTTCGGGCACCTGGGAGCACGCTGAGGCGCTAGCTCCCGTCATGCGGGAGGCGGACACCCAGGAGGTGTGGGCGACCTCTCACAGCACGCCCCTGGAGGCCCTGGAGCGTTCCCTGGTGGTGTCACGTGACACCAGGGCGGGGCTGGTAGACGGGCGCGTCGTGTGCATGTTCGGGGTGGGAGCCGGGACGGCCCTGTCTCTCAGCGGGTACCCCTGGCTGCTGGCCTCTGACGAGCTGGTGCGTCACGCCGTCCGGTTCTTGAGGGAGAGCCTCAGTTACGTCACCTGGGCGATGACCGTGTGGACGCGCCTAGAAAACTTCGTTGACACCCGGAACTCAGCAGCCCTGCGCTGGCTGCGATGGCTGGGCTTCAGCCTGCGACACGCGGCCCCTTTCGGGATAGACCGAAGGCCCTTCCACTACTTCTATATGGAGAGGCAGCATGTGTGACCCAGGAACCATCGCAGCGGTCTCCCTGGCGGTATCCGCCATAGGTACTGCCGCCACCTTCACCGGCCAGATGCAGCAGCAGCGCGCCCAGGAGGCGGCGGCCAGCTTCCGCGCCGGGGTGATGCGCAACAACGCCGTCAGGGCCGAGAACGCCGCTCAGGATGCCATCGCGCGTGGGGCGGTTGACGAGGCCGCGCTGCGGCGCGACACGGAGCGCTTGATCGGGGCCCAGATCGTGGCAGGCGCGGGGCAGGGGCAGCTGGTCAATCGCGGGTCCATGCTAGTGGCCACGAGGGACGCTTCTATCTTCGGAGAGCTAGATGCGCAGACTATCCGTGCCAACGCGGAGCGCGAGGCGCTGAGCCTGCGGACGCAGGCGGGAGATTTCCGCTTGGAGGCGCAGGCGGTCGAGGCCGGTGGGAAGTCCTCGCTACTGGGTCCAGCGGGCACGGCGCTGACAGGGTTAGGAACAATCGCATCCAGGTACGCTAGGTTCGACAAGGAGAGGGTGTTTAACTCCACGAGCCCGTCCCCTACTGGACCGAGGCGCACGTCGGGCAGCGGCAGGGTATAGGAGAAGACCATGGCAGTTCCCCAGGTTCCCATAGACCGCGTTCGCCCGCAATCGGTAGCTACCCCGCTGCGGAGTACCAACGTCTCTGCGGACAGCGCCGGGCGAGACCTTATACAGGGTGGGCAGCAGGCCGATCAGCTTTCCGCTGAGGCGGGTACCGCCGCGCTTGAGATAGCGGCGGCCGACAGGAAGCTAGACGGACGCCGGGACGCCATAGAGCGGGCGAGGGCTGAGGACGCGCTGCGAGAGGAGCTGGACAACGAGCAGCTTCGCGTGATGACGCAGGGAGACAGCTTCGAGAGCGAGGAGTCCGTCGCCGCCTACCGAAAGTTCGTGGGTGAGGCGGCCCTGAAGTCCTCCCAGGCTTACAGCGGCAGCGCCGCGCTGGAGGAGAGCGCGCTCGTGTACGACGAGACCCTGGCTCGCCTGACGGGGGAGTACGAGCGGTTCGCGGTATCCAAGAGTCTGGAGGCGGGCGTCGCGTTGATGAGCGACAGGAACAAGGGCCGGGTTAGCTCGCTGGTGGGCATCACCACCTCGAACCCCAACGGGCTTCCAGACGCCCTGGACGACTACCGGGACTTCGTTCGCAGGGAGATGGGTCCCGGCATGACCTTGGACCAGGAACGCCAAGCCCTGCGCGCGGGCAGCTCAGCCATCGCGGCGGGCGCGGTGGACCACTACATCGTCGCGGGCGCGTACAACAAGGCCGCCCAGGTGATGAACTCGCCCATGGTCGCCGTCGCCCTGGGCGAGCAGGAGGTGAGCCGCCTGAACCTCGCTATCTTGACCGGGCAGGTGGAGGACACGAGAGCGGCGCGAGAGATGGCCACGAAGCTGCACATGCTGCGCAGCCTTGGCGATTTTCCGGTGAATGGGGACCTCGCGCGAGCGCTCCTGGACCTTCGCGCCGCCCCAACGGCGGCGGACGTGACCCCTGAGGAGGCACTGGATATATGGGAAATCTCGACGGGTCTAAAGCGGGAGGATCACCCGGAGGTGGTGGCGGCGGCCCTGAAGTTCGACATACAGTACCAGGAGGTGCAGACCGAAATCCTCGATGTTAACCAAGTCTTGATAGATGTCGCCGACGATGGGCGCGTTATCGCAAAGGGGCCTGAGTCCCAAAAGCCGACCGTAGTGCACCCCGGCGACACGGTTATGATAGGCAACCGGGTAGTGTTCCGGGCGACGGAGACAAGGGACTACGTGCTAAAGCCCGACGAAATCTTGAACCGGAATGGCGTCGAAATCGCGCGCGGCATGGTACCCCGCCCCGAAGTCGTAAACATGGAACCGGGGCAGGAGATATGGCGCGTTGACGCTGACGGGAACCGCGTTGAGAGGCTCGCTGTCGGCCCGCCAGTCGTGCAAGGGCCGGTATTTGGCGCGAGCTTCAGCTCCGAGGTAGACACGAAGCTCATCGACCTTGCCGAGCGGTTCCAGCAGGGCCTGACAAACCGGCGCGAGTCCCTGGAGTTTATCGCCGCCGCTACCAACAAGGTAACCCCCAATCGCATAACTGGGCAAGTCGGAGAGTTATCGGGCTTCGTTCGCAACGCCCTCAGAGCCCAGGGCATAAACCCAGACACCCTCACCAAGGAAGCGGGCGAGGCCGAGCAGGCGGCGTTCTTCGCGAGGCTGGACGCCGGGGGGGCGGAGCCTCCTGCGGATGTAGACCCCGCTGCGGCGGCTCAGGCGATCCCGACGGGGGACATCCAAGCCTCTGGGACCCCCCTTCCTCCCAGCGACGCAGACGCGGAAATGCGAGAAATTCTAGCGCCCCTGGGCGTCGCCTCGTCCACGTTCGCGGAGGCCGCGACAGGGGCGGAAGACCTGGAAGAGGGCGACGATCCTACAGAGATCATCGCCCGGGTCCTGACCACGGGAGTTAGGGTGTACGATATCGCTAACCTAGCTACCGGAATTGCGTCCTCTATCAAAGCCCGAGTATCTAACACTCCGTTTTTAGGAGACTTTGAGTACACTCAGTTTTCGCCGACGAGGGATGCGCGCAAGAGCCTGGAGATGTTCACGTTAATGGCCATGGTTGCGCTGCAACGTACGCAAAGGTTTGGTGACGCCGAGGCGGTTCGCATCTTGACAGGGCCTCTCAAGTCCCTTATCCCTGCATTTATGGCTAACCCGAACGCCCTCAAGACCGACCTGCGGGCCATCGACAGGTCCCTCCGGGACGAGGCCAAGATAATCCAGGACGCTTTAGACCCGTCCAAACCTTCCAGCGAGCAGGGGAGCGGGGAGGGCAAGCAGAAGATGAGAGACCGGCTGATCGCCATAGATCAGGTTATCCAGATGCTAGGCGCTCCCCCGCCGCTGGAGGAGCTTCCCATGTACAACTCTCGCGATGAGCTACAGCGCGCCATCGACGGAGGCGAGATACAGCCCGGAGACTGGCTAAACTACACGGGCGGGACCGTACCGGGCCAGCAGGGACGACGCCAGTACAGGGGGAACTAGCCATGCCCGCGCGAGTACCGAGGAACCGCGCGAACGCCAGTGACGACTCCGGCTTCAGCGCCCCCACCCTGCGGTGGCGCGTTGAGGAACCCGTCCGCGACGTGCCCTTCACCACGGGAGAGATAGGGCCTGAGGGAGAGGAGGAGCTGCGCGTCGTTATCAACCCCCAGGAGGGGGAAGAAGACACCGAAGGGGTGGTCGCGGGCTCCGACGAAGTAGACGACCTGCTCGGCCCCGCCGAAGAAGAGGCCGTGGCCGAGGAAGCTGCCCCCACAGGAGCGACCGAGGAGGCCCCCACAGGAGCGACTGAGGAGGCTCCCGCAGAGGCTCAGGGCGGGACGCAAACCACGGCTGCCGACGCCGTACCCGACGATCTCCTGGTGGCCCCGCCGTCCGACGATAACATCGACGACCTCCTTGGCGACACCTCGCCAGCGGCCCCGGACGAGACCGACCTAGCCGCCGCTGCCGCTAAGGGAGCCCTGCATAGCGCGGTGTCTTTTTCCGGTGTGATCCCCGGCGCTATGATCGGGGCGGGGATAGGAGCCTTGACCGGCCCCCTCGCGCCCATCGCCGTCCCCGTCCTCTCAGGATTGGGGATGATAGGCGGCTTCTTCGCCGGTAACCTCGCGGCGGACGCCCTGGAGGAGCAGGGCTTAGCCATGGCCCTCAACGACGAGACCCCGGAGGGGCTGCGGGGGGCCGTCTCCTTCGGACAGGTGGCGGGCGCGGGCGTGACCTTCGGGGGTACCGTCATGTCGCTCGCGCGCCTCCCCGGCAGGCTCCCGCCGTCCTGGGTGGGCAACCTCGCCAACCGTATCCTCGACACGGCGGCGCAACAGCCCGTTCGGTTCGGGTTCGTGGAGGCGTCTTCGGTCGGTAGCGCCGCGATAGCGGAGGGTCTCTTCGAGCAGGCCGTACCGGGCAGACCTTTGCAACGCACGGGCGTGGGCATGGTCGCGGGTGGGGCAAACGTGCTCCGTCTGAGTGTCGCCCTCTCCCGTTGGTCCTACGGCTTCGTAAAGACCTCTCTCGCCTTCTTCCGGGGCTCCATCCAGCGCTCCCAGGCCGCCGCCATCCTCGCGCGGTTCGCCAACGCTGCCGGGGAGGACCCGGAGGTGTGGGCGAGGCTACTCTCGGACAACAAGGCCATCGCGGACACGATAGAGGGGTTCAAGGGCAACGCCGCGATGATAGTAGACTCCCCTGGGCTGCGGCAGCTCACTGCGGAGCTGATGGAGGGCAATCGCGAGTTTTATAACCAAGCCCTGCGGCAGGCGACCGATAACATGGAGGCGGTAGCTCGGGCCATCCTGCTCCTGCGGGCGACCGGCAGCCGAGAGGGGTTGAAGGCGGCGGCTGAGCTGCGCCAGAACCGCTACCGCGCCTTCTTCGCTATCATGCTGGACAAGGCCCGGCAAACAGCAACCGAAGCCGCCGAGCGGATCATAGAGCGCGTGGGGTCCTTCAAGGGGGCCTCCGCGATGGTAGGGAGAGAAGCTACCGAGATATACGAGCGGGCTCTCGGCAGGGCTCGCGCGGTGGAGGCGGAGATGTGGCGGGTGGCGTTCAAGGGGGGCCTGAAGGACAGGGGCATCCACAGCACCATCTTCCGAGTCGAGGCCATGTTGCAGGGCGAGCTAGCGTCCGCAGACGTGCTCCCCAAGTTCATCGTCAAACAGATGGACAACCTACGAAACGCGATGGAGGTGCTGGAGGTGTCCGCTCGCGGCGGCACCGCCCTGGCTGACGGCACCGAGATCACCAAGGCCATGATCAAGGAGGCCAACAAGCGCCTGTCCGTGGGGGAGATGATCAACTTCCGCTCAGGTCTCCTCACGCGGGCTCGCGGTCAGGCGAGGTCCACTGACGAGCTGGCGGACAGGAACGCTCGCCAGTACGGTCTCCTGGCCGAAGCGGTCTTTGACGACCTCACCACGGCGGGCGTCACCTCCGGCAGAGCGGGTGGGCAGCCCCGTAACGCGCTTGGGCAGTTCGCTCAGGCCATTCCCGACACCCCCTACGATCAGGCCCGCCGCTTCTCGGCAGAGCTGGCGGACGCCTTCCGGCGCTCGTTCGTGGGAGAGGCGTCGTCGCGAGGGGCCTTTGGATTGCGCATCCCGCCCGAAGCGCTCCTCAGGACCGCCATGGCCGGGGGCAAGGAGAAGGCGTTTCTGCGGATGCAGGAGCTTAGGGAAGCGGTGAAGCTGGTGCCCGCCCGCGACCTAGCGGACGGCGCGACCGTGCAGGCCATGCTGGACGACATCGACCTCATGTACGAGGCCCAGGCCCGGTTCCTCTTCATCATGGCTGACGAGGTTGGCATCTCCCGCGTCATACAGGAGGGCAACGTAACCAGGGGTGCCGTGAAGGTGGAGGCCCTCAAGGACTTCATCGCCCGGAACGAGGACATGCTGGAGAAGTTTCCGGAGGTGGATGAGATGCTGACGAGGGCCGCGTCCTCGCAGAAGGCCTTGGACGACATGATCGCCCGCCAAGTGCTGGATAAGAAGCGCCTGACAGGCCCCGAGACGGCCCTTGGGCGGCTGCTGAGGGCAGAGAACCCCGCCGACGTGGTGAGGGGCGCTGTGGGCTCTCCCAGGCCCCTGGAGAGGCTCTCAGAGCTAGCGGGAGAGGCCCGCAAGGGGGGCGACGAGGCGGTGGAGGGGTTGCGGCACGCTATCTTCGACTATCTGGAGGATACGGCCACGACCAAGACGGGCCGGGTGGACTTGGAGGCCCTGCTGCAAGCACTAGATGCCCCCCTGGACCCCGGCAAGCCCTCCCTGCGCCAGTTCATGCTGGATGAGGACATCATAGACCTGGAGGGGTTCAACCGCATAGACGAGGTGATTGAACTGGCTAGCTTGGCGAAGCAGGCCATAACTACCGTTCCCACGGGGGCGACCGTTGGGGGCCGGACTAGCATCGTGGCGAACTTTGCCGCGAAAGCTGGCGGCGCGGCTATCGGTAGGCTGATACTGGGGCTATTCTCCCCCGACTCCGCGAAGGCGGCGGGTCCCTCCCTGATTATGTCCGCGACGGGCGCGAGGGAGTTCGACCGGCTCCTGAACAAGCTACCCCGCCTCAACGTGGTCAAGCTGCTCACGAATGCCTTGCGGGGGGACGAGCTGAAAGAGGGGGACGGGGCCTTCTCGCTCCTCGATACCCTCCTGGCCAAGGCCCAAGATAAGAAAGTCAGGCTGCTGAACGCGCTGAACCTCCAGGCGTACCTGTGGGCCGCTGGCTTCACCGGCGTCAGCGACAGCATCCAGGGCGTCGGACCCGTCGCCCCACCAGAGGACCCGCTGTCGGACATCCTCGGACCCCCGAGATAACTGGTGTCACGTGACACCACTAGGGAGATGAAAACATGAGCGTCACCACCCAGACGGCCAGGATAACGGGCAGCGGCAACGACTCCGCGACGGTATTCTCGTTCAGCCCCATCGTTATCTACGCCACGACTGACCTCGTGGTCACCCACGTAGACGCAAACGGCGCGGAGACCCTGCTCGTGGAGGGCTCGGGCTCAGCTAACTACTCCGTCGCGGCGGCCACGTCCTTTCCCGGCACAGGATCGGTCACCTACCCGGCTGACGCGGTCACCCCCCTACCAACGGGGGAGAAGATCGTGATGAAGCGCGTTCTCGTCCTGGAGCAGCAGACCGTTCTCCAGAACCAGGGAGGCTACCTGCCTAAGACGCTGGAGACCCAGCTGGACAAGCTGGTGATGATCGACCTCCAGCTGGAGGAGGCGCTGGACCGGGCGGTAACGCTACCCATCGGCGTTACCGGCGTGAGCCTGGAGCTACCCGTCCCCGTGGGCGACCGCGTGCTGGGGTGGAACGCGGCGGGCACCGCCATCGTCAACAACGCCAACCAGGGAGACCTCGCGGACCCAGTTCCCGTGGCCAACGGCGGCACGGGCTCGGCCACGGCGGCAGCGGCGCGCACCGCCCTCGACGTAGGTGGCCTGGGAGAGGGGAGCACCTGGACGGGGGCCAACACCTTCTCCGGGGCCAACACCTTCTCCGGGGTCAACTTGTTCACGGCCATGCAGTCGTTTAACGCCGGCGTGGACTTGAACAAGGGGGCGGACATCGCCTCGGCGACGGCGCTGGTGATCGGCGCGGACGGCAGCATGTTCGACGTGACGGGGACCACCACTATCACGTCGATGACCGTCGCGGCGGGGGAGCTGTTCATCCTCCAGTTCGACGGGGCGCTGACGTTCACCCACCACGCCACGAACCTCAACCTGCCGGGTGGGGCGAACATCACCACGGCGGCGGGCGACCGCTGCCTCTGCTACGCCACGGGAGCGAACACGGTGCACGTGATCGCGTACGCCAAGGCCAGCGGCTTGCCTATCGTGGCTCCCAAGACCTCGGAGCTGACGGGTTACTTCAAGAGCAGCGAGCAGACTGTTGCGGTAGACACGCTGCTAGAGGTGGCGCACGGTCTCAGCGCTCGTCCAAACCACGTCTCCGTGTCGCTCATCTGCAAGACGGAAGACGCGGGCTATGCTGCCGACGACGAGATATTCGTGGTGGCGCTAGACCATAACTCTTCGGACTCAGGGTTCGTAATCTTCGCCGACGCTACGAACGTAAGCATAGTGCAGGGGGGGGATATAACCATCCTGAACCAAAGCACGTTTAACACAGCCAGCCTCACGGAGGCCAACTGGCGGTGGGTAGTGAGGGCCTGGCTATGACCGACACAGAGGAGGTGATGCGTGCTCTGGGGCGCGTCGAGGCCACGACCAAGGCCACCGCAGAGGACGTGCGCTACGTGAAACGCATGGTGGTGGGGTACAGCGAGCGCCTGCGTAATCAGGAGGTGGCGATGGCCAAGCACGTCGCGCGACACCGTCAGACGGGAGTGATTGCCCGGATCGGTGCCGCGTGCGTGGTTGTGGTGGGGGCGCTGACGGCTGCCTGGGATCGCTTTGGCTAGGTGCGCTTGTTTGCTCGCTCTATCTCCAGGTTCGTAAAAGCTTTCGCTCCCTTATCGCGTTTCCACCGCCCCTGCACGTAGGGCTCCTTCGCGTCGGGAAACAGCTCGATTAGCCTTGCTGCCATCTCGTTCTGGTCCGCCACCCATCCCTCGGCGCTCATCGGCGGGCGGTCGTCTACCACCTTGTCATGCAGCATGGCATCTCGCAGCACGACGAGGGAGGCGATGGCCTTGGTGACGTGGTGCAGGCCGACCTTGCTGTCGGGGTCCTCGTCCTCCCCCTCCCACCAGGCCGCCAGGTGCCTCCAGGCCGCGTCGTAGTAGACGGAGAAGCGCACGCCCACGGCGCGGTAGTTGTGTCTCCCGTACTTGCGCGCGCCCTCCATGAGCGCCAACCCCAGCTCGCCCATGACTGGCGCGGGGATGACCGAGACGGGTACCTTAGCGATCCCCACCGCGTCCTTCGGGTTGGTGTCCTTAGTCACGGGGAGAACTGCCTCGTAGCTGGTGATGCTCTCTCTTTCTTCCGATAGCTCAGACATTTTAGCCTCCCTAGAAATCTTAGATACGAACATCAGCCTCGATGCGCTCGCTTACCTCGTTGAACTTGGATCGGACAGCCTCTCCCAGATTGACACCAGCCTGCCAGGACAACAGGTCGAGATAGATTGCCACGTCGGCAAACTCTTTCGCGAGCGCGGGTCGAGCCTCCTCCAGGGTGAAGTCCCCGCGTTCTATCTTCTTGATGATATTCGCCGCCTCCCCCAGCTCGCCTAAAGTTGCGTTTGACCACTGTCCCAGGCAGAAACTTGGCATGCCCCTGGTCTCGAAACAGGGTTGCCGCGCTACTGTTGCAGCGCGCAGGGTGTCAAATGTCAAGTCAGACATTCTTGCCTCCCGTGTAGCCGCCCAGGACACCGACGATGACCTCCACGGCCTCCTCCAGTGACCCCAATACCCAGTTGGCGCAGGCGTTCAGCACCGGGTGCTCCCGCACGTCGGGATCGTCTGTCACCAGGATGACGGGGCGGTCTAGCATCCTGGCCCAGGCCATCTCGCACATGGTGCCCCAGGACTGGCGGCGACCTTCTGCGGGCCTGGGTAGGTAGGCCAGCGTCATGTCGCAGTTGCGCACGTCGAAGACGTTTTTGGACGTGATGGCGCGAGAGGTCCCGAACAGGTTGTCGGCGTAGTCGGGCAGGTACCTCCCGCCGATTAGTGGCTCACAGCGCAGGGGACTCACCGCGACGATACCGTGGCCCCCAAGCATTCCGTCAACCGCTCGTCGCCAGTCGTGAGCTTCAGCCTCGTCGCAGCCGAGAATAGCCCCAGCAAGGTAGACGTACCTAGCCATCATTCTCCTCCATCATATTAGGATGCACGGTATGGCGGGCCACCTCGCCATGCTCCGAGTGGTACACGATGGCCTGCATGCCCCGGATGGGGCGGTATCCCTTCTGATGCGCCCAGGCGTCGGCGGGCGGCAGCACGCGGAAGCTCTCGACGGTGCACCCGCTGTAGTCCTGTGCGCTTATCGCGGGCTGTGTCTTGCCGTGGTGGACGTGCCCGGTCCACCAGTGGCGGTGCTCGGTCTCCCCCCAGTGCTGACGCTGGTCGGCGGCCATGGTGAGAGGCAGGTTCTTCATGTGCGTCCCGTGGCCGTGGTGCGTGCCGATCAGCACATTGCCATGGCGATGGTAGTGGTAGTGCTTGGGGGACGTGTCCACCATGACGCGCGGCTCGTTTTCGTAGGCTATGCGCAGGCACTCGGCCAGGAAGACGGACGAAGATAGGTCGTGGTTACCTATCTCCACGATTACCTTTACCCGCCGGTGGGCTCGCAAGGCGGCGTCAACGGAGTAGCGCATCATGCGCACGGCGGCCTGCACCATCTTGGGGAAGCGCGTGTCGCTGTCGAGCGTGTTGCGAGAGGTGGGCGTGATGGCCTCGAAGCTGTCGTAGTGGAGAAAGTCCCCCAGGAAGGCCACGAGGGCGCTCCCGCACGGCCCTACGGCGCGCACGAGGTGGTCTGTGGCCCCCCGAAGCAGGTTCTCCGCAATCTGGGTGTCGTAGTTCCCTCCCGTCTCCCGCACCCAGGAGAACATGCCGACGTGGTGATCTCCTACGGGGTACCCCGCCAGGAGTTCATTATCTGGATGCACGCCAGAAGGTGCCGGCGCTGGCTCTACACGCACGATGTCCTTCTTCAGCTCCTCGGCGACCGCGCGCCACGCCGCCTCGCGAGCCTTCAGCTCTGGCTTCTCGGCCACCCACTGCTGGGTGACGCTACCCTCGGCGTCGTAGTGGGTGGCGAGCTTGGTGATGGTCTTCGGATCAGGAAGCTGGACAACCTCCCCAGGGTCGCGACCTTCTTGCCTGGTCTTGTCCCAGCGCTCCCTCGTCTCGCCCTCAGGACCGAGCAGCTCCGACTGGCCCCTGAGGACCATGCCAGGGGGCACGTTGGCCGGGGGTTGGCTGTAGTAACCTCGTAGCGCAGCCTTGCTTTCTACTGCTTTCTTAGCTTGCCCGACAAGGCTGGGGCTAACCTGGTACTGAGCCGCCGCCTTCTCAGCTGAGCCGTAAGTTTCCCAAGCTTCTAGCAGCTCCCACTGGCGATGGGTGGCGTACGGTCGAAGGCCGGGGTCTAGCTCGAATGCCATGTTGTTCTTCCTATTGCGTGAGGTACTGGACGTAGGCGAGCAGCGAGGTCACGTGCTCGGCCACGATGAGGAACAGGTCGATCATGTCATCTCCTACCTGGTGTCACGTGACACCGGCTCTGGGCAGTAGCGGGTGAAGAAGTCGTCGGCGTCCATGATGATAAGCCACCCCTGGCGGTTGCGGCGGTGCAGGACTGCGGGCACGTCGTCCTCGACGGCGTCCTCGCGCGCCTGCTCCATGGCCGGGTACAGGCTCAGGGACTCCACGCGCTTCACCTCCAGGTGCAGGCCGGGGACGGAGTGCACCACGTCGGGGCTGTCCTGCCCGCCCTGGAACTGGCGCCCGCGCCGCGCCTCGAACCCGTGCTCGCGCAGGAAGCGAGCGGCCTCAAGCTCGCCACGCTTCCCCTTTTCCCTGGACTTCTTACCCATCTAGGATCGCTCCATCTCTGAGGAATTCTAACGTGTCCCACTCTTCGAAGGGCCTAGGCAACTCACCGAAGGAGATCACGCGTGGCTCGTTCTCGGGGTGGATCGCCAAGACGTAGCTGTCCAAGACCGCTACTTCCCAACCGATTGGTACGGTTGCCAAGACTTTCCCGTCTATCTTACCCATCATCTCCCTCCTTCTCTCTCGTGACGTACACCAGCACCAGGGTGTTGTCTCGCGGGTCGCAGAAGCCCTCGACCAATATCCCTTCTGGATAGACGGTCCCCCTGCGCCTCTTGTCCCACTCGGTTTCGTTGACGACGCGGCACACGTAGCGCGGCTTGGGCAGGATGCGCGGCATGTCGCGCAGGGCGGCGCGGTCGCGCACCATGACGGCGTCGGCTTGTACGTAGATCGTGAGAGGGTCGCGCTCGATCTCGGTGAACCGGACAGCCCCGCTCTCTACCAGGGCCTTAGCAACCTCCCTCACGGCGTTGGCCTTGGCCTCGTTCATTACAGCGTCCCGTCTGCCGATGAACTTCGTCAGCACCTGCTTGGGCACGACCGCCGTTCCCTGGATCACCTCCAGGAGGGAGTACAGCTTCTCGTAAGCGCTCATTTCCGGTACCTCCTACCGTTCCACACCTCAGCCCTAACGGGCCAGTTCTCTGCCCACCTGGGCAGCTCCTCCATGATCTCCTGAAACTCCTCGTCGGAGCCCCGGCCATCGGGCACCTCGCAGACCACCTCGTCGTACACGCTGAGTATAACCGGGTAGCCGTAGCGGTCGGCGCGCAGCTCGGCGGGCTTCAGCAGCTCCCGGCTGGTGGCCTGCACGGCGTTCTCGGTCAGCTTACCCCCGTAGGTGTGCACCCTGCGCCAGCGCCCCTCCTTCTGGCACTGGTAGGTAAGCGTCGGCCTGGGCTCGTGCCCGCACTCTCCCGCCGCGCACTCCTCCAGCTCGCGGGGCTTGTGCCACGGGGGCATCATCATCCTGGTCTCGGGAGCCCAGTACCAGAGGCGCTTGTCGTTGGGTAGGATCATCGTGAGCCAGCCGTCCACGCGCTCGAAGCCCACGTCGCGGTAGCCGTAGCAGGAGCCGGGGCGCTGGGTGGCCGCGAGCGCGGCGTCCCCCAGGCAGCGCCAGAAATCGGTGGTGGCCGGGTGCTCGCTGCGCCACGCTCGCACGAAGCCCAGGATGTCCCCGTCCTCGTGGCGGTCGCTGTGGTCGAAGTTACGCCACGCCCCCAGCGCGCCCTGGTACCCGAACGCCAACTCCCCTATCTTGCCATCCTGGCGCTCCATGGGGTAGGTCTCCTTGCTCACGGACCCGACCGGCAAGCCGTGTATCTTCTCGGCCATGCGCTCGTAGATCAGCACCTCGTCACGGAACGCCTCGACCTTCCACTCCTCCCCCGCGAGGACCGCGAGGATTATGGCCTCGATAGACACGAAGTCGCCCGCGACGATGCGGTGCCCCTCATCGGGCACGATCCAGTAGCGGGACGCCTTGCCGATGGCCGTCATGGTGTCACCGTACAGGCAGTTGAGCCAGCGGGCGTCGCCGCGCATGATGTCGCGCACCAGCTGCTCGGGGTCCATCTTGTCGAAGCCCCGGCTGAGGTTGAGGGGCTGGAAGCCGGTGCCGGTGTTGCGTCCCGTGACCGCGCCGTGGTACCTGGTCTGGAAGCGCGCCCGCCCGTCTCGCCCCCGCTGCCTCGCCATGGCGTCCAGCTTGCGAGTGCTGGCGCGGCTGTGCTCGCGGCGGATAAGGAGGGCGTCGCGCACCTCGCGGGAGGGTAGGTCGTCCTCGTCCAGCAGGTCTCCCAGCGTGTCCTTCTGGAGGTTCTCCAGGTCGGGCAGGCCGTTCTCCCTGAACCACGCCAGCACCTTCACCGTCTGGCCGGGGTTCAGGTCCGTGATCTCGCGGAAGTCCGCCGCCAGCTCCTCGGCGCGGGAGTCCACCACCTCGCGCGCTGTGACGATGCCCCCCGCATCCAGGCCCAAGCCGCGTGCGTTGACGCGGAAGTCGTGGACGAAGACGCGCTCCTCCTCCTCCGGCAGGCTCCCCAGGACGCGCCCCACCTCGCGCTCCTGGTCCACGTCCTGCTCGCAGTAGCCGACGAACGCCTCCACGTCCTCGGGTGGGATGTCGCGCTGGGCGGTCTTGAGGTGCAGCTTGCTGTACTTGGTGATGAGGCGGGCGCCCGCC
>CEPX01015522.1_pt1 | contig 30120 bp, 28 predicted proteins | sample 361361 | NCBI WGS metagenome assembly CEPX01 (sample SAMEA2619974, study PRJEB7988) | marine metagenome | biome: marine biome (ENVO:00000447); feature: mesopelagic zone (ENVO:00000213) & marine oxygen minimum zone (ENVO:01000065); material: "saline water (ENVO:00002010), including plankton...
TTTTTTTTGCTAAAATAACAGGTGGTAGTAGGTGAATATGTGGGAGGTTACGGCTTCCCGCTACCGGATCCAGTTTCCATATACGCCAGAGTGTTTCCGGCTACGGCTTGAAACAGCGTGTGGTATGCGAACTCAAAAAATGAAAATACTTGGTGCGGTACTCTGGGAAGGGAAGCCGTGGAAGATTCTTATAATAACTTCTGGCTACCAATTAGTCTCTATTGAGGCAATCTCTTTAATTGTTAACACATGGGGTTAACGAAAGAAAATGGACAAACTAGTTATAACATTTTTATTTTTGGTTGTATTTGTTGGCGGTTTCATACTGCTTTTTAGCGACAATCAGGGATTTTTACCATATCAGACGGATGATGCATATCTTCCTACAATATATATAAATGGAACGCAGTTTAAGATTGAAGTAGCACGTTCTCCAGAATCAAGAAAAGCAGGGCTTTCAACAAGAGATTCTATGGAATTTGGAAGAGGAATGCTATTTCCATTTGCTACAAACGATGCACATGCAATATGGATGAGGAATATGAAGTTTCCAATAGATATAATATGGCTTGACGAAAATCTAGTGGTAGTTGATATAAAAAGAGATGCTAGGCCTGAATCCTACCCTGAGATTTTCCGTCCCAAATCTCCAGCAAGGTATGTTCTTGAGATAAATGCCACACTTTCCGAAGTCTATAATATTAAAATTGGAGATAAAGCCTCAATCTCCACTCTATAGCTTGTAGGGGTAAGTATTCTTGGGAGAAAATTCTCCGAGTGGTTTACCCCCACACCTATTTTGGCATTAAGCTGGAGGTGGGTCGTGTTTGGATTTGTTATCTTAACTCAAATAACACCCTGTCTCTTTTGCGGCTTAAATTAAGCGGCTTAAGACTGGAAAAACAATGCCAAAATAGGTGTGGGGGTTTACACTAATAATTTTTCATCTCATGTTGGGTTTTCCACAGCTTCTTAGCGACGCTTGGTTAGGTAAAATAGATGAACATCTTTACTAACAACTTTTAGCTGCTCGAAGTTATGTTGAAGGCAAATAAAAAAGCTAAGGCTCAAGCTGAGCTTGATAAAATTATGAATACAAAGGTCGTTACACCAAAAAGAGACGTTGTAGACCCCAGTGAATACAGGGCTTTTGTGCCTCAAATACAGAAACGCGACGGAAGAATTGTAAAATTTGAGTTTCCAAAGATTGCTGAAGCTATAGAGAAAGCGATGAGTGCAACAAATGAAGGCTCAAAGGAAGAAGCGGCTATGGTAGCACACCGTGTTGTTGCGGATATGGTTCGTATTACAAGAAAATACAGGAATTTCTTACCTACAGTTGAGGGGTGCCAGGACGAAGTGGAAAGACAATTAATACTTTCAGATTATGTAGCTACTGCAAAGTCCTACATTCTTTATCGTGCAGAAAGAGCAAAACTTCGTGATGTTGGTATTACAATCCCCGAGCACTTAAAGGAACTTACTAAGAAGAGTCAGAAGTATTTTGGTGACAATACGCTTGGTTATTTTGTTTACCTTCGTTCATATGCAAAATGGCTTGAGACTGAAAACAGAAGAGAGACTTGGATTGAAACAGTGGATCGTTATATTTCTTTTATGAAAGAGAATCTTGGCAAGAAGTTAAACAATAACGAATATGAGGAATTAAGAGAGGCAATACTTAAACAAGAAGTGATGCCTTCAATGAGAATGATGCAGTTTGCAGGAGGCCCTGCGCGCAGATGCAATGCTTGCGCCTACAATTGTACATTTGTCGCTCCAAGTAAGATTGAGGATTTTGCAGAGATTATGTATCTATCTATGTCTGGCTGCGGAGTTGGCTTTTCTGTAGAGAGCTACAATGTGCAGCAATTACCTTTAATAAAGAAACAAACTAGTAAAAAGCTCGCAACTCACACAATAATAGATTCAAAAGAAGGTTGGTGTGACGCTCTTACTCTTGGGCTTAGAACTTGGTACGAGGGAAATGATATTGATTTTGATTTCTCAAAACTTCGTCCAGCTGGAGCAAGGCTAAAAACTATGGGGGGAAAAAGCTCGGGCCCTGACCCTCTCCGCTCTCTTCTTGGCTTTACCAAAGAAAGTGTTATCTCAAGACAGGGAAGGCGAATAAGGAATATTGATGCTCACGACATAATCTGTAAAATCGGAGAATGCGTTGTTTCTGGCGGTGTGAGGCGAAGTGCCATGATTTCACTTTCTGATTTAGACGATGAGTTAATGAGGGACGCAAAGAAAGGACAGTTCTATTTTTCACATCCTCAAAGAAGTATTTCAAACAACTCTGCAGTGTATGAGACAAAGCCGAGCAATCAAGAGTTTATGGATGAATGGGTCGCTCTTATGCACTCCGGCTCTGGAGAAAGGGGAATATTTAACAGAGGAGGACTTGTTCCAACTCTTCCTAAAAGACGAGTTGAGTTCTTAAAGAAAAAGTATGGGAAGATTTCTGGGGAAGGAGAAATTGGACACCCAGGAACAAATCCTTGTGGGGAGATAATACTTCAATCAAAACAATTTTGTAATTTATCAGAAGTTATATGTAGAGCAAATGATACGGAGGAGTCTCTTTCAAGAAAAGTTAGGCTAGCTACAATGCTTGGAACATATCAATCATCGCTTACAAACTTCAACTATCTTTCAAAAGAATGGAAAGAAAACTGCGAAGCAGAAAGACTGCTAGGAGTATCTTTGACTGGGCAATGGGATAGCAAGCAAGTGAGAGAAGCCGAGACTATGAAGAAGCTAAAAGCTGAAGCAATAAAAACCAATAAAAAGTATGCAAAGAAACTCGGAATAAGTGAATCAAGTGCAATCACTTGTGTAAAACCTTCTGGAACAGTATCGCAAACTGTAGACTGTGCCTCGGGAATGCATCCAAGACATGCTCCTTATTACATAAGAAGAATAAGAATAACAGCGACGGATGCACTCTTTAAGATGTTGCGTGACCAGGGTGTACCTTGTCATCCAGAGGTAGGGCAGACGGAAGAGAACGCCAATACTTTTGTTCTTGAGTTTCCTGTTAAAGCTCCAAGGAATGCAATATTTAAAAATGATTTATCAGCCCTTGATCAACTTGAACATTGGAAAGACGTAAAAGAAAATTATACAGAACATAATCCATCAGTTACTATCTCAGTTGGAGACAACGAATGGATTTCGGTTGCGCATTGGGTATATGAAAATTGGGAAATCATTGGAGGGCTGTCATTTCTTCCAAGAAGCAATCATGTCTACAGACTTGCGCCTTATGAGGAGATAAGTAAGGAAAAATATGAAGAGCTTATAGAAAAGTTTGAGAACGTGGACTATTCAAAGCTAGTTACTTACGAAATAGCAGACGAGACGGAGATGAAAAAAGAGGTTGCTTGTGCTGGAGGGGCGTGTGAGCTAGAGTAAAAAACCTTTGTTTTAAGGCTCAAAAATCAACTCACCCGGTTGGGTTGATTTGCTTTTTGTCTATTTTGTGGTATATTACTTTGAGTACTTTGTTGGATAGTTACCCTCTAGATTAGGGGGAGGAAAGTCCGGACACTGCTAATTTTAATTAGAGAATGGTAGCGGGTAACGCCCGTCGGGAGAGATCCTAGAGGTGCGAGCAGAGACGTCGAAGTCGAAAGACAACGACATCCTACATTATAGTAGGGTGAGTCATGCGGAAACGTATGGAGTGAAACGGCTAAATCCTTACCTCAGTGCAAGGCCGAGCCCAATTTTAAATTGGGAGTGCTGCAAGAGGCGACTGGTAACAGTCGTCCCAGATAAATGATTATCGTCATAGACCTTTGTCAAGTTCTATGGTACAGAATCCGGCTTATAGACGAAGTAAAAAGACGCGATAAAGACCTGTGAAAGCAGGTCTTTATCATTTTGTATAGGATATTAAGCTGATATATAATAGTATCTACACTATTAGATAATTTAGTATCTCATGATGAAATCATTAAGTTGGTTGCAACAGTCTTTAGTTTTAGCCACAGCGTTTTTATTACCCGTAATCTTTATTCCGATTCTTTCTGCACCCTTTCAGTTTACAAAATCTCTGATTCTTGTAGCTATAGTATTAGTCTCTTTTGCGATTTGGATAGTAACTCAACTTAAGGTGGGGAGTATAACAATACCAAAAAGTCTTATACTTCTCGGTGGGGCTTTGATTCCTTTTGTTTATTTTTTGTCATCACTTTTTAGCGAGAACGTATCTCAATCTCTTTTTGGAACTGGTATAGAAGTGGATACTTTTCTCTTTATGCTTGTTTTCTACCTACTTATGGTGCTTACCGCTGTTTCTCTTCAGACAGAAAGGCATTTTGTAAATTTGTACTGGAGTGTTCTCGCGGTCTTTGGGGTTCTGGTAATTTATCAAGGTCTTAGAGTTGTCTTTGGTTCTGATTTTCTTTCTTTTGGAATTCTTACAGCCCCTACATCAAACTTAGTTGGCAAATGGAACGACCTTTCAGTATTCTTTGGCCTCTCCGCTCTACTTCTCACAATCAGTCTTGAACAGCTAAAAATGGCTTTAAAGATGAGAATCGGCTTTTGGGCTTTATTGGTTATTTCTCTGTTTTTCCTAATATTAATCAATTTCTCTACAGTGTGGGTGGTTTTGGGTCTATTCTCTCTTGCAATTGCCACGCTAAACTTTTTTGCAGACAGGGTAAGAGGGGAAGGTTCAGGAGCACCTAAAATAAAAAATCTAAAAGCTCCCTCACTTGCGGTACTAGTAGTATCTGCAATTTTTGTTTTTGCGGGTTCTGGTATAACTGGAGCTCTTTCTACAAGTCTTGGAATAGGACAGATTGAAGCTCGTCCTTCTTGGGGAACGACATTTGAAATAGCAAAATCCACTTTTAGCGAGAATGCTCTTCTCGGAGCAGGACCCAATCAGTTTGTTGGTGAGTGGCTTAAGAGTAAATCGTCGGCAGTGAACACAACAATATTTTGGAACGTAGATTTTAACGCCGGCGTTGGATCAATCCCTACTTCGGTAATTACTACAGGCATACTCGGTCTTCTTTCTTGGATAATATTTTTAGGAATATTTGCACTGTCTGGAAGTGCGGCGGCAATAATGCGTCACAGCGACGATCTCGTTAAATACTTCATGATTTCTTCTGTGGTGATTGCATCGTACCTTTGGGTTATTACTATAGTTTATGTTCCCAATATGGTCTTAATTGCTTACGCATTCCTGTTTACAGGAGTGTTTGTGGCAGTTCAACAGCACGCAAGGCTAATTGGAAAAAGAACCTTTCTATTTAGTACAAAACCAAGACTTGGTTTTGTAGCTATTCTTGTGTTAGTGGTATTCCTTCTTGGATCAGGAGCTCTTCTTTATTCAACTTCTATTAAGTATGCGAGCGTTATTTATATACAAAAAAGCGCCGTGTCAGCAAATGTTGAAGGAAATATAGAGAAGGCTAAGAAAAATATAGAAAGAGCAATAGCGCTTAATGGTTCAGATAGGGCGGAAAGGGCGGCAGTTAATGTGGGGCTTCTTGAGCTACAAGCAATTGCAAATGAAGGACTTGAGAACCAAGAAGTTCTAGGTAGGTTCCAGAATGCACTAACTGAAGTTGTGGGGCACGGTATATCAGCAACTCAAGCTGATCCTGTAAATTACCAAAACTGGACAGCGCTAGGGCAGGTCTACGAAGCTCTCGTGCCATTAAATGTTGAGGGGGCATATGAAAATGCAAAAGGTTCATATGAAAGAGCAAGAGACCTTAACCCACAAGGACCAGAACAAAGGCTTCTTTTGGCTCGTCTTGAGGTTCTAAGAGGAAATAATGAAGAAGCCAGAGGCTTTATTGCAGAGTCATTGCAACTAAAGAATAACTACACTGAGGCAATATTCCTTCTATCACAACTTGAGGTAAATGACGGAAACATTCCTGGGGCAATTGAATCTGTAGAAGCTCTTTCATTCCTATCTCCTGGGGATACCACCATTTTCTTTCAATTAGGATTACTAAGGTACAACGTATCTAACTTCACAGGCGCCATAGAATCACTTGAAAGAGCAGTTGAACTAAACAATGTTTATTCAAACGCGCGTTACTTCTTAGGACTTTCATATGACAGGCTTGGAAGAAAAAGCGAGGCACTCGAGCAGTTTAAGTTAATTGAAGAGCTTAACCCAGAAAACGAGGAGATAAAAGCAATTATAAAAAATCTTGAGGCAGAGGAACCAGCACTATTTGACCTAGTGCCTCCATTACCAGCTCCAGAGAACAGAGAAACTCCACCAATAGAGGAATAGAAAATGGTGAGGCGCATTATTAACTTGCTTCACCAAGAGATACGCGGACTCCATGAGGCCGCGTATCTTCTTGGTGTGTTTGCACTTTTATCGGCACTTCTCGGCCTTGTAAGAGACAGGGTGTTAGCGCATCTTTTTGGAGCCGGCACTATACTTGATGTTTATTACGCATCTTTTAGAATTCCAGATTTATTATTCGTAGGAATTGCGTCTTTGGTGTCTGTGTATGCCCTTATTCCTTTTCTTACAAAGGAAAATTCTGAAGAAGAAAACAGACGTTTTATAGGCTCGGTATTTTCTGCTTTTACAATTGCAATATCTGTAATCGGAATTGCTTTTTACTTCATTATGCCGAAGATACTCCCCATAGCTTTTCCATCTCTTGTGGGGTCTGAATATGGTGGAGACTTTATACTTCTATCACAGATCTTACTTCTTCAGCCAATACTTTTGGGCCTATCAAATATTTTTGCGAGCGTTACTCAAGTTTATGGAAGGTTTATGCTTTACGCGCTTGGTCCTGTTTTATACAACATTGGTACTGTAATAGGGGCGCTATTCTTGTATGAGCCGTTCGGTATCTTAGGGCTTGGTTTTGGTGTTGTTTTGGGGGCTTTAATGCACCTATCTATTCAGATGCCATTTATATACAAATCTAAATTTCTATCGAAAATTACACTTAAAATTAATTTCTCTGAATTATGGGATGTTATAAGACTGTCATTACCAAGAACAATAGCTCTCTCTTCTCACAACATATCTTTTTTTGTGCTGATAGCATTCGCTGCTTTAATGGCGGAAGGTTCTGTTACTGTTTTTAATCTATCGCTCCATCTTCACGAAGTGCCCCTTGCGATAATTGGAGCAAGCTATTCGGTCGCAGCGTTTCCTACTCTTGCGAGATTATTTTCAAATGGAGATAAAGGAGAATTCTTTGACCATATTCTAGTTGCAACTAGGCACATCTTGTTCTGGGCAACACCAGCTTTAGTGCTTTTTATTGTTCTTCGAGCTCAAATCGTTCGAGTCGCTTTTGGCTCCGGTGCATTTGATTGGAGTGATACGCGTTTAACTGCTGCGTCGTTTGCTTTGTTTATCATCGCACTCTCTGCTCAAAGTCTATCGCTTCTATTCATCAGAGGCTTTTATGCTGCTGGAAAGACAAGAGTTCCTCTCATTGTTAATTTTTTAACCGCAGTGCTAGCAATCGGGCTTGCATATATTCTAGTCCAGATATTTCAGTCAAATATGGCATTTCAAGAATCAGTAGAATCACTGCTTCGGGTTGAGGGCATTAGTGGCACCGTGGTGCTGATGTTGCCTCTCGGATATGCGATTGCTTCTTTTATAAACATTGCATTTCTTTGGATAATATTTGGGAGAATGTTTGAAGGGCTGTCGCGGCACGTAGGTGTAATGTTTTTCCAGGTTCTAAGTTCATCACTACTTATGGGAGTTGCCGTTCACATGTCTCTTAACTTACTTGATGATGTATTTGACCTAAATACTTTCTGGGGTATATTTTTGCAGGGTCTAATTTCAGGTGTTCTAGGATTAATCGTACTTGTTTCTTCACTTAAACTTCTTAAAAACAAGGAAATTGAAGAAGTTTGGGTTTCAATTAGAAAGAAGTTCTGGAGGGCAAACACTGTTTCGGCTGATCAGAGCGACCTTTCATAGACCCCGTCTACATATGGATAAAATAAGGAATTTCAGCATCATTGCGCATATTGACCATGGAAAATCAACTCTGGCAGACAGAATGTTAGAGGTTACAGGCACTGTTCCTAAAAGAGTAATGAAGGAGCAAGTCCTTGATGTAATGGAGCTTGAAAGAGAGCGCGGGATTACAATCAAGATGCAGCCTGTGCGAATGGAGCACGAAGGGTACACTTTAAACTTAATAGATACTCCGGGTCATATTGATTTCTATTATGAAGTATCACGCGCTCTTACAGCCGTTGAAGGGGTAATTCTTTTGGTTGACAGTACTCAAGGCGTTCAGGCTCAGACACTTTCTGTTCTAAGAATGGCAGAGGATTTAGGATTGGTAATAATACCGGTTTTAAGTAAGATTGATTCAAAATTAGCAAGAGTTGAGCAGATCAGAGAGGAGGTAGCGGTCCTTCTTGGGATTGAGGAGGATGAGATTATTACTACGTCAGGCAAGACAGGAGAAGGAATAGATGAGGTCTTAAAAAAAGTAATCAAAGAAATTCCGCCTCCTAAATCAAATAAAGACGACCTACAAGCTTTGGTTTTTGATTTTCAATATTCTGACCACAGAGGCGTTATTGTTTTTGTTCGTGTTTTTAATGGGGAGATAAAAAACAATGAGAAATTATCTTTTAGTGCAGCTGGGAAATCCTTTAACTCACTTGAAGTGGGAGTTTTTAAACCTGACGCAACAAAGACTGATTCTCTTAAGGCTGGGGAAATAGGCTACATTGTAACCGGAATAAAAGAGCCCGGTGTAGCTTCAGTTGGAGATACAGTGGTTAAGGATAAAAGTGGCGCAGAGGCACTTTCTGGCTACTTAACGCCGTCTCCCGTTATATGGGCATCAGTTTATCCGGAGAGCCAAGATGACTTCGTTCTTCTAAGGCAGTCACTAGACAGACTTCATCTATCTGATTCTTCTCTTACTTATGAGGAAGAGACATCAGGAGTTATGGGCAGGGGATTTAGATGTGGTTTTTTGGGAATGCTTCATTTAGAGATTGTGACCGAGAGACTAAGAAGGGAATTCAATCTTGATTTAGTTGTAACAACTCCCACTACGATTTATGAAGCAGAGTATAAAAATGGAAAAAAAGAGACCGTATATACACCTTCAAAATTTCCAGACGATGGCGAGGCAGCAAAGATATATGAGAAATGGGCACGAATTGAGATTATTACACCAAGCGAATATATAGGACCCATTATGCAAATTCTTCATGAGCACGAAGGATTAGTTGGGGAATCTGAAAACCTTAAAGACGAGAGGACTTTAATTCATGTAGAAATGCCCCTTAGAGAGTTAATGAGGCACTTCTTTGACAAGCTCAAAGGTATTTCATCTGGGTTTGCTTCAATTTCATATGAACTAGCTGATATGCGTGAATCTGATGTGGTTCGGCTGGACGTTCTAGTGGCAGAGGAAGTGATTCCTGCATTTTCACGAATTATCTCAAGAAGAAGAATTCAAGAAGAAGCAGAAGATGTTGTAGACAGACTATACAAACTTCTTCCGAAGCAACTTTTTGTAACAAAAATTCAAGCACGTGCGCTTGGAAGGATACTCTCAGCAAAGAAACTTTCAGCTCTTAAAAAAGATGTTACAGGGCATCTTTACGGAGGGGATGTAACAAGAAAAAGAAAGCTTTGGGAGAAGCAGAAAAAAGGCAAGAAGAAGATGCAAAAAAGAGCAAAAGCAAATATTCCTCAAGATGTATTTCTAAAGATGATGAGAGGAAACTAAAATACTTGAGTATGTCCAAATCCGGGGATTAAGCCCGGCGCGAAAAGAAGAATCATACTTATTATTATTAGAATTCCCAGGGCAATCCAGATGTATTTTATCGCCTTTTTTGTGCGTTTATCGAAAAGCATATTTTGTAAGGTATACTCTAACACACATGTTTGATTTTCATGAGAGAAGGAAACTAAAGCAATATGCATACTCAATACCCACACTCATTGCGCTTTTTGTTGTTGTGGTTTTTTTAGGAAATAGTGTATTTGGGGTCTATAAAAAAGAGAAAGAGACAGGGGATAGGCTAAACCAAAGAGCATTGTATCTTGATGATCTTAATGAGCGCGGAGAAGCACTTGAGTCTGAAATTGATAGACTAAGCTCTGAAAGAGGGCTTGAGGAGGAGCTTAGAGGTAAATTTGAGGTAGCTAGAGAAGGCGAGGAGGTTATAGTCATTGTTAATGCGCCTGCTAGCGAAAAAGAGACATTTATAGAAGAGAAAGGAGTACTTGATAATCTTATAGAAGTATTAATTTTTTGGGATTAGCGTGTGATATAATTGTCTAATTTAAGAGTTAGTTTGTAGATTTATGGATAAAAAAGTAGTAATTTATAGCACTCCAACTTGTCACTTTTGCCAGCTGACAAAGGATTTTCTAAAAGAGAAAGGTATTGAATACACCGATTATAACGTTGGTGAGGATATGGAAAAAAGACAAGAGATGATGGAGAAAAGCGGACAAATGAGCGTGCCCGTTATCTTTGTAGGGGATGAGATGATGATTGGTTTTGACAAGAATAAGCTGGCAAAAGCCGTTGGTGTAGAGGCTTAAGATTCAATCAAAAAACAGCTCTAGGATATTAAATGGAGCTGTTTTTTGATTTTAATTTGTGCTTGGGGGCGGTCTCGGCGACAGCTCACTAAACCAAAAACCTTACGATATATCGTAAGGTTTTTGGTAAGTGCCTCCTGCCTGGACTCCCCAGCACCTAACGCATTAGGTGCTGAGTCCGTCTTTCGAGACCAGCCTCAAAATGAAATACGGGCAACTCATGCCCGAATTCATCTTGTGCTCAGGGCCGGTCTCGAACCGGCGACCCCTTGTTCTTCAGACAAGTGCTCTACCAACTGAGCTACCTGAGCTTATATTGTAGGGAATTCTACCCCATCTTGCGCTCCTTTCAACTGGTCAAAGAAAGACCTCAGCTGGTCACCTAAACCAGACCCTAATCCCTGAATTTGCTCTCCTGTGTCCTGTACTGTCTCGATAGTATTTATTACATCTCCAAGGATGGGCTGAAGAAATGTAACATAAAGATACACAGGAACACCAATCAAAATCGCAAGCCAGATTAACTTAAAAATTCCACCCCAAATAGCACCTCGCCTCATCTTGCGCAACAACCTGTTATTATCTTCGGTCAACTCAAGAATCTTTCGGTGCATTTCTCTCTCATCCATAAGGAGATTATATCAAATCCTAATCTGTACAGTATTCTTGAATTAGTCCGAACGCATTTTTCCGAAAAAATCCTCCCGCGAAAATCCGAAAATGCGGCGGAGCCGCGCCGATGACAATTTCAAGTTTTTCTTTGGCGGCGATCAAAAAAGAAATTTAAAAGCAAATACAAAAATTATGAAAAAACATTACTTCTTAGCTTCAACTTTTTTAGTAACACGATACTTAATCCATTTCCCATTTGCATCAGTTTCAAATAATACATCTAAATCGGGGTGTTCCTGGGAAATTTTATATATCAATTTGTATAAATCTTCAGGACTCTTTAAATCGTGGGCACTTACAATAAATGGCAACAAACCATCAACTCTTTTTTCTCGGTCAAGACTTCCGTTCTGTTTAATTTGCAAAGCTTCTGAATACTCACCATTTCTCTTTATGCCATCTTCAAACCATTCTGCCATCCATTTACGGTCTTGCTGTGCCCATTCTTCTGCTCGTTGCGCTTTTTCTTCGGGCGTCATATTTGCTTCTTTTTCTTGGTACTCTTGTCGTAACTTCTCTCTTACTGCTTCTTCTTTCTCTTGTCTTGCTAATGCAGTTTCATTGGTCTCTCCTGGCCTAAACTCTAAACCTGGGCCAACAGGCTTACTAAAAGGATTTCCTTCTCGCATACTAAAACCTTCCCCTTTTACGGGTTCTTTTTCCTCGGGAGGTTTTGAAAAAGGATTTTCTCTACTCATAAGTTTTATGATTAAAAAATTTTCTTCCCCCAAAATTAAAATATGGTTCGAGCCGGTGTTTTTCTCCGGGTTCTTTTGCGGTTTTGAGCGGTGCGGCTCCGCCGCATTTTCGGATTTTCGCGGGGGGATTTTTTCGGAAAAATGCGTTCGGACTAATTCAAGAATACTGTACCACGTAGGAATCGAACCTACATCTGACCCGAGCGATTAAAACATTCTGGGAGAATGTTTTAACGTTCTGTTTCTGTACATAGGTCTTCCCGGTAGGAATCGAACCTACATCTGACCCTTAGGAGGGGTCTGTTCTATCCATTGAACTACGGGAAGACCTATGTACAGAAGGCATTGAACTACAGGGACAATATGAGGACTTTAGCACAGAGAAAAAGCAAAAAACACCCAGCTAGGTGTTTTTTTCTAGTTAGACTTAACCTTCAGTTTAGTTTGCCTATCCTTATCAATCTTAGGAAGTTTTATAGTGAGCACTCCGTGCTTTTCCTTTGCCTCGGCTCCTTCTACTTCAACCTCTTGTGGTAGAAGTATTGTTCTTGAAAAAGAGCCCCAGTAAAGCTCGCGGTAGAAATAATCATCTTCATTTACTTCCTTATGCTCTTCGCGCTTCCCGCGAATGGTTATCATATCTCTCGTTATTGATACATCTAGATGGTCTGGTCTTACTCCGGCAACAACAGCTCTAATCAATATGTTCTCTGAGGTTTGATACACATCAACCGACAGTTGTCCTTCGTCTCCTTCAACTTCTAGCTCTGCAGCTTGTTTTGGAGCCTCCTCTTCAACCTGAACAGATTTTAGAGCTGCAGCGGGAGCTGATGGTCTGGTTGGTACTGTCTCCTCCTCAAAAGAGTCTTCGTAATCATCAAGAGCCACTGTGCCCGTTAGTCTTTCAAAAAATGATCTTTTTGATCCTGCCATATTATTTTCTTTGCCTTATGAAGCGAAAATTTGGTTTTCTAATTCTTTTAATTTTCTCAAAGAAGAGTATCAACAGTATTGCTCCAAGCCATACACCAAGAAAGACAAAAAGAATACTTTCTCCTTTGCTGTTAATTATAAATAAGTTGAAAACCGCATGCAAAGCAATCGCTAGGACAATACCAATCCAAAGAAAGCGTCTTTTTATATGCGGCGCCTTGTAAAAAGAAAGAGCAATAGCAGCACCAATTGTGGCTGATGCGAGAACATGAAGAAGAGTTGCGCCAAAGAAGCGTAGATTTCCCGTTAGAATTCCTTCAATTATCGCCCCATCTGATAAAGGGTTTAAAAGGAAAAGAGTGTTCTCAATCGCCGCAAAACCAAGGGCAATAGTAATCATATAAATCATTGCGTCTATCGGCTCATTCATAGCTCTGCGTCTCAAAACAGCAAGATGTGCTCCAAAGTATTTAAACAACTCTTCAATAGCAGCCCATATTACAATTAGAATTGTTCCACTAAAATATGTGAGAAAAAACTTCTGTGGAGGTATTACAAGAGGCACCACTACCATTCCGACTATAAAAGTGAGTAATATTAGACTTCTTGGCTCCGGACGCCTGTCTTCTTTAAGCCAAAACCAAAGCCATAAAAGAGCGGGTAATACGCCGCCAAGTAGGGCAAAGAACAGTGTTTGTGCTGATATCATTTAGTTTGTTGGCCAAGGAGAAACCATAAGTAAATCTTTTTCTTCAAATGAAGACCAAATTTCTTCAGTAACGTACGGCATAAAAGGATGTAGAAGTTTTAGGCTAGTTATAAGTATTTCCTTAAGGACCCACTGTCTTGCCAGTTTAGCCTCCTTATCATCTCCACTTAATATTTCTTTTGACTCTTCAATTATAACATCAGCGAAGCCGTGCCATATGTATTGATAAGCCTCATCAGCAGCAAGGTCTAGTCTGTACTTTTCAATATTGTCCGTGACACCCTTAACGGTGTTATTAAGCTCGTGCAGTATCTCTTCGTCTTTATCACTTAGTTTTGGCTTTTCGGATAAATCAGCTCCATCAATATTTGAAAGTACAAACCTTGAGATATTCCATATCTTATTTGCAAAGTGTTTGTGTCCCTTAATTTTATTTTCAGAAAGCTTTAGATCATTTCCAGGAGCCGCTCCTATGATAAGAGATAGGCGAGTGGCGTCCCCCCCATATTTCTCAACCATATCAAGAGGGTCAATAATGTTTCCGATTGATTTGCTCATTTTTCTTCCTTTCTCATCTCGCACTAATCCGTGAAGGTAGACTGTTTTAAATGGAATGTCTCCCAGATGAAATCCGCCCATCAAAATCATTCTTGCAACCCAGAAAAATAGAATGTCATACCCCGTCTCAAGCACGTTAGTTGGATGATATATTTCTAAGTCTTCTGTTTTCTCTGGCCAGCCAAGGGTTGAGAATGTCCAGAGTCCGGATGAAAACCATGTATCAAGCGTGTCTTCGTCTTGTTGCCAACCTTCTTCTGAAGGCGCTTCAGTTCCAACATATACCTCGTCGTCTTTATACCAAACTGGAATACGGTGTCCAAACCAAATTTGCCTGCTGATACACCACGGACGTAGATTATCGATCCAGTGATAATAAGTCTTTTTGAAATGCTCCGGGAGTATTTCAATTTGACCGCTTTCAACCACTGTTTTCATCAGGTTTTTAAGGTTTATAGAGCTTCCGGAGTCTATGCCGGCTATTTTTGAGTTTTCAATCTTAAATTCTTTGTCTACATCAACAAACCACTGCTCCTTTATCTGTGGCTCAATAACACCTCCTCCTCGACTGTTAGTTGCAAGGCTATGTTCATGGTTTTCATCTATTTTCTCAACGAGACCTTTTTTATCGAGTTTCTCCACTATCAAGGCGCGCGCTTTTTTGATGTGCATTCCTTCAAATTCTCCAGCAATTTTAAGAAGCTTTCCTTTCTCGTCAATTATCTGCTCTTTATCTAGGTTGTGCCTCTCGGCTATTTCAAAGTCAGTAAGATCGTGCCACGGGGTAATAGTCATCACTCCGGTTCCAAATTCCATGTCAGTCGCATCGTCTTTTATGACAGTTGCCACAATAGGGCCGTTTATCCACTCAAGCCCCAACTCTTCTCCGTGCTTGTACTCACTGTAGCGTTTGTCGTCAGGGTGCATCACGACGTATTTGTCTCCAAATTTTGTCTCCGGTCGCGCAGTTCCTATAGTAAATGGGCCGTACTTTAGGTAGTAGAATTTTCCTTGAGTTTCTTTTCTTACAACTTCGTCATCAGATACTGTAGTCTGAAGTTCTGGATCCCAGTTAACAATGCGAGCTCCACGGTAAATTAATCCCGCTTCATACATATTTACAAAAGCAGTCATAACTGCGTGGTATCTTTTTTCATCTAGCGTGTAGGCATATCTTGACCAATCAAGCGAAGACCCCATCTTTTTAAGTTGATTTAAGATTGTTGACTCACTCTCATCAGTGAAGGCCTTTACTCTTTTTAAAAGTTCTTCTCGACCAAGATCATATCTGGTCTTTTTCTCTTTCTTATAAATCTCACCCTCAACTTTTGACTGTGTGGCAATAGCTGCGGAATCAGTTCCGGGAAGCCAGAGAGTCTTTTTGCCCCGCATACGATTAAACCTGACAATTATATCTTCAACCGCAAGCATGGCGGCGTGTCCCATATGAAGAGTACCGGTCACATTTGGTGGGGGAAGTACTATTGAAAAAGGCTCGGCATCTTCATCGCAAATACCAGCTTTTACGCAATTATCTGGATTAAAAAAACCGCTATCTTCCCACTTTTTGTAAATCTTATCTTCCGTTTCCTTTGGGTCGTATGGTTTAAGAAACTTCTCGTCCATAGGCGCTATATTAGCACAAAAACGCCTTAATTTAAGGGATAAAGAGCCAGATTTCCATCAGCGACTATCTCATCTGGATCCGGTAAGGCAGCGCCTGATTTGAGCTTAAAATATGCAGCAGCGGCAATCATAATTGCATTGTCGGTTGAGAGCTTGGTATCGGGAATATAGATTTTTATATCTTCTAATTTATCAAATTCTTTTCTTATATTTTTATTTGCAGAGACACCTCCTCCCACTATTACAGACTGGGCTCCGTGCTCTTCCACAGCCTTTCTTGTTTTTGAAATAAGCACTTCGGTAGCGGCGTCTTCAAACTCTCGTGCAATTATCTTTTTATCTTCATCAGTTGGCTTGCCTATTTCTTTTAGGAGGTAGAGCACTGCAGTCTTGAGTCCGGAAAACGAAAAATCAAAATTTTCACCGTGGATCATAGGGCGGGGAAGCTGATACTTTTGTTCTAGATTTTCTTCTCGTGCACTTTCGGCAAGCTTTGATATTTCAGGTCCTCCAGGGTAGCCGAGGTCCATCATGCGTGCGACTTTATCAAAGGCTTCACCAACTGCGTCATCTCTTGTCTCTCCAATTACTACGTGGTCTCCAATACTACCCACTAATACAAGTTCAGTGTGTCCGCCTGAAATAAGAAGAGCAATTGAAGGAAACAAATCATACGATATATCGTATGATTTCTCATTTTGCTGTGTAAGAAGAGAAGAGATGATATGTCCTTCCATATGATTAACAGGAACAAGAGGTAGTTCCCATACTCTAGATAGAGCTTTTGAGAAATTAATACCAACCCAAAGTGCCGGTTCAAGTCCGGGGCCACTTGTAACGGCTATTACATCAATCTCTGGCTTTTCAGTCTTTGATAGGAAACTTACTAGGTGAATAAATAATTCTGGCTCACGAGATAAGGTCTCCTTTAGTTCATCAACTAATTCTTTAGATAGTTGGTTTTCCTCTGACTCATTAAACAAATTTGCTTCCTTAAGCGTTTTTAGAAGAAGAGGGGTCAAGTTTCTTGCATGCTCGCGCTTTGCCACATTTGGGTAAACTCCTCCGTATTCTTTATGCATCTCTACTTGGGAAAACAGAGAATCACCAAGAACACTAAAATTAGTGCCATCTGTTTCTATCAGACTGACTGCTGTCTCATCGCACGATGTTTCTATAGCTAATATTTTCATGTGGGCGATACAGAATTCGAATCTGTGACCTCATCAACGTCAATGATGCGCTCTAACCAACTGAGCTAACCGCCCCTCTACCCAGAAATGGGTTAGGTCAGACTATTGGCTATTCTTTGCTTAAGAGTCGTGTATGCTTGTGCGTGTTTTTTCAACGCCTGCTCACGTATCTTAGCGTCTGACCGAGCTCTATACGATTCATAGTATACGAGCTCAAAAGGAGTTTTGAATTTAGTGGATTTGTTTTCCCCGTTGTTATGTTCTTCAAAACGCCTTTTGAGATCGTTAGTATATCCAATATACAAACTCTCGTCTTTCTTACTTTTTAAAAGATACACGTAATACATAGCTCAAATCCATTTCTGGGTGAGGGGCTAACCGCCCAATAGGGGAGATTGTAGCAGAATAGAGCCATTTTTAAAGCTTTTACTTGACTTTTACTATATTAATGTTATACTTTCAGCAGTTGAATTCAAACAGAAAGGTTTGAGCTATGAGAACTCTTGGCATTTTGTTGGCCATTCTCTTGGTCTCGAGCAGAGCGATCGCAGGGATCGAGGTGGTGTACCCTAGTTGCAAGGCGGACTGGGAGCTCTACGCGAGAGCCGTTCTGGCCGAACCGAAGGCAAATCAGTGCCTTGCCGGCTCGAAAGTACCAACGGAGGTCTGTCCACTGGCCGGGCAGGTGGTCGGGGGACTCGGCGTCAGGTCACTAAACCAAAAACCTTACGATATATCGTAAGGTTTTTGATAAGTGGCTCCTGCCCGGACTCCCCAGCACCTAACGCGTTAGGTGCTGGGTCCGTCTTTCGAATCCCACCTCACTTCATGCATTGATAATTCGCTCCTATAGCTGACGCTATCCTTGCGAATCATTGCGGAGGAGGTGGGACTCGAACCCACAAGGGCTTGCACCCGTCGCTTTTCGAGAGCGGTCCGTTACCAATTCCGGGCACTCCTCCAAATGCTTGAAGACTACAATATTTTTGCCAATGGAGCAAAAATATTGTAGTATTTGAGCCATATTTTGCGACTCACTCGAGTGAGTCGCAAAATATGGCCTAAAACAGGTCCCATCGTCTAATGGGTATGGAATGGAAACGGGAGTTTCCATCCGGTCGCGAGCAAAGCGAGCGAATTTCCGAATGGAGATGAGGGAATAGGCAGGTTTTCTGAAAACCTGCCGGGCAGTAAAATAAATTGCCGTTGAATAGCATATGCTATTTCTCGGCCCCATCGTCTAATGGTTAGGACAGCAGGTTTTCATTCTGCAAATCGGGGTTCAATTCCCCGTGGGGTCACAAAACAAAAGACGGCGCTGTGCGCCGCCCCAATCGTTTTCATGTCAGCTTGGCTTATCTCTGTTTGTTGCACTGAAGCCAAGCTTGTCGGCTTTGGCCATGAACCCAACCTGTTTGCTCTGCTCAACCTCGCACATGAGGATGGTCATCCCCGATCCGTCAATCCTTTGCTCAGTTGGTGTTTTTCTTGAGAAGCGACCAAAAGCATCTCGGGCTGTGTCCTTTCTTTCGTTTGGAACCACGACTCGCATGGTGAGATCTCCCAAGGATCTCTCATGGTCTCAAGACTAGGTAATTTTTCTGGCATATTTATCTGGCGTGTAGATGATTGTAGATATCCTCTAGTGCTTTTACCGCGTCTCCTGCGGCGATATTGTTTTGATGATATAGCTCATCCGTACAATCTCCAGCTGCCCATATGCCGGGAACTGAAGTTTGTTGATTTTTACCATCTACTTTTATTCTTTTAATTTTGTCCATTTCAAGAAGACCTTCTACGAAAGAGGTGTTTGGCACAAGACCAATCTCAACAAATACTCCCGTTACGGCAAGCTCTCTATTTTCTCCACTTTCTTTGTCTTTATAAACAAGGCCGTTTACAAATTTATCTCCTTTTACCTCAACTGTTTCTGCGTTTAAAATAGCGGTCATTTTTGGATTTTTGAGCACTTTTTCAACTGTTACTGGATCCGCTTTGAATTGAGGGCCGCGGTGAAGTAGAGTAACACTTTTAGCATAAGCTAAGAGCTGAGCAGCAGTTTCAAAACCGGCATTTCCTCCGCCAATTACGACCATATCTTGTCCTGAAAAAAGAGGGCCATCGCAGCTTGCGCAGTAGGTAAGGCCTTTCTGGTCAAATTCTTTTGCCCCAGGAACTTCTAATTTTCTCCTATCAGCTCCTGCGCAAATTAAGACTGTCTTAGACTCAAAACTCTTTCCATCATCAGTTTCCACTAGAAAGCCTCCATCTTTTTTCTCTACCTTATTTGCAAGAGTTCCATCAATCACTTCAACATATCCATCTTTATATGCTTCAAGGTGAGCCTTGAGCGCTTTTGCCAAGTCTTCACCAGAGATTAAAATAGTCCCAATCCAGTTTTGGATATCAGTTGAGACGCTGCTTTGCCCGCCCCATTCTTTGGTAATTAGAACAGTTTTTAACTGCTTTCTGGCAGCGTAGACTCCCGCTGCAACCCCTGCAGGACCACCGCCTATTATTACTAGATCATTCATAGGGGGTATTGTATCAAAAAATCCCGCATCTCTGTAGGATTTTTTCATTACTTAAGTTTCGATCTTCTCAAGAATGCGGGAACCGGCGTCAGGTCACCAATCCCGCCACAGCGGGAAGGTGCCTCCTGCCCGGGCTCGTCTGTCGTTCCAAGTATTCACGACATGACTCCGCCTCACAAAGCTAGAAAAACACCCGCAGGGGTGTTTTTCCTTAACGCTTTGTGCCCCATTGGGACGCGGTTCGTTAAATATTCAAAACTACTTAAGTTTCGATCTTCTCAAGAATGCGGGAACCGCGCCCCAATCGTCATCGCCGCCATCGTCGTCTTTCTTGTCTTTATCTTCATCTTCTTTTTTCTTTTCCTCTATCTTTGGCGTAATAACCGGAGTAGCGGCAGACAGAGTATTGTAGATCTTTCTACCAGCAGGCTTTTTCTCTACTACGTCCTTTGATTCCTTATCTTCTTCTTTTTTATTTAGCTGGAATAGCGTTGAGCTTTTCTGACTTGCAGCTCCTTCTGGAAAGCCTGTAGCAATAACAGTAACCTTAACCTCATTTTTCTTAAGCTTGGTGTCTTTAACAGCTCCAAAGATAACCTTTGCATTCGGGTCAATAGATTCAGTAATTGCCTTTGCTGCGTCCTGAATCTCAAGCATTGATAGATCGTCACCTCCAGCGACTGCAAACAGAACTCCTTTTGCTCCTGTAATTGAGATCTCAAGGAGAGGAGAACTAATGGCAGCATGTGCCGCTTCTTCGGCTCGCTTCTCGCCTGTAGCAAGACCTATTCCCATAAGGGCTGAGCCTGCAGAGTCCATAACTGAGCGGATGTCTGCAAAGTCAACGTTAATGATTCCAGGAGTTGTAATAAGGTCTGAAATACCTTCAACAGCTTGCTTTAGTATGTCATCACACATCGCAAAAGCGTTTGCTACAGAAGTTTCTCGCTGAACTACAGCAAGCAAGCGGTCATTAGGTATTACAATAAGCGCATCAACTTCTCGCTTAAGTTCCTCAAGACCTTGTTCAGCAAGCCGCATCCTTTGCTGTCCTTCAAACGAAAACGGTTTCGTTACAACAGCTACAGTAAGTGAGCCAGCGTCTTTTGCAGTCTTTGCTACCACAGGAGCTGCGCCAGTTCCTGTTCCTCCACCCATTCCGCAAGCTACAAAGACCATATCTGAACCTTTGAGAGCTTCTTGCAGTTCTTCTTTAGTTTCTTCTGCCGCACGCTTACCAAGTTCTGGATTCATTCCAGTACCAAGGCCGCGAGTTAGGTTTTTACCAACGTGAATCTTTTTCTTAGCGCTTGAGTGGTGAAGATCTTGTGCGTCAGTATTAATAGCAATAAAATCAACTCCTTTAACTTTGGAGTCAATCATGTGGTTTATGGCATTTCCCCCAGAGCCACCGACTCCAACGACTCTGATTCTTGCAAATGCCTCCACGTCTGGTTGAACTTGTCTCATATAATAAATTTCTCAGGTAAAAAAGTGTCCCCATCATAGCAGGGGAATTTTAATTGTGAAGCCGTTGACATTTTTGGCTTCTGTATCACTATTTAAGCCTTATTTTAAGGCAGGAATTGCTTAAGCCAGTTTGCCAGATTTCCTCCAGTTCTTTTTGCAAATTGTAGCCCCACAGGCTCTTCATCTCCGGTAAGCCCCCATATAGTAAGTCCATAAGCGACTGCCCAAGATGCGTCGCGCACCTTTGCATGTTCAGCAACTTTTAGTGTTGCAACTCGAGAGGGAAGTTTAAGAGTAGCTTTAGCCAAATCCTCTATAGTGGTTATGCCGGAGCCACCGCCAGTGATAATAATTCCGGCAGGAAGGAGTCCGTTTTTATTAATATCCTTTAGGTGTTTTTCTATCAGCTCAAAAATATCAGAAAGACGTGCCGCAATAATGTCGTCAAGTTTCTTTTTTGTAAAACTTGTATTCGTAATTGCGCCTTTCTTAATCTGCTCGGCTTCTTCAAGTGAGACTTTTAATCCTAGAGCAATATCGTTTGTGATATCAGTTGAGCCAATAGGGAATACCTTAAGAGAAACTGGCACGCTGTCTTCAAAGACCACTATAGAGACAGTTTCAGAACCAATGTTTGCAAGAATACACCCAGCCTTTTTTTGAGCCTTTGTTAAAGAGACAAGACTCGCAGCAATTGGTGTCGCCATGACATCTATTACTTCAACTCCCGCGTCTTCAACGGATTGAATTAAATCGTTTAGGTGTTGTTCAAGCGCTGTTATAAAAAGAACATCCGTTTCTAGTTTTCCGCCATGCATTCCTACCGGACGTCCAAGTACTTTTTCGCCATCAATTTTATATTGTAGCGGAATCTCATGAAGTATCTTTCTATTCAGTATTTTATTTTCTGCTTTTTCTGTGCTGTCATCAATTGCTTTTTTAATATCAAGATCAACCACCTCAAGGTCGGCGCGCGATATCACCACTTCTCCGGTTGAGTGCACCTCGTCAAGTCCTACTCCACCAATTGATATATATGCAGTCTTGGCTTGCACTCCGGCTTCCTTTTCAGCTTGAGAGAGGGCTTGGCGGATACTTCTTTTTGCATCTTCGGTATTAATAATGTAGCCGTGACGAAGTCCTTTTGATTCAGCTTGGCCACTTCCTATGATGCGCGGAAAATGACGGTCTTTACCTTTAATGTGTTCAGTTATAAGAGCCTTAACTTGAAAGGTACCAATATCTATTCCTGTTATTATATTTCTTGACATAAGAAAAGAAGCAGCCGATTTCAGGCTTTATGTGGAGCAGATATATATAAGAGAACTTACGAAAGTCTAAAGCTTTTTAACAACTCCCGCTCCATCCTATTCATTTTACTACCGTGTCTGTGACCTTTCAAATGAAGCATACCGTGGATAAATAAATATCCTATAAAGCTTTTATAGCTCATAGCAAATTTTTTAGATTCTCTTTCGGCAACGCTTGTGCTTATAAAAATTTCTCCTTCCTCTTTATCAATTGGGAAAGAAAGCACATTTGGGGCATAATCCTTTTTTCGGTACTTTTTATTCAGTCTTTTCATCAAAGTATCTCCCGAAAAGACAAGGCTTAGGTTGTACTTTTTCCCTAAAACCTTGTTCTTCATAGATTCAAAAGAGAGCCTCGGCAAAGGCTTTTTTGTGCGCTTTGTTATTGATAGTGACATTACCTCCTTCTGTGTGTGCGCTCTACAACTTTTCCTTGTTTTACCATTTCCTCATATTTCTCCCTTCTTTCGATTTTTCTTACAGCTCTTTTTTGTTTAAGAAATTGAGAAGCAGGCCTGGTGTAGAAGCGGTTTTTTCTCATACGCGGCAAAATTCCCGATCCTTGCATTCGCTTAGTGAAGCGACGGATAAGGCTAGTTGAATTTTCTGTTCCGTTTTTAACAACCTCTACATTTATCATGAAAGAAAAATTACCATATAAGCAAAAACTATGCAACAAAACTATTTAATTGTCTTTAGATAGGAGGGTAGGTCTGAAATAGATATGGTGCTTTGAGATCTAGTATCAAGGTTTCTAACTATCACAGCCTCATCAATAGCTTCTTTTTGTCCCATTATTACGGCATATGGTATCTGCATTTCCTCTGCTAGTACTAATTGGTCATTAAGTCTTTCATAGCCTAAGGTTTGATAAATTGGAACTTTGGATTTTCTAAGCGCCTCTATAACAAGTAAGCTTTTTAGTTTTGCACCAAAGCCAAGTTGTATGAAGCACACTTTCGGCCTTCTAGGTTTCTTTGGTTCGTAGGATTTGTTTAATCGCCCTTTTCTCTCACAAGTTATTGTGACCCCCGCGGCTGGTATGTCATATCTAAATGCTCTTCTTGAAAGTTCGTCAAACCTTCCACCTCTTGCAAATACTTCGATCTCTTTACTCTCTTCGTCTGGCATATTTTTAATCTCAAATAAGGTTTTGGCATGACAATCACTTACGCCAACCAGACTGGTATCAATTTCATATCTTATGTTTGCGCTTTCAAGATACTCAAGGACTTCTCTTAGGTGAGTGCGACTTGCTTCAGTTAGAAATTGCATGGTGTTTGGAGCTCCTTGGCAAAGCTCGTGCTCTCGTGAAGTTAGGTCACGGTAAGCAAAAAGAACATCCTTTTTCATTAACTGTCTGGTTTGTTCGGGCAAATCTTCAATACGTTTTCTCAAATAGTTCGTTAACTCCTTTGAGTACCTAGCTATAGAGTCTTTGTCACCAATACTATTTATATGAACACATGTATTTCCTATTCCAAGCTCATCTAAAATTGCTAACGCAGTTTTTAAAAGTATTGCTTCTGCAACGCTTTTCTTGGTGCCTATTACCTGAAGTGAGAACGAAATTTCGTTTTTATTACTTTTATTATTGTAAAAGAGAGTTGGTTGAACAAGTTTAGAGAATCCATGCTCAATGTACGAGCGCATAACTCCTGCAAATTCTTTCTCGTCTCCCGAATAATCAATATGTTGTGTTACGGACTTTAACTTTGAAGATTTTCTCGTCTTTCCATACCCATTTAATACCGATTCAATTGGCAGGAAGCCGTAGTAATTTGCAATCTCCACTGCACTTTTCAGAAAGTCATCAGAATTTTTCACTAGGCTATTTAAAGTAATCATTTTTCTATTTAATTTCTCCAGGTAGAATCCCAACTTCTGTTACTGGGAACAATCTTATAAAAGCGCGACCAACTATGTGGTCGCTTGGAAGCGCTCCCCAAACACGTGAGTCCGAACTAGCTTTTCTATTGTCTCCTAATACAAAGTACTCATCATCACTAAGCTCGGCTTTGAGGTTATCATTTAGAGAATTTACGTCCTCAATATACGACTCACTTATTTTTATTATTTTCCCTTTGCTTGTCTCAATAAATAATTCTCCGTTTTTTAATTCAAGTGTCTCGCCTGGGAGTCCTGCAATTCTTTTTATAAAAAACTTTGACGGCTCAAGCGGAAATCTAAAAATTATCACATCTCCTCTCTCTGGTTTATCCAGTCGATAGCTCAATTGATCAACTATGAGGTATTGGCCATTTTCAAAGGTAGGACTCATTGATGCACCACTTACAATAAAGGGTTGCGCAATGAATATTCTTATTGGAGCGACTATAAGAATTGCGATGACAGTGAATTTCACAACTTCAACGAAGAAATTTTCGTTATTCTTGTTGTGCTCTTCCATATTGGAGACATTCTACTACGCCGATATTCATTGACACAACATATTTCTTTATGTTTTGCCTTTTAGGAAGTAACATATTGCTATGGATTACGTAATTGCAGGTCTCGGAAACCCCGGAGATAAGTATAAAAATACAAGACACAATGCAGGACGCATCGTTCTTGAACATATAAGAGGGGCCAATGATTTTTCAGAGTGGAGAAAAGACGGTGTAGCTCGCGCAATGGTTTCAAAAGGTGAAATTGAAGGAAATTTTGTAACATTAGTTCTTCCAGAGACCTTTATGAATGAATCTGGAAAATCTATTTCTACTTTTATTTCAAGTGAAAAGTGTTCGGACTCACTTATTGTGATTTATGACGATCTAGACTTAGGAATAGGGGACATAAAGATGTCTTTTGGCAAAAGTTCAGGAGGACATAAGGGCCTTGAGTCAGTAATCAATGTTTTTAATAATAAAGATTTTGCGAGAATAAGGGTTGGGATAAGTCCAAAGTCTTTTTTCGGAAATTTAAAAAAACCAAAAGGGGACGCCAATGTTACCAAGTTTGTCTTGGGAAGATTCTCTGGTGGAGAAATGAAAAAAGTTAAAGAGCTCTCAAGGGAGGCAGATAAAATGATAAACGCACTTATAAAGAAGGGGCGAGAGTACGCTATGAATCATTACAATTAAGCGACTCCAAAAAAAAAGAGGATTTTAATCCTCTTTTTTGTCTCCGTTCTTGTATGACAGAGTCATTTTTTGCTCCACTGGGTCAAACAGTGTGATATTGAAGTCGTAAGTCTTGCCGAGCTCAAGAGATTCTCTAAGCTCTTCTTCGCTCTCAAACTCAGAGATGTGTACAAGTCCCGCGACACCTTCCTCAATTGAAGCAAGAGCGCCGTGTTTGTTGTATTTGATAACTACTCCTTTAACAGAGCTGTCTTTCTTATATTTCTCTGACGCGGATTTCCAAGGGTTTGCTTTAAGAGCCTTAATTGAAAGAGAGATCTTTCCATCTTTTATTTCAATAACTTTTACCTTAACCTTGGCCCCAACTTTATATATGGTCCTAGGGTCTTCAACTAGAGCCCAATCAATTTCTGAGATATGTACAAGTCCTTCAAGACCTTCCTCAAGTTTAACGAAGATCCCAAATTCTACTGCTCCAGTTACTTCTCCCTCCACTTCATCTCCTATGTTGTAATTGGCTATTATTTTGCCTCTTTCTTTTTGGTCACCACTTTTCTCAGAGAAGATCAGTTTATTCTCTTTTGGATCAGCGGTAATAATAGTTACAACAAGTTTTTCATTTATCAACTGTTTAAGTTCCTCAAGTATTCGGTCTTTATCTCCGTCTTCAACGCGCGGGTAATGATCTCCTGCAAGCTGAGATGCCGGTAAGAACCCTTGAATTCCTTGCCACTCAATAATTAGCCCACCTTTGTTTGCTTCTTTTACAACAAGTTCAAAAGTTTTCTTTTCTGCTATAGTCTCTTCGGCTTCAGCCCAGATAAGTGCTTGACGAGCCTCCTTAAGAGATACTTCCACATATCCGTCTTTGTTTTCAGGGTCAATTACTTTTGCCGCGATTGTGTCGCCAATATTTACTTTGCGCAAAATATCTCTTGCGCTCATAAACTCCTTTCCGTAAATAATTCCGGTGCCAAAAGGGGGAAGGTCAATGTATACACGCGCACGATCAACCGCGATGACCGGTCCTTCTACCAAGTCACCTATTGATGGTGGTGTTGGGCTCTGGTGGAAAAGTGAGCCCATAAATGTTTCTTTCTTGCCTTTCTTTGTTGCGTCTTCTGCTACTTCTAAGTCTTTATTTTCAGCCATAAATTAATACAACTAGAGTACTATTTCATCATCGCTAGTGTATTCGCGAAATAGGGTTAGCTCCGCTGTTTTTAATAAATAAGGTCCGAATAGGCCTCGGGCATTATTGCATACTTGCTATAAAAATAAAAGGCGGCCAGCCTGTTGCTCCAACGACGCTACGATTGGATTGGATTTAAGAGCAACAGACTGGCCTTTTGCACCTCCTTTTTGGTGGCATAGAACAGTTGAGCAATTTAATTTCTTTTTTACTGCTTTGTCAATAGAAGCTGCCAATCTGATATACTTTCCGCATGGTTATCACACATCACAAAGGAGAATGTTTTAAGGTTGGATACTCAACTACGACGATAGCAATAAATCCAATATCAAAAGACTCCAAACTGAAGCCGGCACGATTTGGTTCCGACATTGCGCTTATCAGTCTCAATGACAAAGATTTCAACGGTGTTGAGCAAGTTACTCACGGCGATAAAGAGCCTTTCGTAATAAGTGGCCCGGGAGAATATGAAGTAGGGAATATCGCTATAAGAGGTTTTGGCTCATATTCAAACTACAACGGCGAGAATCGCCCAAACACAATTTATCTTATTACCCTTGAAGGAATGAATCTATGCTTTCTTGGCGCGCTTGGTGCAAAAGGAATGGATAGCAAGACTTTAGAAGGAATAGAAAATATTAATGTACTCTTTGTGCCGATTGGAGGAGAAGGCGTCCTTGACTCTTCACAGGCTCATGACATTTCTGTTTCTCTCCAGCCAAATATTATTATTCCTATGCACTTTGATGGAATTGGGAAAAAAGGCTCTCTTGATACTTTTCTTAAGGAGGGAGGAGCTGAAGGAGTAAAGCCATTAGAGAAGTTGACTATAAAAAAGAGTGACGCGGATACTCGTGAAGGCGAGGTGATTGTGTTAAGTAGTTAGTGTATGGACGATTTTCTTAATAACTTAAGAAAAAAACCAGAGGAAGAAAAACAGTCAATAGCTCTTGGAACAGCCGGAATTTTAACAGTGATAATATTTGCTGTTTGGATTGTTTATTTTACCAATCGACTCGACAACATAGAGACATCTACGGAAATATCTGACGACACCGCTTCTTTTGTTGATCAACTCCAAGAAGGAATAGGAATATTTCAAGAAAATCTCGAGGAGCTCCAGAGTGACACTGAAGAGATAATACTTGAAGACGGGGAGGTTTTCATAGAGCAAAACACCTCAAATTGATAGCCAGATTTGAGTGGCAAATAAGCTAAAATGTGCTAGAATTAAGGCTTAAATGGCCAAAAAGGACAAGGAAAAAAGCGAGAAAATAGTGGGTATCGTACCCCAGAGTATAAGCTCCGAGATGAAGGAGGCTTATTTAGATTATGCGATGTCAGTCATCACTTCTCGAGCTCTTCCTGATGTGCGTGATGGGCTAAAACCGGTTCATAGAAGGATTCTGTTTACTATGCAGCAGATGGGACTTTCTGCCACCGCGCGTTTCCGTAAATCTGCTGCAGTGGTTGGAGATGTGCTTGGGAAGTATCACCCACATGGTGACACTGCGGTATACGATGCTCTTGCAAAGATGGCGCAAAGCTTTACTTATAGATACCCGCTTGTTATAGGGCAGGGAAATTTTGGTTCTATTGATGGAGACCCACCTGCTGCTATGCGATACACCGAAGCTAAGATGTCACGTCTCTCGGGCGAGCTCCTTCGTGATTTAGAGAAAGACACTGTTGATTTTAGAGCAAACTATGATGCAACAAGAAAAGAGCCGGTGGTATTTCCTGCGGCATACCCAAATCTTCTTGTAAATGGAACGCTGGGTATCGCAGTTGGAATGGCTACAAATATTCCGCCGCACAACGTTGGAGAAGTGTGTGAAGCAACGATTCATTTGATTGACAATCCAAGCGCCACAACGGACGACCTTATGAAGTTTGTTAAAGGCCCCGACTTTCCTACTGGCTGCGTTGCTTTTAATAAAAAAGATATACAGCATGCCTACGCAGGAGGAAAAGGAGGTGTAGTAGTGCGGGGTGTCTCAGACATAGTTGAAGACAAGAAAGGGAATTTTCAAATTGTTATAAGCTCTATTCCTTACCGAGTTAACAAATCGGATCTACTGGTTAAAATTGCTGATTTAGTTCGCGATAAGAAAGTTGAGGGAATTAAAGATATACGAGATGAATCAACGGACGACATCCGTATAGTAATTGAGCTCAAGTCTTCCGGTCATCCTCAAAATGTACTTAATTATCTATACAAGCACACACAACTTGAAGATACTTTCCACTACAACATAGTGGCTCTTGTTGATGGAGTTCCACAAACGCTCTCACTAAAGGCAATTCTAGAGGAGTTTATAAAACATCGTGATGAGGTTGTTACGAGGCGAGCTACATTTGACTTGAATAAAGCAGAAGCAAGAGAACACATTCTACTTGGTCTTAAAAAGGCTCTTGATCATATTGATAAAATAATAAAGACAATAAAAGCGGCAAAAGACGCCCCTGCTGCGCACGCCGCCTTGATGAAGACTTTTAAATTCTCTGATAAACAGGCTACAGCGATCCTTGAGATGCGGCTTCAGAAACTTGCCGGTCTTGAGAGAAAGAAAGTTGAAGATGAGCTTAAAGAAGTACAGAAATTAATTAAAGATCTCAAAACACTTCTCGCAAGTAAGAAAAAGATACTTGAAGTTGTGAAGAATGAACTTCAAGAGGTTATAACAAAATACGGAGACGAAAGACGTACAAAAATAGTTGCTCAACCAGTTAAATCACTTTCAATGGAAGACCTTGTAGCTGACGAGGAAAGCGTGCTTGTTCTTACAAAAGGGGGATATATAAAACGCACCAACCCTGATGAGTACAAAAAACAGAAAAGAGGTGGAGTTGGAGTAATAGATCTCAATACTAAAGAGGAGGATTTTGTAACAACATTTCTCACCACTGGAACCCACAGCGACCTTCTTTTCTTTACCGATAAAGGAAAAGCGTATCAGATAAAAATGTATGAAGTGCCTGAAGGGAAACGTGCTACGCGAGGAAAATCAGTTATGAACTTCCTGTCTCTTACGCAAGACGAAAAAGTAACCTCAGTTTTACCTATGCCAAAAGAAGTTAAGGAAAATGACCTTTCTCTTCTTATGGTCACAAAGACTGGAGTTGTAAAAAGAGTTGAAGCAAAGAATTTCCATGACGTACGAAGAAGTGGGCTTATTGCTATTAAACTATCCGCCGGTGATGAGCTGATCTCTGCGAAATTTGTTGAGAAGGGTGATGATGTATCTATTGTTACTTCAAAGGGTCAATCAATACGCTTTAAGGGAAGTGATGTGCGAAAGATGGGTAGAAGCGCAGCCGGAGTAAGAGGAATTAAGCTAGTTAAAGGAGATTTTGTAATCTCAGCTGATGTTGTAAGGAAAGGGTATTCTGACCCAGAGCTTCTTGTGATGTCGAGCGTTGGCTACGGAAAGAAGACGAAACTTAAGGAATATAAGACCCAAGGAAGAGGCGGTTCAGGAATAAAAACGGCAAATGTTACGGCAAAAACAGGCGAGATAATAGCTGCGACGGTAGTTGATGGTGGAGAAGGAGAGATGGTAGCAATG
>CEPX01061729.1_pt1 | contig 30117 bp, 56 predicted proteins | sample 361361 | NCBI WGS metagenome assembly CEPX01 (sample SAMEA2619974, study PRJEB7988) | marine metagenome | biome: marine biome (ENVO:00000447); feature: mesopelagic zone (ENVO:00000213) & marine oxygen minimum zone (ENVO:01000065); material: "saline water (ENVO:00002010), including plankton...
TGAAATATTTACCCTTATTTGTTGCAGCAGGAGAGTGCAAATTCACTTGTTGATATTCTCTTCCGTTTTGGAAGAAAACATTTAAATTAAAAGTTTGCTGCTCATCTTGATTGGCGAAGAGAAACAACAAACCTTGAGCCAATAGCGAAGAATTGGTCTTAAAAGACTTGAATTCATATCTACATTTATCTTTTTTTAAACCATCGCAAACATAATAACCCCTCAAAAATGCACGTTGACAATTTTTGTCTGTATTTAAAATTTCCATAGGTACTTTTTTGTGCTTTGTGTGTTTTTCGTAGAGCATATTGCGCATTGCCGCCAACATGCCAGAATTAATACCACTTGCATTAACGTGAGTGCTAACGCCATAACCACTTTCATAAGTTTTAATCTCGAAAGTGAATTTACAAAATGTTTTTTCACAAAGCTCTATAAACCTAGAACGCAAAACTTCGTCATTATTCGTAAATCTTAAAGAATCCCCCCTGGAAGAAATATGTCCATCGCCGCAAATCATGCCCAACAATTCAGCATATTCTTCAGTCAACTTAATCTGTTCATTTAGATTTGGAAAGTTACCAATTTTCAATTTGTTACCCTCGACAACACTATCAGAGGGAAGGCGCAAATATTCGTTGCCATCCATAACGCATAATTTATGATTTGGCGTGGTGCCAACACAACCATTGCGTGTATTTACAATGCGTTTCTTTTGATTCTTTTCTTCTAGAGCAAACAACTTCTTTCGCGAAACTGTCAACAATTTAACAAAACTCTCTCCATCCCATATTTCATGCTCTAAATTAGAATAATCTTTCTCCAAATAAAGAGAATCTTTACTTAAATCCTTTCTATTGGGAATCAACGAAGAAACATAAACAATATCAATCTCACCATTACGCCTCACAATAACTGGGGTTTCGGAAAAAAAACACTCATGATTAAACAGAATTCCCGAACAATTGAACATACCATACGATTCTCTATAATTTCTTGTAATCCAATGTCCATATAATTTAGCCACACCATATGGACTTCTCGGTTGAAATAGATCGGTCTCGCACAGTTGATGATATTGGTGTCTTTTTCCAGGAAAGTGAATATTTGTTGTATTGCCAAACATTTCCGACGACGAGGCTTGATAAAATTTAATGTCTTTGTCGCATTCGCGAATTGCCTCCAAAACCCTCAAAACACCCAAACCAGTTACATTGGATGTTTGCTCTGGAATTGACCAGCTTTTTCCAACAAACGACTGAGCCGCCAAATTGTAAAGCTCGTGAGGTTCAGATTCCTTCACCGCCCTCAACAAAGAACTTTGATCGGTCAAATCCCCCACAAGAAAATTGATCTCATCCTCAATGTGAACAAGGTTTGTTCTTTCGCGCCCTGTCGTTCTCCGCTCTAACCCAAAAACCTCATAGTCCTTCTCCAAAAGAAGATCGGCCAAATGACTTCCGTCCATGCCGTTGATGCCGGTTATTAATGCTCTTTTTTTAGTCATTATTTCCTCTCCTAGAGAACAATTACCTTCTCTTCCTGCATTGCTGCAGCTTTTTCAACATTTGTTCCCCAAACAGCCTCAGCAAATGCCTTATATTGTCTTTCTGCGGTGAATCTCTCTTCAACATATTGTTGTAATTTTTCTGCCTGACTCTTGAATCTTTTAAAATCTTTATAAACCTCAACCAATCTAGATTGATAGCTACTTTTTTCAGGATAACACCATTGGACGCCGGGCTCCAAAACACCTTTCCAAACGGCTTCTTGTTGAATGGGGGCCAAATTATAATCTACCCTCGCAAACAAAGCCTTATTCCTCACTTTCCCAGTTTTCTTATGTTCTACCGGAGCATAAAGAAAATCACAATATCCACTCCAAGCAGGAGCAATAATCGGCATAGCATTATATGCTGCCTCAAATAAGGGCAACCCAAATCCCTCGCCATGAGCCATGGAAATCATACACTTAATCTGAGGGTGTTGATATAGAGCGGTCATCTCTTCGTCGGTCATGTTGCCATGAATAAGATGAACCTTGCACTTGCGATCTTTCATGTCGGCCAAAACAGATTCAATTTTACTCTTAGTGTGAAATCTATCCATAAAGGAATTGTTGATCATGTTGAGCTTCAACACCAATCCTACATTTTCGTCTTTAAATTTCTCCGCAAACCAACGAATGGTATTTGTGACGTTCTTCCTAACTCCCCATTGAGCTACGACCAAAAAATTAAAATCATGATCAAACTTCAAATCCACATTTGCTGCATCAAAATACTTAACCGGATAATTAACTGCCGCAATTGGCGTTACGCACTTAAAATCCTTAATCACCTCTCCCGTCTTTGTGTTTGTTGCATCATACGTTGTAGTTTCAAAAACTTGTTTTGCAAAATTTGACACCACAACGATGCGATCCATCATTCTGCTTTTCTCCAACCACACAGGAGCTACCTTTGAAGCTTCTATGCCGGCAGTATAACCGACATTGACGGGCGCTATTCTCTCCCATTCATTGGGGATGGTGACCTGAAGAGACATATCATATCCAGTAAATCCCTCTTGTTGCTGTTCTACAATAGTTTGCTTAGCAACTTCATCAATCCATCTTCGTTCCTCGTCGTCTTCAATCATCCAACTTGTCTTGCCCCATCCAGTTAGAACAATGCGGATATCGAACAATTCTTCATAAGCTCGTAAAGAACGCAATGCAAATCTGCATTGTTCCCCATATCCAGAACGACTTAAAGCCGGTCCTCTTACTATAATTTTCTTTTTCATTTTATAATCCTAAAAATGACCTATTTTCCTGGCTCTGTGCCGTGAAGCGTCTGCGTCTTTTACAATTTCTCTAATTTTCTTTTTGTATCTTCTTTTTGCAAGAAAGGGAAAATGATATCTAATATCTACTCCGCCCCTAAACAATTCCCACACTCTTCCATGATAGCGAATCTTGGCACGAAGTTTTTGTCTCTTTTTTGAGCGACCCTTAAGATGTCGATAATAATCAATAATATCTCTACGCACATAGTTCCACAAGGCCCACCGCAAAGATTCTATTTTTGAAAAAAGCTCTTCAACAACAACCCGCAATCTCCTCACAACGTCTCCATTGTCCAATTGACATGATTCTTTCTATTCTCCCAAGAACCATGTTTCTCGTGAATGTTTGTCATAATTTCAATCCACCGCTCTCCATATTGATCAAAATTATAGTTCTTCATCACATGGGCCCTTCCCCTTTTCCCCATCTCGCCACGCTCTTCATCTGACATCGAATAAATCTTCAAACAAGCCTGAATGAAGTCATTTTTATTAAGCCTGTCTTCATAAATATAAGGAATATCCTGACCGCCAATTACTGCCTTTGCGGCCGGCTCAATGCCCACTCCAAACCACTCCTTTCCATCGGTCACTTGTTCTTGTAACCCTCCAGTCATATTCACAATGATTGGAACCTCACACGACAGCGATTCCAGCGTTGATAATCCAAACCCCTCAGCATCAGAAATATTGATTGTGGCAATTGCACTATTATAAATAAGAGCCAATTGTTCTATGGGAAGTTTCTGTTCAGACAACAAAACTTGACCATTATTAACCTTCAAATCATTGATAATTCGTCTGAGATCCTGACCGTTCTTATCCTTGGGATCTGTGTGCATGAGCAATCCCGCGTTTTCGTGACCTACGAGATCCAAAAACTCCTTAAACCAAAAAATTAAAGTACCACTTTGTTTTCTTCTGGCATTTCTATTATTCCAGAAAAACATCTTTCTACCTGGGTTGAAGTTCTTCATCTTCGCAAATGATTCTTCAGTAAATTTCGAAATCTCCATATCTGATCGCCTTTTGAAGACATCAGTATTGACAGCGTGAGGCAAATAAATCCTTTCAACATCAGGAGCTACATTTTCCAAAATATTATATGTGACTTTGGAAATGGCCACAACCAAATCGTTAGATTTATAAAATGGGAAATTATATTGAGGATATGGATAGTTGTCCCACACATGATAATAAACCATAGGCATCATGGGACGAATTTCATCTTCCATTTGCCACAACCATCCCCAAAATCTTGGATCAGTCATGAACCACAAAATATCAGGACGCTCAGTGCGTATAATTGAGCGCACTACATCAGGATTTCCATAGCCATCTACCGGAAATATAACCCAATCATCTTCATAGCCTTCGACCTTTCCCGGTTTATAGCTTTCATGCTTGATTGCTCCCCCAAGAGAAACGAATTGAAACTTTCCAGTTTTCAATAAAGCTTCTATGATGTACTTCGTTTGAGTTCCAACGCCAGATGGCGAAAGCGGATGATCACTTAACGTTAACACTTTAATTTTTTTATTCAATTTTCATTCCTCGTTTACGGACAATGCTTCGTTTTACTAAAATCACAACGTCCACAAGATAGCTTGTTTTTTATGTAATTCTTGTTTTTTACATTCCACAACGCATTTGTTAAAAACCCAATTGCATTTTCAGTCTTCTTTTCGCCACTCGTTATCCTGACAAATTCTACATTATTTTGCTTAGCCGTTCTTTTGATCAGGGCGAAATATGTTTCTATATCTTCTGGATCGATATTGTGTTTTTGAGCGAAATAATGCTTATAATAAGTTAACTGGTAGGTTGTCATTCTGTCGGACTTCTTTCTAGCATCCCAACCCCACGAACAAGTCTTCCAATCAATAATGTGATACTTTCCATCCGAAGTTTTAAGAACCAAGTCCAACCTACCTTTAAAATCATAAGGAAAATCTAAATCATGAATTGGTTCAAATAGTTTTTCTTCTGCTGAAATGATTTCGAACTCGCCAAACTGTTCAACAGTTGCCTCCATGACCAATGGAACAACCTTTTTTCCCTGTTCCCTCAAAGAGAAAACAAGCTCCTTATCTAGTGGATTTTTTGTTTTTTTCGCTTCTTTGAGTTCTTTTAAAAAATCTTCTTCAAAAAACTCTGGGGTTTGTTTGGGGTATAGCCTTTCCGCGCTTTCATCATCACTTGTTAACGAATGTTTTCTATCCTCAAAGAGTCTTTCGCACGTATTGTGTACGGCTCTTCCAAAGGCAAAATATTCATTATCCTTAAACGCACTTAATTTGTCTATGTGCATTAATTTGTGATAAAAAGGACAGGTATTCCAGTTGCTCAATTCCCAATGAGAAATATGGGACACTAATTACTCCGTATTTTTTTCAACTTTTCTTCTTCTGCGTCGGCGTCGAACCAATGGCGGCTCTGGTTCCGCATCTGGTTTTGGTTCCATTTTCGGAGGAGAGACTGTTTTGAACTCAACTTTTTTCCGCTTAGGTTTTGCGACAGCTTTAGTTTTCTTCGGCAAATCCATTGAAAAAATCCAAGTTCCACTAAGATTTGACACATTGTCTACAACGTGAGCAGCCTTTAGGCATTTTTTCAATTTATACCCAGCATCCTCCAACCAACGTACTATATCATGAGTATAATAATACCTTTTGCGTTCTTTGTTTAGTTTAATTTGCTGTACTTTCAAAAAAACTGAAATTGTCCCGTTTTTTTTGTCAGCGATAACTACTGGATTCATGTTTCATCCTCGGAAATATTTAATGAATCTATTTTCTTAAACAATACCGGACCAATCTTGTAAAAATCAGTCTCAGATAGATTCATGTTTAAATAGTAATTTTCAAATCCATTGGCAAAATATTCTCTCAAAGAAGTAATCGCATAAGGCGATATAAACAACCCCGAAGTCAAATGTCTCAACGCCGAATAGCCCACATCTTTATATAAAAAATTATCAAATTGCAAATTATAGTCAAGATTTTTATACAAATTCGAATCAATATCGTAACCGCAAGAACTTAAAATACTGTTGAGATATTGCCTCTTCTTAAAAAACTCAACTTCCAATTCTCCGTCGCCATATAAATCTTGCCCAAATCTTTCTTCCACCGAATGCGCAATTTCATGAACAAGATCGTCAAGTACGTCTTCTTCGTCATTTTGTCCGTTTGTGATAAAAATCGTTCCATCTCTATACAAAGAATTTACTTCCCTATCGATCAAATCTTGAAATTGACCGACACAAATGGAATCTATGCCTTGTGCCAAATAATTGGGAATCATTTTTTCTACATTTCTAAGGATTTTTTGCAGATTTATCTCCTCAGGCATAGGATCTTTAACGTAAATGGTTGTATTTGAAAATATGAAATTTTCATTGATATCTAAATTACTAGAATTTTGTATATAGGCTCTTAGTCCCTCACTACTCATTAAGAGTGTCTTCCTCTTCTACGAATTCGGCCTGAAGGGTTTCCAGATCTTCAAGCTCAGCTTTCTCGCTAGATTCAACATCACTTAACGCCTGTTGATAACCTCTGATAAAATTCTCTTCAGCAATCGCAAAGAGAAACTCTGGAAACTCATTAAGCATTGTTGTCACGACCATTTCAACTGTCACTTCGTCATTTTCGGGTTTGTGTTGCTCTCCAACGTAATTTACCACCAACTCTTTAAATGAAGAGGATTTGTCCACCACCGCCTTAAGTACCGGATTTTCGTTATAATCAAATTCTTGCATTGTTTTCCTTGTTTTTTTTATAGAATCTTTGCAGCCAGAGTGGCCACAGCAGATCTCTCGCCTTTCTTCAAAGTCACATGACCTGCAATATCATAATTTTTGAACTTTTCGACCGCATGAGTGAGTCCATTAGAAGTTTCATCCACGTAAACGTTGTCTATCTGTTCGATGTCTCCCGTCAACACTATTTTAGACCCATCGCCCACTCTTGTAATTATAGTCTTTAATTCGTGATTTGTTAAGTTTTGTGCCTCATCTACTACAATAAAAGCGTTTGAAATCGATCTTCCGCGAATATATGTCAAAGCCTCAATCTCTATCAATCCCTTATCTACATATTGTGTCAACATAGCATTATCGTTGCTCATCAAAAATCTCAAATTATCATCAATTGGGCCCAACCAAGGAGTCATTTTCTCTTCCATGGTTCCTGGAAGGTAACCAATATCCTTCCCCAGTGGTTGTATTGGGCGCGTCACAATCAATCTGCGATATTGATGTGGAGGCTCAAGAACCTGTTCCAATCCAGCAGCAATTGCGCACAATGTTTTGCCCGAACCAGCTTTGCCCACAAGCGTCACGATCTTGACATTCGAATCGGCCAACAAGTTAACAGCAAATGTTTGTTCCTTGTTTCTCGGCTTTATATTCCACAAATTCCTCTTAGAGTCGCCATTGATTTTCAACAATGGTGTATTGTAATTCTTAAACTTTGCAAGGGCTGTCTTTTTTTCGTTAGAATTTGAAACCAGCATCACAAACTGATTTGGGAAAAGTTCTATTTCATCTTCTTCTGGAGTGAATTTTTCACCGTCATAGAATCGATCGATCATCTCATCGTCAACCAAATAAGACGTAATGCCATCATAAACATGCTCTATGGTTTTAACAACGTGTTCATCTAAATACGACTCTGTTTGTAAACCAATTGCATCGCACTTTACGCGCATATTGATATCTCTCGATACCAATATGACTTTTCTTTTTGGATCTTTTTCTTTCTCAGTCAAAGCCGTTGCTATGATTTTATTGTCGGGAATTCTAATTTCATAACTCGATGGCAAAACTCCCTTTCGAAAGTTTTGTACAGAAATTATTCCCTTACCTTTGGCAATCCTAACGCCATTGTTCAAGTTGCCGCGCTCTCTTAACGAATCCAATGTGCGTACAATTTTTCTAGCGTTGGCACCGACTATATCTTGGCGCTTCTTTTGTTTGTCGATTTCTTCCAAAACAATTAATGGAACAATGATATCGTTATTGCCATAAGCAAATACAGCATTGGCATTTGTCAGATACACACTTGTATCAAGAATATACTTTTTTTTCATTCAGGCTTTTCTAGTTCCAGTTCAATTTTTCCCAATTTATCTTGCACGATAAAGTATCGTAAACCACACTGATTGCACGAATCAATAATAAATTTATAAACACTCGACATCGAAGGCGAATAAGAAATGTGATTCATGTCTCTATGCATTGCAATCAAAACACCAACCAATTCACCATGGCTATTGACAATTGGAGAGCCAGAACTTCCATGAGTTGCGGGAACTGTGAGAGAAGATTTTCCATTCTCGTCTATTCCAGAATAGTACCCTTGAAATACCGGGACCATTCCTGTGTGAAACTCTGCAGTCGGGGCTGCGACATTCCACACTTTATCTCCCGGCCTCAAGGGGCGTCTTGATGCGGGAACATATGCTGTTTCAAAATTAGAAACAAACACAAGACACATATCAATTTCAGTGTCGTAATCAATAATAGTGCCAGTATACGCACGACCTTTTATGTCCGTAAAGGAATAGATTATCTCGACATCCTTCAGACCTTTATTATATTCCTCCAACGGCTTAACCATTCCACCATCTTCGCATATGTGGCCGGCAGTTACAACCAACGAACCATTCGAATCGCCCATTTTTGCAAAACCAATTGCAAAACTCGAACCATATGATCTAAGCTCTATTGTTGAGCAATCTCTCTTTAATCCTTTTTTCTTTCTTTTTCTCTTTTGACGTTTTGTTTCTGGTTTGCAAAATTTGAATTCTGCCGATTTCTTTAGCTGCAAAAACGATTTTCTTACATTGTTCAAATTTTCATAACTAATTTGATTCAAATCACTATCTGGACTACTTGAAGTTGGAAATGGAGGCTCTGGAACATTTAATGTCATACACGAAGACGGAACCAAAAGAAACAACAATATAACCGCCAACTGAATGCAACTTTTTAACACTTCATCAATAACTAGAATGCCATTCCCCTTATTGCTCACATTTCCAACACAAAAACCGCCTGGAAGCGCAGACGGGAATCGAACCCGCATTATCTTGACTGAGAATCAAGAGTCCTTGCCGTTAGACGACTGCGCCATTGTACCGCAGACAGGATTCGAACCTGCATCTTCCGATATGAAAGAAAGGGACCGGAGACTTAGCCATTAGTCTACTGCGGCAAACTACAATTCAATAACCTTATAATTATCGAATTTGGGATTTTCGCACCCATATCCATGTGGATTACAAATTACTCTCGTGCCACCTTCCTGAAAATCTACATTTCCATGAGTATGGCCATGTACCCACAAATCAGAATGTCCCAACGAATCACCAACGTCGCACAAAAAATAACAGTTCATGGGAGACCCTTTGTATCTCTCCATAACGCTCTTTGCGCGAGGAAGATGATGTGTTACAACTATATTAACATCTCTGCATGCATTTGTAAAAAAATCAAGTGCTTTTTCGTTCTCCTCATAAACCCATGGCACAAAATTCTGAATATAAGTAAAGTCGTTAATTTGGTTTGTCAAAGCTCTTGCGGCAGAAGTATCTCTGAACCACAAAGTCGCACCAGCAAACTTAATCAATTTATCAGTGGCTGAGTCTTTTATTTCGACAACTTCTTTGTCAAGCCAATGAAAATTTGGAATTCTAACTTTCAAATCCCCCAACAAACCATGTACATGTTTCGGACTACTATGATAGTATTCGTGATTTCCAGTCACATATACAACATTTGGGAATTTGTCACAAAGAGCCTTGACTTTATTTTCAAGCATGTGCGCGGGACACATATCTCCAGCATGTATTAAAACGTCAATTTCCTGAACGGGATTTAAAGTTCTAATGAATCCAGTGCCGCGATCTCGATGAAATTCGAAATGTGTATCGCTCATGATTTGAATTTTCATTTTATTTACCAAATTGTTCCCGCACCAAGTTCAATTGGCGATTAAAGCTGGGGAAGTAGGAGTCGAACCCACAATCTTTTGGTCCAAAGCCAAACGTGTTGCCAATTACACTATTCCCCAATTAGTAGGCGCAGAAGGAATCGAACCTTCGTTGTGACAGATTAAGAGTCTGCTGCAAGACCAGCATTTGCTATACGCCCGTTTCATAACTCCGAAAGCGACTCAAGCATAGACGATCCTATAAAATCCTCCATTCCTGCAAACTCGCCATTTATCCAAACGACTTGAACAAAACCGAGTCGCAGGAAACCAGTTTCGGACGTCACGTCCCTGGTCGTTCCCGGAAGACAATACTCAATGTTCTTCACGAAGCCGATCCAATATTCATCTTGTTGGGGGGCTGGATATCTATATCCCACCAGATCTCCCACTTTTAAATTCATGGTGGCCCAGGTCGCTTTGTCAGCCTCTTTTTGCACCAATGAAGCGTTCTCTCGCGCACATGGCCAGAACTAACAGTTTTAACCAGAACTTTGCCTTCTTCCTCGTTAACTTCGACAACCTCCAAAACAATAGAAATATTGCTATCCAACGTATACATCCCGGGAGTTATCTTTACGTTTTTCAATTTTTCAAAATTAACTAAATACCTTTTTTGATTTTCAGAAAGCTCTCTTCCTTCCAATTGTCTCTGTTTAATTCTTTCAAGTTCAAGATCCATAATCATAATTACCAAAAAGTACAGACGTTGAGAATTGCACTCAAATCTTCTGGTTTATAAGACCAGTGTATTACTATTATACTACGTCTGCTTAATAAGTTAATTGTTAACAATCAACTTATCTCAACTCAAAATCCACACACGCATCGAAGCCACAATCAACAACCAAAGCCAAACTATAATCGTGTTCATTTTCAAACCTAACCGGAAAAGGCAGCGGCAATCCGTCCGCAAGGTTTGTCACCTTGAACGACCAACATCCATCACCAAAATTATCATAACTAACCAAAACCCTAATGCCACCATTGTCATCTGAAATGGTGAATTCTACCGCATTATCGTAGCATCCAATTTCTTCATCCAAAATGCCCTCTACCTCAACCAAGTCATCACTACATCCATAAATTTTAAGCACATTTTCTCCTGTTGTTTTACAAAATCATTACATTTTTGCCAAATTTATTTGCAAACTTAATTGTATTCTCCGTGCCGCCTTTTCTATCCTCGGCAACCAGAGCCAATAGTGAATCACAATCTTTGGCAATTAGTTCATTTCTCTCATAATAAGCCTTCGTAAATTCGAAACGTTGACTTCCCGGTGGGGGCAATTTTGGATGATGAATGACAATTGGGATTTGAAATTCTTCCGCGACTTCCTCAGCAAAAGAATCAGCACCCTCAGCACATCCACCGGAGATCAAAACCAACTCATTACGATAATCATTGTAATACGAACTCACCATGTTGAAAACAATACCACGATCAGCCACAGAATTTCTACGACGGGAACCAACAATTCCCAACTTCATCACCTTACAACCTCCAAATGACATTTCCAAAATGTTTCTTTTTTATACCCGTCGAAGACAACTACCGCATCCTCACTAAGGCGCTCCGAAATCATTACGTTTTTAATTTCGACAACCAACGCTAAGCGGTTGTGCCGGCCGAACGGGCGCCAAGAAGCAGAAGTTGCATCTGACACTTTTACGAGATCACCAACCTTCATGTCTATAATATAATACTTATTTTAGCTTTGTCAAGAGTTGGAAAGAAGATTTTCGATCACAAATTCTCCTCATATGTTTGCGATTAGAATTTGGAAACACTGCGACAATCCAATCTGGAATTGAAAGTTCGTCAACCTCAACTACAATACCAATTCCCAATTTAATTAAGGGATTAGGATATTGCCTCGTTACCAAATCTCCGACTTTCATTTGCAAACCTTAAAAATAATATCTTTCACTTTTAGCTCCGGGGGTAGGAATCGAACCTACAACCAACGGCTTAACAGGCCGGCGCTCTGCCGATTGAGCTACCCCGGATTATTCTCGACACTTTCTCACAAATTCGTTCAAAACAATTCCACTCGCGGTTCCCACGTTTAAAGATCTAACAGATCCATACTGGGGAATGTGAGCGACAACATTACACATCTCCAAAACCTCTGGAATTAATCCGTTGTTTTCCTCGCCGAAAAGGAATAGCGTTTTTCTTAATCCAAGTTGAGAATTCTGCGACATTTCAATCTCTAGCTTTTTCCAATCCAAATCAAAAATGGATACCGAATCTTCTATATTGTCAACACCAACAAAGCAATATTCCCCCTTCAGGTCTTTTAGCTTTTCCACTTCTCGGATATATTCAATGTCCGTATAATGATGCGTTCCAACGCAACCCCTTCGGTCATACTTCTTTTTCCCAAAATAGAAAACCTTCTCGACATTAAAAGCGTTGGCGTTCCGAATTACTGTCCCAATGTTGAAATCGCCCTGAATGTGTTGCATTAAAACAGCACAAGGAAATGCCGTTTGGCGAAGTTTTTCATTAACCTCTTCAACAGTACAGTTTTTATAATCCTCAATTACATTAAAATCTTTACAAGTCATCGACATTATACCTTCACTATCAATTTTTCATCCGGGTAATATGTTCTTCCATTTGTCCAAAAAACAGTATACACCACATAGGGCCTATTGGACACAAAAAATAACGACTGGCACTGTTCGGCAAAATCAAACCCGAACCTCGTTCTTGTGTCTGTGGGAACAAAAACATCTTCATCCAGAAGGGGAGCAGTAACTGGATATTGTTCACATTTGGCAACCTTCTCTCGAAAGAAGCTCTTCACTCTCTCCCATAAATTTTGAGGCTTCTTTGGGGCTCCTCCGAAGTCATTAGGGGCTCATCATATAAAAGAGCCTCCCGGGTATGTATTACTATGCTTTTAGCTTTCACTGTTTTAAGCTCAACTATTATACCAGTACCGTATTGGTGCAACAAATTTACCCCCGTATCGCCGTAATACATAGGATTAAGTTGCACCAAATCCCCAACTTCAAACTTTGACTTCATGCGCCTCACACATGATAACCGTCTGTTTCAATAAACGACTTAACACACTTTCCGGTGCGCGAAGAACGAACTTCAAGTTGAGAATAAATACGAGTGTCAACACCTGTCAACGCCCTGCGATCAGGAGTACATTCTTTAATATACCCCCAATTATTTCGAGCGTGATAAACCACAAGAAATTTATCCTTAGATTTATAGGGCTTCAAAACTCCCCAAAGATGAAAAGTTGTTTTCTCCTTTTTGTCTGAAAATTCAACTCTAGCTCTCTTATTGCTTTTGGGTTCCATTTTATCTCCTTAATTGGCACCAAGTCTAAATACTTCACTAATCATGTCGTTGACTTTCGCAACAAACCTCGCCTCAAAATCCGCGAAACCAACCGGCAAAACTGCGGTAAAGCAATTTTTGTCGTTCCACGAACCTTTTGGTATTCGATAGCCAACAGTCAAATTGTTATTCTCAAATCTAATGCCCAAGTACCCACTAACACCTCCATCCTTACCGCTGTAAGCGCGAACAAACTGCCCCCACTGACTGCGCATCTTTTCGTAATCCGAAATGCTAAAACTAACCTCTTTCGTCATCGTTCCTCCTCGATATACAATTTAACCATTCTATTGCCCAATGTCAAGTCTTTTTTGCTTAGCTCGACCAATATATTCTGCACTTAAATGACTTACAATCCACAAGACGCAAATAACAAAAGTGTTGAATTCTGGTGAAATTGTCACAACTATAGCCAAACACAAAAAACAGATTACATATCTCAATATGTTAAACAAAAAGTCCCAACTCATTAATAGTTTTTCCCTTTTAACAGAGAGCCACGGGCAGGATTCGAACCTGCGATGATACCTGATTACAAAACAGGGGCAATTGTCCACTATGCGACCGTGGCGAAATTGTGCAATAAAAAATCAAATCTAAATAACTACTTAATTTTTCCCAATTCAATCTCTTCGATGATTCCCTCGTTAATCATTCTCTCCAACTCTTTATCGGTTGCGTCTCGGCCCCACACCACCGAGACGCAAGTACCTTTCGGGCGCGCCATCAATATCTGGCTGGAATGTTTCTATATATTTCCACCCCTCTCCAGATGGGCGAGGTACATAAAACCATTTATGATGGCCTCCGTCTCTGTCCCTGGGAATCCTATAGTGACAAGTTACATATATTTGTTCTCTTTCTTTTTTCTCTTTCTCTTTCTTTCTCGGCATTAGTTGACTTCTCCTACATACTTAATAGTAATTACTCGACCACTCTTTCTAAAGCCCCATAGCCCTTGTGCAATAATTCCTTTAATTTTTCCCGTCATCATCAAAAAATCGAAATCCTTTACACTCATCGAATAACGATGTTTCGTGGCAACATCCACGAAACTAAATCTGGTTGTGCCATTGCGATTTCTAACATAACCATCATACATCATGATAGCTGAAAATTCAAACGGTTCTTTCCATTCATACTGCTCTGCGAATCGCGATCCTGGATGGATGCTTGTACGTGCCAAGGAACCATCAATTTTGCGAAAAGGTATTTTCCATTTTGGTTTTGCCATTGCGTTTTCCTTTCTAGGCTTCTAAGCTAGAATTGGCCCACTTCTTTATCATTTCTAAATATGGTCTAATCCAACGCATATGTTCTATTGCTTTGTGCTCTGCATAGAAAGTTCCACCCTTTGTGTCCTCAATGGGAATTGGATATACAAGATCTGTGCCAGAGATATCGTAATGCAAGTTGCCGTCGCTATAAAAACGAAAACAAACCGTGCGCCCCTTAACGAGATCTGTTAGAGAATAATTCATCACATTTCTTCCTTTTCAAGTGCCCCTAAAGGCAAAGTGGATGCGTGAGGAGTCGAACCTCCAAGCTTTACGCAGCGGTTTACAGCCGCTCTTGGTCACCTATCCGCGCATCCTTTTTTTTTAGCGGACATTCGGGTACGATCCGAAACGAAGAGATTGGAAATCTCACATGCTACCAAATTACATCATGCCCGCACAAACTATATTTCATTTTCTTTTCGTCAATTCATTTTCATATTTTCTTAAAATCACTTATCCATAAGTGTGCAAATTTTAAATCTCTAGAGCCATAAACTTTAAACCATGTTTTGCCACCAGTCTTCACTACATCAACAATTATACCATAATGATTTTTAAATGATTTATTGGTTATTTTTACTAAATCACCTATTTTTGGTTTTTTTGCCTTCTTTTCTTTTCTCGTCAAAGCCATTCACAAAACCTCAAAACCACCATCAAATTCATAACAACTTTGGGTTTTCATGCACCAAATTAAACAACACCTCCCAACCTCAAGCACTATGCCGTAAGTATGTAGAAAACAACCCGAATTTAATGCCACAATTTTAATCAAATCACCGACCTTCACGTTCTCAGGATACCAGTGCTCAAGCATACCAACCACACTCCACATTCAAAAGCGGAAGAGGTAGGATTTGAACCCACGGAACTTTCGTTCACCTGTTTTCGAAACAGGCACCTTAAACCAGACTCGGACACTCTTCCAAAAAGTACCGGGAGAGAGATTCGAACTCTCACGTCCTAAGACACAAATACCTAAAACTTGCGTGGCTGCCATTACACCATCCCGGCATTTTATTTTTATAGAGAGCATAGTTGGATTCGAACCAACCAAAAACGAGTTTGCAATCCGTTCCCCGACCAATCGGGAATATGCTCATAATTTAATTAATTCCGCTCCATGATGATAACAAATTGATTCAATGTTAATCCATTTTATGCCATAACTCATACGGTGTTTAATGAATGTTTTACTCACCACCAAACCTTCTCTCCCCCGGCCGGATAACAACTTCCATCAGACGCTCTCTTTTCGTACGCATATTCGACCAAATCGCCAACATCAATCTCAAGCACTTTTTGCCAAATAATCCTGCCACAACTTCGATGCATATCCGTTCACGATCTTATTATAAACATTCTGCTCCTTTCTGTCAAGGGCAGAATAAACTTCTGGAAATTCATCCATTACGTCATGAATAAAGGCTCTAAGAAAATCACCAGTGCGTCTAATGTTTAATTCAACATTTCCATCGCGAGTAATATGATCGACAATAGTGGCCACTCTCCCTTCTGTCACGACCGCTTCTGCGAACTCTCTCGCGGCGGCTTGAATTGCAGCCCTATTTGAATCTGGTCTTTTCGTCTTTGGGGCCCTTGCAAGTTCGGCCCATTTGTTTGACTTCAACTTTGCAATGATTCTATTTCCTCTTCGATCTCGTTTTTCCTCAAGAGGTTTAATGACCACACCCTCAGCAATGTTCTCACAATCAACTTCTACATTGTTGAACTTTGCGACCTCCGACGAAACATCTACAAATTCATTAAGCTGTTCAATTGTGATGCTGCCTTTAAAGACTACAGGAACAGTTCTAAATCCAACAATTTCACAAATTCTTTCAACAGTTTCCCAATCAGAAAAATGTCCATGTGGATGCTTAACATCAAACACCCTCAAATCTCTTCCATCGCAATATTTTACACCCTTCTGAATCCCTTGACCATGAAATTCGCCATAAAATACATAATTTGGATACTGCTTTAATCCCCCCCAACCATGCTCGTTTATAAAATTTACAAAACCATATCCATCTTGATTGGTTGTTTCTCCATTCTTGTAAATGACATTGTTCCGAGAACCAAGAATTAATCCATGTTCCTCAGTGTACATAAAGCGTGCATTGGTTCCATGAATTTTTTCCGTTACAACGACTGGATGTTCTAAAACCTGATAGTTTCTATACAAATTGTCAATTTTAGTATACTTTTCCATTCTCAACCTCAACTTCTAACTCTTCAAGCAATTCAATCCTCTTTAGAATTCCAACTAAGATATTTCATTTCTTTTTCCTCTTTTTTAAGAATATAACCTTTCACCTATCAGCACCCAACACATTTACCTACTTAGTAGAGGCGGTGGGATTCGAACCCACATGGACATATATCAAAAGATTTTGAGTCTTCCCCCTGCTACCAATTCGGGTACGCCTCCATTACACATACAATATAACAACTATTTAGCTTAAAGTCAAGTATTGATTTTAATTTATTTTTGAGGCACCCCAGGTAGGACTTGAACCCACGACCTCAACCTTAGAAGGGTTTTGCTCTAATTCCACTGAGCTACTGGGGCTTATTTTATCAGCTTTATTGTTCGTTCTTGAATCTCTGATAAGATGCAATTGCGCCAAGCAATCTCCTATCAAACTCAGCCTTTTCAAGCTTGCGCCTTTTTCGTAAAATGGGGGGAATCTTTTTCTCTAGCCACTCAATTAAAACCAACTTCTTCTCATCTGAAAGATCGTTAGAAAAGAATCCTGAGTCGCTCCATTTTTCAATTAATTTTTCATTTGACATTTATTTTTCCGCCTTCGATTTGCGGGACTCTATAATTTCTGATATATCGCCCTTACCTATAGTTAGTTTATAGGAAAACCGTTCTCCCGTCAAATGATCTACAACCCTATCTTTACTTTTATTATACGTTCTTGTTACTTCTTTTCCTGCGGAATATCTTTCTTTTGCCTCAACAATGTTGTAGTGAGCTATCAATTTATCTGCCAATTTTTTAAAGGCATTTCTCTTGTTAGTGTGCTGAGATTTAGAATCTTGTGCGGAAGCTGAAAGGCCGGACTCTATATGCACAATTCTACATGCAGTATCGCGCTTATTTCGATGTTGGCCACCCGGACCAGAACCTCTAAAGTATTCAACTTTAAAATCTTTTTTCGTCCAGGATTTTATCAACTCTCTCGGCATTATCTACGATTCCGACGACGGTGGCGGCGGTGAACATTTCGTCTGCGCATGTCGCGACGATGATAACGATCACGCTCACGATAACTTCTTCGACGGCTGCGTTCATAACTGTATCGATAATGTCTGTGATGCGAACGATAATGTCGTCGGGGATGATAATGTCTACGATATCGATATGAACTGCGGTGGGGGCGATAATGTCGCGAAATTCCAACCACATCGCCTATCTCAATCACACTATAGCTGTGACTACGATTATGGCGATGACCATGAACACAACCAAACAACCCAACCGCAACTAACAAGACAATTATACTAAGATTTTTTTTCATTATGATCTTCCTTTTCAAAAGCGGAGGGTATAGGATTTGAACCTATGTCACTTTTTAGTGGACTCGGATTAGCAATCCGGCACCTTACCAACTCGGTCAACCCTCCTCGCCCAAAATATGCAAACCCCACGTTGGTCCTTGTTTGTGGATTTCAAAACCCTTGTATCCGTTCTTAAGAGACGCCCACTTTTTATCTCTATCGATCTTGTATTCAATCTTGTTAGAATGAGGACGATAGCCACATTTATGACACGAGTTCAACACCACAATTTCCGCATATTCCAAAGTAGCATATGAAATAGTTTTAATCATCTTGGGCTTATGACACTTAAAACACGAAATTTTAATCACACCAGACATTTTTTACCTCACTCTAATATGTATGTTGCTCAGAATGAATCAAATTGAATACTTCTGTAATTGTAACAATCTTCCACAAATTAATGCCTTCAAAATTTCTCTTTCTATTTGCAAAAACAACAGCCTCTGAAAACGAAACATGATTTGTGATGAAAAATTTAACTTCGCCAGTCTTACTATTCGCCAATTTAATGGAATACTTATTCATCCTCCACAACCTCAAACTTTGAGCGAGTCTTCACAACAAAAGTATCGTCCTTTCTCATAAGACGAACCTTAACATCCAGCGTATCGCCGTCTTTGCGCAAAATCTTTTTACGCTTCTTGTCGGCCTCTTCATAAGTCTTATATTTGGCCACTTTTCGCCATGGCTTGCCAAACATATCCACAACCAAAACGGCATCCCTATCCTTTTTGGTGTACTTCCCCTGAGGCTTTTGCTTGTTGTGTTTAATGTTTCTGCGTTGATTTTCTCTCTTCTCGATCATAATTAATCTCCTTTGTTTAAAACAATTTCTTTGATTAAATCTTATTTAAGACGTGGTTGGGGTCCATCGATGTTCAGGATCTGGCACAAAAGTGACCGCACCATCATGACCTTCTCGTCCCCTGTTTTCTACATACACCAACCAACCAGCCACAACTGGCACACGATAGGTTTGTCGTGGGCCCAATTCTCCGCCGAGGCCGACCGACTGCCACTCAAAAGGAATGCGCAGTTTTCCATCTGGACTCAATTCTTTATATTCTACCATTTTAATATTTTCCTTCTTCTAAATCTCTTTGATGAGCGCCGTAAAGAGTATCGTGCCAAGACTTACCACGATTTCCCGAAATATACACCGCGCCGGTTTCTGGATTGAACATATATTCGAAATTATCTTTATCCAACACCACACCATGTTCTTCCAAAACTTCGTCAATAGAGGCCCAAAGCTCAGTATTTGCTGCCTTGCGCGACTCTGACATTCCCAAAATTGCTTCCTGATACGCAACCACTCTTTCGTGTTGTTCTTTCAAAATCTTTTTTCGAATTTCATCCTCAAAAGTAAAAACTGTATCTCCAATCACTTTGTTCTCCCTTGTGGCCACTTACAAACCACTATCTAAAATATATTTACTAAGTGGACCGCCAGAGAATCGAACTCTGCCTATTAATGGTGCCATTGTCGGCCTTCATCATCATAGTTGCCATTGCAGCCCTTGAGGTGGACCGGGTGAGAATCGAACTCACCGCAGATGGATTGCAAATCCTTCTCGCCCCCTTGGTACATGCCAGCCCATTCACGACTTTGGTAGCGGATGTCGGAATTGAACCGACCTCACTTGGGTATGAACCAAGCCTCTGTCCCAGTCGAGTTATCCGCACTATAAATACATTTCTTTTTCTGGGGGGATTTCAAACGTCTTAAAGAGATCGGATAAACATGGCTCACACAGTTTGAAATTTACAATCTCTCCATCTTTTAGATGGGTTTCATATCCCTCACGAGAATATGTAAAATACCCAGTCAAAAACTCCGCAACCAGTCCATAAACAAATCCGTGTGGATATCCATAAGGGCGAAGTTGCTTCCTTTCTGCATTCGAATTAATCAACTCCAATGGAACTCTCATGTCTCTAGTGCATTTGTTGCACACAAATTCGTTTTCTTCAATCACGCAACATCCATTTCTTCTTTGTAGGATTATTATAAAACATTCCATTCAAAGAGTCAAGTCTTTTTTTCTCTTCCTCGTTTAAATCTCTAAAATCTGCAAAAGCTTCAAGCAATTTAAGCTCGGCACCTCTTCGTTGCCATTTGTATGTTGATTTTCTGCCCATCATTAATACCCTTTGGTGGAGATGTTGGGCTTCGAAGCCCAAGTCTTGAATATTTCAAACACTCATATTTTTACATGGTTAGAGACGTTTTAAATTTATTATCCAAAGCCAAAACGTTCAAAACTCTCTGTTGTAACGAAAGCCCCAACCTGCGTCCGCAATCCACTTTTAATTCCATAAGACCGCTTCACGATCGTAGTTAACTTTTGGTTACAAGGCAGTTAACAACCCCGTAGCCTAAGCGGCTAGAGCAAATTCAGTATTGCCAATTACTTTTTTTGAATATTTTTAACGTGGTATTCACACGTCCATGTATGAATTATTCTCCTTACCCAATCGATTCCAGTTCATCCCCGTAATATATAAACACTTCATCAATAAAATCAATAAAAAAGGAAGAGAGGGGGGCTGATTTGTAGCTCCACAGCCTTTACTAGCCGGCTTTCACATACTCATTGCCGACATTGAGCATAGATATAATTTGATAACAATTTACACCCTAACTCTCCCGCAAATATAACATCTCTTAAACAGGATCTCTAATTTGTGCCAAAATAACTTCCTCCACTACACATAATATAACTATTATATAGTCTTTTGTCAAGTCTTTTCATCATTTTCTTCAAAAAAAGAACTAACTCCATATTTTTTGATTAAGTTATTTAAGTAAGATGCGTTCAATCCCAAAAAACGTGCTGCTTCATTTTGCGTTCTTGTCGCTGACAATGCGTATTTTAACACTGCATCTTTCACAATATCGTTTAGAGAATGCCAAATTGGTATACCATATAGCTTTCCTCGAACTGTTTTTGTTGCCAACTCCAATTTTACCGCAATTAACTCCTCTAAAGTCAAATTGTTCATCATAACTTCAAATTCTTCGGTTATTTTGCGTTCTTTTCGAAGTTTATTACACACAGAATAGTACCTATTCTTACCCCTTAGGGGCTTTTTTTTGGCCCAAAATCGATTCATTTTCCCCTATTTCACCTTAAAAATCCCAAAAATACTATATTTTTCAGCTATTTAGAAGCAATCTTGTTACGTTTTCCCCTAAATAGCTGTTTTTATTGACTTTTTTCGCCTTTTTCCTCGCAAAAATACTTGTCTAGATGTGTGCGGCAATAACCAGCGACATTTTGCTCGCAAAATTCTGCATTTTTCTCTAAATTGTTGTTTTTATTGGCTTTTTCGTCGTTTGGGGCGCCCAAAACAGCACATCCAACAACATCTCTTCCACGAAAACTCTCCAAAAACGTCTTTTTGTATGATATTTTACAATTCTTCACTAAAATCTAGATATTCTTCTTCTTCATCGTCCAATTCTGCTTCATATTCACGAGTTGTGGGCTCACTTGGCACTTCTGTGCTCAATTCATCCTCAAATTTATCAAAATAAAGCTTCAAATTGGTCAATAAATAATCATAAAACAGTTGTCTGTCGTTTTCATCGCTCAAAACATCATAGGCATCCATGATGTTGCGTTCAATTGTTCGATATGCCTTCAATGCAACGTTCCTACCGGTCAAATCTTGACCAGCAATGGTAAATTCTTGTTCCTTTTCTTCTGGTGAGGATTCTTTTTCTTTCTTTCCCGGGCGATCTACATCAATAAAGCCCGGAGGGTCTTCTTCATCATCATCGACGTTAATCTCCAACTCATGAAGGGGCTCTTTATCTGCCTGTTTGTTTAATTTCACCGTCGCCAAAGAGTTTTGCACTGCCTGAACGATGTGGGCCCTAAAAGACACACGTTGATCTGTATTAGAAGTCAATCCCTTATATGCATCTTCCAAGATAGGAACAATTTTCTTCAATAACTCTTCCAAAACATTAATTCCAGTCGATTTATGGGGAACTTCCTCCGATACCTCTACTTCTTGAATTACGTCTCTCACAATCGAGCGCAATTTTTGCTCTTCAAAAACTTTTCGCTCTTGTTTTGTTAGGGCAACCCTAATTGCCTTCCTTATATATTCCCTCAACATTTGTTCTTGAAGAAACTGCTCTCTATTTTCTCGTTTCATTTGAATTTAATTCCCTCTTTTCAGTCTTAAAAACACTTGGATATCTTTCTAATAAATAGTTTACCACTTTCTGAATTACACGTTCAGTTATATCTCTAAATTCTACTTTTGGATACTTCCTCATCAATCCAAGAAGCTGCTTCACAGGAATATCAATTGCGACAATTGAAATTTGCGAATTTGGTCTTCGTTCCTTCAAGGCATACCAACGATGATGACCGTCCAATATGTAATTGTCTTGAGATACCATTATTGGCTTTTCAAACGCCAACTGTTCAATTGGTTGATTTTTGAAATTTTGTTCAATCGAAACTCCATTCACTGCCGATTGGGTCGGTTTTAATTCTTTCACATTCGCTTTTGTCTCTTCTGAGGATATACCTTTATCCTCTAGCCATTTTCTAAAATCTGATAGATCGTGTGATTTAATTTGTGGCATTTCTTTTCTAGGAATTTGCAATCCATCGGGAAGCCGAATCAACCTCAAATCATCTTCGCGAATTAATGAATCAAATTTCTTCTTTTTCTTGGCGGCTCCGCTATAACCTTCAACCGAACCGGCCCCCATTGCCGAAATTTCACGCAAAACGTCTTTATACTTCTTATATCTCTTAGACCAACTACTTATATCCCTCATTTTTTTGGGGTCCATGTTAAGAGCATCTATCCAACGCATATTTGGATCTTGAGTTGGTTCGTTTGAGTCGTCAGATAATTCAGGGTCGGCAGCAACCTCCTCATTTTCTCTTTTTTGCATAATTTCTTCAATCATCCCATGAATATAGGAAGGTGCATCGATGGATTCTCCCAAAGACTCACTGATTTTTTTTTGGTCACCTGAAACGATGTTCCAAGCTTGATTCAACTCTGAATCACTTAAGTGTTTGGGCAAATATTTCTTAAATTCTTCCTCTTCGCCGGAGGCAATAAATTCTCTCATTTTAGTTCCACTCACTCCGCCCTCAAACATCGGCGTAGGAACAACATCTACTTCAACACCCAACTTGGCTCCATATTCTGGCGCCTTTGCAAATCTTTGATCGCCAGCAGCTACCTCTTTTTCTCCCATTCCCATTATTAATGTATCGCCAGGATTTAATTTCTCCATAAATTCATACGACGCCCTAACCGGACTATTGTGCGGAGACATAGAAACCTTAATTTTAGAATCGCTCTTTGTATAAAGCTGCCACAACCTCATAGACATTTGAGCATTGATTACAACCCTATTTTCCAAACTATGCCCCGCACGAGCTTTTGGAGAAATTAATACCATCACCAAATCTATATCCGGCAAATCTGAAAAGTATTTTGCCAATCCATAATGACCACCATGAGGGGGTTTAAAGCCACCAGGAACGACTGCAATTGTCCTACCCCCCTCTCCCTCAATCGCCTCAACATCATCAAATGCATCTTCTTCCACTGTTTCACCAACTGAGGGGACTTCTTGGGGTTCTGCCTTTGCCATTGGGGGAACATTTCCTCGCCCAAATTTAAAAAGTCCTAAAATCTGATTGGCAGGAGCAAAGTTGCCAGTAAACTTATACAGTTGTCCATCATATTGAAAGACAAATCCCTCTGCAGCAGTGCTAACATTATCGATATGTTTAATCTTTTCAAGATTTCTCGACAAAACATCCATTGCCTCTTCGTTCTCGGAGGACTGAATTGCCTTAATCGCAACCCCCAATTCCCCCTTCAACCTCTGAACTTCCGCAGAGTTGTCAAGAATAAACGCGCTCTGCATATCTTTCAACATTTCAACTGCAAAATCATGAATTGCAACTTCAATAGGACGAATTGCCGTTGTCAACATCTTCATTCCATCTGACTTTATAAACTTCATGAGTTCAACTCTCAAATCTTTCTGGATGCCCTTCCCCATAAGAGTATCGTTTCCCAAAATTCTCTCTACAATCAATTTGTGATATTCCTCCGAGAGTTCGGGAAAATTATCTCCAACCATAAACAAAAGCTTCACTCTAAGAAAGTCTTCAACCGTATGATTGTCAGAAATTCCATAAGCTGAGGTTGCTTTTTCAATACGCTTTACCGCCAGATTTAATGCCATGTCATCATCTAGGGCTTTAAGTTTCCTGATTGCATTCATGTGAATGGCAAACCTCTCTCCCTCGATGGCCTTTTGCATTCCATCTACAACTGCAGACAGTTTTTTAACATTCTTTGTGACATCAACATCCAATCGTCTTCCTGTTGTCAGGTCAAATGCTGAGTGTCCCTGTTGGTGAATGGTTAAATAATTTGTATCATAATTTACAACATTAGAGGCGGCGGGGCCTTGAATTTCCGCATTATAAAAAATGTTTCCATCGCGACCAAATATTTCTTGTCTCTCCTCCGGAGATAAAGAATTTACGCCACGTTCAAAGGCCCTAAATGCATTCACATATGTTTCTTTAACCGACTCGCCGCCCATAAATTTTCGAGCAGCCAAATCAGAGGCACGCATTCCTCCTTTTTTGATATCAGTTTTATTTCGTGCCGCTCTAGCTGAACCGTCTTTATAACCAACATATATGTTAAATCCGTCAGTTTTTTCTGTACCCTCTAATTGTCCAGATGAAGCTGCGGATAAAATTTCCTTCACTTTGGCAAAAGTGATATATCTATTATCATAAATGTGAGCTAAATGTCCAGCAACACCGCCTTCGGTTATAAACAATTGTGTTGACATCCTATTCCTCGGAAACTTTAGCAGAAATACTTCTTCGTCGGCGTCGGCGTCTCTTTGGAACCTCTGGCTCGACTTCTTTTTCAACTTCCTCTTCCACCGGAGATGCAAGAACAACCTCTTCCACAACCGGCACTAAATCCTCAGAACGAAGTTTCGCAACAACCTTCTCTTCAACAGGAACAGCCGAAGCGGGAGCAGCAGAAGCCCTTTTTCTTTCCTTAGCTTTTAATTTCCAATATCTTCGTCTTCGCTGATTCATTGAATCATCCTCCTTTTATGTATATAGTTTTTTACCCACCAAATGAAGCACTATAAGGTGTTGCAGTCGGTCTCAACCTCAAGCTCATTGGCCCTCTTTGTCCAAATCTGAAAGGTACATTTACCGGAGACGTTTCAGCATCAGTATCTACAGAATTTGAAACTATCGATGCGGCGCCTTGCAATATTCCATTTGTAGTAGCTGTGCCACTAATTTGATCAAGTATGGTAGTGCTGTCACCGGCCTCTCCGAGACCCATTTTCCACCACGCCACCAAACTGTCAAAATTGCTATGCGCTCTTAGATCTCCAGGGGCGCCAGAATTGTATAAATCAGTAATTGCACTTACGCCCAACGCAATATCCCAAATGCTTACATCCTGTATGTTGCCCTTGTAAAGAAAACCGCCCCCCGATGATCCTCCAATCCCGCCCGGGCCGCTATGCGTATTTAATGTTCCATGCGGTGTCAAATCTTCAGTAGTTAGTGTTAAAGCTATACCATCAACATAAAACGAAGGATCGGCATCGGATGCAGAAGCATAAGTTACAGCAACATGATGCCAATTATTGGCAGTTATAGCATCACTTTTTGATGTCCAATAGCCATCAGTTGTGGAAAAATTCAAATCCAAACCCAAAGTCAAACTAGACTTACCTATGTAAAAAACATTTTCCTCACTCGCCCCCAAAGAAACAAGTCTCGGAAAAAGAACAGCGCCGCCGCCAGTATTATCGTACTTAACCCACGCAGAATAGCTGAACGATGGATAAGATGCCACGGAGCCAGTAGGCAAAGCAACATAGCCACTTGACTCATCAAACAATACAGATTTACCAGCTTTACCGTGTTGAGATACTAAATCATCATTGTTTGTAATAATGAAATCTGTACTCGTTGAAGATCTATCTGTAAACGCCATTTTATTTCGTGTATTCTGTCAACAATTTTTTGTACAAAGAATCCTCGTACCACTCATTAAGAGGAGTAATGGCTTCCGGGGCCTGAAGATCTTCTACGTCGGCCAATTTAAAATTGTGATCTGTACCGCCTTGATCAGAAACTCTCAAATTGATTCCATCTGATTCTTCCCACAAATAAGTCTTTCCGCCAATCATTACAAATGGCTTGATCTCATTCATTTTGATCGCATCTTTGGCTGCGACAACAGGCGACAACAACTCTTGAACCTGCTCTTGTTTTTCTGTACTCATGTTTTCTTCCTCAACTTCAGTAACGTTAGTGATTCCACTAGAATATCCACCGCCACTATTGGTTTTATAATCTTTGCCCTTGCCAGCATGTTTGCTTTCTTCTTCTTCGTCGTCGTCAAAATAAGCTTCTTTCAGCGACTGCAAATCAAATCCAGAAATAGCTGCTTTAACAACCTTTCTTAATTGCTTCTCATTTAACGACATCGTGCTCAACCTCCCTCTCAAATTTTCGTTCAATGTGTCTGTCCAATCTCTAAATACCATATTGCCAGTTTCGTAAGCTTCTCTTTCCATCTCACGCAAATGAGGATCGCTTTGAGCATAGCCGTCTTCGGTCTGTAATTGTTCTGCAAATTCTCCTCGACAACATTGAGCGTGATGCACCAACTCATGCGAGATAGAACGTAAAATATCTTTTGGATGTCTATTGTCCACAAACACTGTAATTTGTGGGTTATTTGGTGTGTAATATGCTGTGTTGCCTAAAGGATTTTTTGCATTCTCCAAATCAGATTCAAGCACAACATTAATGTCTTTATCGAAACCCAAAGACTCTTTGGCATATGGATAGAACTTTTCAACTAATTCTTCTACCTCTCGTAAATCGAGATTAGACCTATTATGTACGCGCATATAATATTTTTCCTACTCAATAAATAGTCAAAATATCTAGATAAGTTCAATTATAACTACGCCACGTTTTTCCGATTCGTCTTCCTGGGGGGGTGTATTTTCTTGTGGTGGGCGATATTGTGGCAGGGGGAGTTGGATTTGTGGACGATCGTCTACATGTCTCTTTCTCTTTTCTTCCTCGATGAAAACCGGGTCGATATCAATGTGGTTCCACACCTTTTTTCCTCCTTAATAACTAGAGACCAATTAGCAAAACTTATTTCAATTCATAAATCCTAAATTCCTTTCTAGGTAGCCAACTCAAGGGACGAACAAAGTCATCAAGCCACAATACGTTGTACGTTGTGATGGGTGGCATTTCATCGTTCGTTTGAATGTCTACAATCAACCCCTCTCGTTCGCCTTCAATGGTGCAAATAATGTCGCCTACCTTTGGGAAAAAACGCTCCAACTCCACCCTTTTCAAGACAATTAGTTTCCTTTACATAATTATCTTAATGGCTTAGCTTTCTCCCTTCTTGAGCAAGGTTAGAACGCCTCTCTCCACCTTTTCTCTCAAATTCTTCTCTTTGTGCTTTTTTATTCCTGGGCTTGTGCTTGAATTTTCTGTTATCGAAACGAACGTTTCCCAAAAAATTATTTTTTTGAATTTTGTCTTTTTAAGCTTGGTCGTTGGAGTGTCCACATATATTTTCTTCAACAAAAGAATGGTTGTACCCGTTGCCTCATTGAGAAGCATATCTCCACTACGCAATTTGCTTCTTGCTGTCATCTTCATCTATATACATTATACCAACAACCATTTGAAAAGTCAAGACCAAGAATCACTAATAGAAGGTTTTTTTAGAATGGTTATGGTCGAAACGCCATGGTGAACGAACCAAATAACATCATCTTCCAATTGTTTGAGTTGTGTGTTGGGCATCTTAATTTCCCACAAACCCTTAGAGTTTCTCACTTTTACATAAAGCGTTGCACTCCACTTACCAACCTTTTTTGCCAAGTCCCTTACACTTGTGGAGGTTAACATGAAACCGGTACGATTCTGTTCCTCAACATGATAAGCGTGAACAAATTGACTGACCTTAAAAGTATATTTCCCAAACCTAACTTCTTTGATTTCGGACTCTGAAATTGAGGCGTACTTTCTTTTCGGAAGGGAAACTAAAATCATTCAATTGGTCACTCCTATTTACGCACCCATGTTGGCGTACATCCACTTCATTGCTTCTTCAATGTGTTCCATTACCTGTTGCAAAACTTCAAAAGCTTCTTCATCTGAGAGTTTTGTTGATGTGTTTGTCATTAAGTATTTTATCCCAACCAATGCGTGTGAGGGAGGCAACCCCTCAGATTCGGATATTACCCTTTCAAACTCTTCTTCAATAATTTGGTGAATTTGTTGTTTTGAAAATTTACCTTTCATGTTATCCCCTCATATCCTTTCCGGGTGGCGGAGGAGAGTAAGGACTGGAATCATAATCGTAATCTGCATTTCTCAAAATTTGAACTTGAGTATATAAATTTTCATTTATTGCCATCAAATTATGAATGATACTGTCAACATCCGATTCGCCCACTCGATGCAAAATTGAAGAGGCGGCCTCCAACAGACCAGATGCTTTGTGCAAGTCCTGTAAAGCTTCATTAATCAACCCTGCATCAGAACCGTTGTGTCCATATCTACCCAACTCTTCTTTAACGATTTGTTTTAATCTGCTTCTTGTAACTCTAGTTTTCATGTTCTTTCCTCGCTTTAATTAGTGCTAGTTAATATCATCAGATAGTGAAATTCCTGGCTTATTCCACTTTTCTTCAATAATAAGCTGCCATTCATCATCAGATAGCGAATTGTCTTTAAGATGATGTTCTAATTCTTTTCCAAGAACCAATCTATATTCGGTGATTAAAGAAAATTTGACAAAAGAACTATAAATCTCTCGTTTAGTTTCAATATCGTATTCAGTGAATCCAATTTTTTTAAGTTGTTCCCAATATGCGTTTAAATGCTTCATGTATTAATTAGTCTCCTTGTTTATACAAATTCAATTCTTTCTCTACTAACGAAATCAATCCTTCTATTTTATACAATTTCGCAATCTTGATGTCTAAACTTTCCACTTGAACCCAAAGGTTCAGCCGTACACATTCCAGAAGTTGCAGAAAATCTTTTCTTTCCATCGAGGCCGAAACCAAACCAAGACACAATTGCTGCAAATGGTCCAAGCTCACATGTCTCTGGGCCGTCAATTCTCATCACCAACCCCAAATCTCCACTGTCTATGTGTCTTACAAGATCTCCGATTTTCACTCCTTCATTCATGAAACCAACTCCAAAATATCCGTGGGCACATAAAACAAATCACATAAAACTTCATCTCTCTCTGAAGAGTGATTTGTGTTTTCCACGATTGTCAAATTACATCTTCGATCATTAGGTTTGGCTGGGTTGTAGTTTGAATCGAAATCTTCACGCATTGAAGTAATCAAGGCCAATGTTCCAGATTTTATTACTCGCTGAAATGCGAAGTCTCGTGAGGCTTGATGGGGAGTAATTGCTCGACCCAAATAGTCGGCAGAATGAGATAGCGGGTAGCCCCGGCCAAAACCAAGTGAGTCACTATACCATATAACCTTAAAGCGAACCAAATTTCCAGCCTTAAACATTGTCAATGCGTCCTTTTGAAATAATTTTTAAGAAATTTGGAGAAACTGGAATTGTTTTGTTTCCGGCCAACAAAACATAGACGAGCGGATTTGCAAGTAAACCATACGCAAACGACACACGACATACCAACCCAATCTCTCCAACTGCGTCAATGAATAACATATCTGCAGCAGTGACGGGAGTGCCGCCAACATATTCAACCAAATCGCCAATCTCAAATTCACACGATGTGTCCATAATATAAATATAATAACTAAATTTGGTTATGTCAAGTGTTTTTTTAAGCGAGATCGAAAACAGTCATTTTGGAAGGATCGTGAGGGAGAAATCCAACATTACCAATATGTGCGTCGATAGCGTAATCCAGTCCATGACGCTTTGCGACTCGAATGATTGCCTTAATATAGGCATAGGCTTCTTTTTTG
>CEPX01029679.1_pt1 | contig 30074 bp, 16 predicted proteins | sample 361361 | NCBI WGS metagenome assembly CEPX01 (sample SAMEA2619974, study PRJEB7988) | marine metagenome | biome: marine biome (ENVO:00000447); feature: mesopelagic zone (ENVO:00000213) & marine oxygen minimum zone (ENVO:01000065); material: "saline water (ENVO:00002010), including plankton...
GACTATGTCGTCTCCACAAAATGTTGCTGGAATTGTACATCCTGAGTAATCAAATAGGCATGCTCCAGTACATCCTAGAGTTCCAGTTCCTTGGTCTTGAGAAGCGCAATCTTCACCATCTAAGTCTGAGCCGTCACATTGTTCTGAACCTTGGTTAACTACATTATCTCCGCATTCTGGTCCAGCTGGTACGCAGTTTGTATAATCGAATTGGCATCCTGCAGTGCATCCTAATGTTCCTGTTCCTTGACCTTGGGAAGTACAAGTTTGAGAGTTTAGATCAGCGCCGTCACATTGTTCTGAAACTTGGTTTACATCATTATCTCCGCAAGTTCCAGTCTGAGAAAGTGTATCAAAATCAAAAGTGGTGAGTAACTCTCCATTAACTACATTAGTGAATTGTGGTCCTGATTTGGCTTTATAGTATTTTAATTGTAATGCAAGTTTTTCACTTTTACCTGCTGTTATTCCTGCAGCGGCTAGGTCACATGCAAAATCTACAGAATTACGGTCTTCAACATTCCAGGGTACTGTATTGGGTGCAGATCCTGCTATAGTGGGTGTACAAGTCATATCTTTTGTTTGAGTAGCTACAGTGACAGACTCAATATACATTGGATCTGGAATATTGCTTTTTAGACTTAGTGTAAAGCCTGTTTCAGAGGTAGAAGAGTCAATACATTGAATTTCAGGAGAAAATGTACAACGAGTAGGTAATGTTTTAGAAGGATTTAGAACTCCAAAATAAACAAAAGCTCCAATTGTAACTACAATGACAATAAATGCCCATGCGTATGTTGTAAGATATTCTAAAGATGCTTGACCTTTTTTATCCATTATCCCCCTCTTTTTAGATTCTTATAGATTCCAGTATTATAAAGTTTACTATTTATGTAAGTAAATAAAATCAGTAATAACATATCAAAAAAAGAGGATGATGAAGTATATGTTCTAAAATCCAAATAAATATAAAGTAGCTCAAATCCATTTTTTTTGATGTCTTAATGGATTCTTATGATAAATTTAAAGAACAGATAAAGTTAGCTGCTGAGGAATTTAAAAAAATAGATAAAAATGAGACTATAAGACTTATCAGTCATTTGGATGCTGATGGGATTAGTGCTGCAGCAATTTTTATTAAAATGTTAAATAATGAGAATAGGAAATATTCTCTTTCTATAATACAGCAATTAAACCATGATGTTTTAGATGAATTGAAGTTAGAGAAGCATAAATATTTTGTATTTACAGATTTAGGTTGCGGTACATTGAGTGGTATGGGTGATAAATTGAAAGATAGGAAAATATTTGTTCTTGATCACCATAATCCTGAGGAAGTTGATGTTCCAGAGAATGTTGTTGCTGTAAATCCCCATTACTTTGATATTGATGGTGGAAAAGAGATAAGTGGGGCTGGTGTGACTTATTTATTTTGCAGAGCAGTGGATGAGAAAATTGAAGATTTTGCCCATATTGCAGTTATTGGGGCAATTGGTGATATTCAAGAACAAGGTGGGTTTTTGAGGTTAAATGAAGAGATTAAGCAGACGGCAATTAAAAGGAAAAAATTAGAGGTTAGAATAGGTCTTCGTTTGTTTGGTGCTCAAACTAGGCCACTACATAAAGCATTGGAATATTGTACTGACCCATATATACCTGGAGTTAGTGGAAGTGAGTCTGGTGCTGTTCAGTTTTTGTATCAAATTGGAATAGAACCTAAGACTGGTAATAAATGGAAGAAAGCTGTGCACTTAGATGAAGATGATATGAAGAAGTTAGTTACTGGAATTGTGATGAGGAGATTGGGAGAGAGTACTCCTGAAGATGTTTTAGGTGATGTTTATCTTTTAACAAAAGAAAAAGAAGAGAGCCCCACTAAGGATGCAAAAGAATTTGCTACTTTATTGAATGCTTGTGGTCGTATGGGTAAGGCTTCATTAGGTATTGGAGCTTGTTTGGGTGATGAGAAGATTATGGCTAAAGCATTGAGGAATTTAATAGATTATAGAAAACAGATAATAAATGCAATAAATTGGTATTATGATAATAAAAAAAGTAAACATATTATGAAAGGGGAAGGGTTTACAATAATTAATGCAAGGGATCAAGTTATGCCTACTATAATAGGAACATTGGCTTCTATTTTATCAAAATCTAATGGATTTGATGGAGATACATATATATTATCTCTAGCTCAAGTTTTGGATGGAACTACCAAAGTATCTATAAGGTTTGCTGGGAGGAAGGATGATTTGGATTTAAGAGAAGTGATAAATTCTATAACTAATGGTATTGATGGTTGTGAATCTGGAGGTCATCATTTTGCTGCTGGTGCATTAATTCCAACAGCAAAAGAAGGTGAATTTTTGGAAAGTGCAAAAAATCATTTAGGCAAGATTGGATTAGAGGAGAATGTTGGATAATTCTAAAGAGTATATTTAAAAAAAGGTTCTATATTCTGAGTCTAATGACATGGGAAATTGAAAGGAAGTGGTTGTTATGGGAGGATAATAAGAGTTATACTTCTCAAGGATTTAATTCTGTATTTGATTCTATTAGTGGGTTAGTTAGAGCAGCTGATGAACTAAATTTTAGAGTGCATCAAGGTTATTTGGATGAGGCTCATGGGGAAAGCTTAAGGGAAGAGTTAGGTGTAGATGTTGATTTTGATATTATTGAGTACAGATTGAGGGAAGTTGACTGGAGATATTATTTTACACTAAAAAGTGACGGGGATTTAAGTAGGAGGGAGCATCCAACAGAGATTGATGGAATTACATTTGGTAGGTATTGGGGCAAGACTAATGGAAATAGAGTAGATATGTTAAAATTAAGGAGAAATTATGGTGGGAGGGTTGCAGTATTTTCTGTATATCAAGATCGAGATTTGATTACAGCAGAGGTGGAAGTTCCATCAATTGACCTTGCAGCTGGTTTGAATCCATTAGGTTTGGATAAAACAATGGATGGCAGATATAAGAATAGGAATATGGGTATGTAGCTAATTTTAATAACTTTTTTAAATGACTAAATTATTCATTAAACTATTGATTAATATATTGAGGGGAGTAAATTCGAAAAGAAAAAAAACAAAATTCTTGTAACATCTGCATTGCCTTATGCAAATGGTCCAATTCATATAGGTCATTTAGTTGAGTATATTCAAACTGACATCTTTGTGAGATTTTTAAGGTTGAAAGGAGAGGATGTAATATATATCTGTGCGGATGATGCACATGGTGCTCCTATTGAGATTAAAGCGTCAGAGTTGGGAATAAAACCAGAGGAGCTAATAAAAAAAATAGAGAAAGAGCATCAAGAAGATTTTAAGGCTTTTAATATTAAGTTTGATAATTATTATTCAACACACTCTCTAGAGAATGAGAAGCTTTCTAAATTAATATATGAGAAGTTAAAAGAGAACGGATTAATTTATACTAAAACTATTGAATCGTTTTATGATGAGAGAGAAGGTCGATTTTTGCCAGACAGATATATTAAAGGTGAATGTCCTAAGTGTGGGGAGAAAGATCAATACGGAGATGTTTGTGAAAGTTGCAATAGTACATACAAGCCAACTGATTTGATTGAACCATATTCTACATTATCTAAAACTGAACCTGTGATAAAGCAGTCTGAACATTATTTTTTTAAGTTGAGTAAGTTAAAGAAAGAGTTAAAAGAATATTATAAAAGTAAAAAATTCCAAAAAGAAATATTAAATTATTTAGATAATTGGTTGGAAGAAGGGTTGCAGGATTGGGATATATCTAGAGATGGACCTTATTTTGGTTTTAAGATTCCTGGTGAGGAAAATAAATATTTTTATGTTTGGTTGGATGCACCCATAGGTTATATTGCTTCTACATGGAATTATTGTAATAAGAATAATATTGATTTAAAGGAGTATTGGGGTAATGACAATACTAAAATAATTCATTTTATTGGTAAAGATATAATCTATTTCCACTTTTTGTTCTGGCCAGCTATTTTGATGAATTCTGGTTTTAATGTGCCTGAAGATATTGTGGTTCATGGTTTCTTGACTGTTAATGGAGAGAAGATGAGTAAGTCTAGAGGTACTTTTTTGACAGCAAAGGATTTTTTGAAGAAATATGATGCTGAATGTTTAAGATTTTATTATGCACATCATTTGAGTAAGAAGCTGGCAGATATTGATTTAGACTTTGGAGTATTTACTGATAGAGTTAATAATGAATTAGTTGCCAATATTGCGAATTTTTGTTATAGAACATTGAATTTTATTAATAAGAATCTCGACGGGAAAATTAAAAAGATTGAAAGTGGTAGTGAGATAATCAAGAATCTGAATAAATTAAAATCAAATATTGAGAAGTGTTATGGAGATGTGAATTTTAATGGAGCATTGAAAGATATATTGCATTATTCTTCTTTAGGGAATAAATACTTTCAAGATAATGAACCTTGGAAGTTAATTAAGGAAGATAAAGAAAAAGCTATTAGTGTGTTAGGGTTATGTTTGAATATTGTAAAGAACTTGGCTATATTGATGGCACCAATTATGCCAGATTTTTCTGAGAAATTAAGGGTTCAGTTGAAACTTGACGAGTTAAAGTGGGATGGTATTAACTTTGATTTAGATAATCATAAGATTGGAAAGGAGGAAATTTTGGTGGAAAAAATGGAAAGAGAAGAAGCTGAAGAAGTAAAAGAAGAATTATTTCCGCTTGATTTGCAGGTGGCTAAGATTAAAGATGTTAAGGAGCATCCAGATGCCGATAAACTAGTTGTTATGACTATTGATCTTGGTGATACTGAGGCAGAGTCAAGTACTAACGAAGGAGGGGGAGAAAGGCAACTTGTTGCTGGATTAAAGGAACATTATAGTTTAGATGAATTAAAAGGTAAGAAGATTATTTTGGTTAAGAATTTACAGCCTGCTAAATTACGAGGTGTAATGAGTCAAGGTATGTTGTTGGCTGGAGATGACGGAGAAGATGTTGGATTGTTGGCTGTTGAAAATAGTGAAGTTGGAGATAAAGTTTATTTTGACGGTTTAGAGAATTCAACCAATGAAATATCATTTAAAAATTTCCAGAAATTGGAGATGGTTATTAAGGGTGGCAAGGTTATTTTCGACGGTAAAATTCTTAAGTCAGATAAAGAAGATATTAGTGTAGAGAAGGTTGGAGACGGCGCAAGAGTTAGATGATTAATTTATGTCTCTGAATAATTCACAATTTTCTTTTAGTTTTTCGTCTTTTATTTTAAAGCAAACAGAGAAATCTTTTAGGTCTAGAAAGAAAGCGGTGTAGCAGTTATCTCTTATCCTGTCTGAGTCAATGTTTTCACAGATTGAATCTTGTTTTTTTGATATTGCTACAGATTCAAAACACTCATCTTTTATTCTGTTGTTAGAAATTCTTCTACAGTAATCTGTGGTTTCAGAAACTTCTGCAACATTTTTAATACAATTGTCCCTAAATGATTGTTCTTGGAAATCTCCACAATTGTCGAGAGCTTTTCCTGGGTTTTGAGATGCTTGCGACCTAATAATCTGTAATGCTTTGAATGGGGAAGAAGTATCTACATCTTCTATTTGTGTGGCGGGAATCGTTGTGGTTGTTGAATCTGGCAAAGTGGTTGTTGTAGTAGAGATTATACAAGGTTGGCAAGATCCTCCACAGTCAATGTCTGTTTCGTCTTGGTTTTTAATGTTGTCAGAGCAAGATCCTTGTAAAGATGAAACTAATTTAATGTCCTTGGAATCAATTAACCTTCCAGCAGAATGGGTTAAAATTCCTCGAAGAATAAAATCTCCTTGTGATGTGGTGGAGGGGATGTCTAAAGATATTTCTTGGTTTTGAATGTTAGAGGTGGAAACCCTTTCGTTATCAACTACGATAACCTCATTAGTTTCTTTTGATAAGAGTTCATATTTTAAAATAATTGTCTCGTCTGATCCTGAATAAGAAATTTCTCTGATAAATGAAATCTGACCGCCGGGAGTTGATTCTTGAGAGGAGGATAGAATTTGAAAGGTTGTTTGTTGAGATGAGGGAGAGGAGAAGAAAAAGAATGCTATTATGCCTATAATTAAGATAGAAAGTGCGATTATTGGGAGGGCTAATTTTGAGAGATGGTGGGGCGGTTTGTATGTTTCTTGAATTGCTTGATTGATTTCTTTTTGTGAATAACCAGATTGGAGAAGTTTGTCTCTGAGGTAATCTTGAGGATAACCCTGGGATAGCATGCTACCTACATAATCCCTAAGCCTCTTTTTTACCATCTCTACTATAATTAATTTTTTGGTTTAAAAATATATTGATTTAAAAAGAGAAAATCTAAAAAAACCAAAACCTTTTTTAATCATATTTTATTATCTCTTTTTTTTGATGGGTAATACAGATAATAAAGTTAAAGGTAAAATAATTCTAGAGAATGGTATTGAATTAGAAGGTTTTTCTTTTGGGGCTGAGAAGAATATCTCTGGGGAAGTTGTGTTTAATACTGGCATGGTAGGTTATCCAGAGTCTTTAACTGATCCTAGCTATAAAGGTCAAATACTTGTTTTAACATATCCTTTAGTGGGGAATTATGGAGTACCTGAGAAAAAATTTAAAGAGTTTGGAGATAGTAAATTATTAATAAATTTCGAGTCTGATAAAATACAAGTTAGGGCTTTGTTGGTATCTGACTATTCTTATGATTATAGTCACTGGAGTGCTTCTAAATCTCTCGGAGCATGGTTGAAAGAAGAAGGAATTCCTGCACTTTATGGGATAGATACAAGATATTTAACAAAAGTATTGAGGGAAAAAGGGGTTATGCTTGGGAAGATTGAAATTTTAGAAGAGGAAGAGAAGAAGAAAAATATATTTGAGAAGATTACCCAGTTGGGGAAAAAGGATTATTATAATCCCAATGATGTGGAAATTGTGAAGGAAGTTAGTGTTAAAGAGCCAATAAATTATAATGATTCTGGGAAGAACAAGAAAGTTGTTTTGGTAGATTGTGGTGCTAAAAATAATATAGTTAATGAACTTGTTAAAAGAGATATTGCTGTGGTGCGAGTTCCTTATGATTATGATTTTACAAGTATGGAATTTGACGGAGTTATGATATCTAATGGTCCTGGAGATCCTAAACAATGTAAGAAGACAGTTGAGAATGTTAAGAAGTTGTTGGAAGGAGAGAAGCCTGTTTTTGGTATATGTTTAGGAAATCAGATTTTGGCTTTGGCTGCAGGAGGAGATACTTATAAATTAAAGTATGGGCATAGAAGCCAGAATCAACCTTGTGTTGTAAAGGGAGATGAAAAGTGTTTTATTACAACACAAAATCATGGATTTGCTGTTAATATGAAATCATTGAGTGGAGATTGGGAAGAATATTTTGTTAATGCAAATGATGGAACAAATGAAGGTATAAGGCATAAGACTAAGCCGTTTTTCTCGACACAATTTCATGTTGAGCATTGCCCTGGTCCGAAAGATACTGCTTTTATTCTCGATGACTTCGTAAAATTGTTGTAAGATCTTAACTTTTAGTCTTTTTCTATTACTAATTAATTATTTTCTATATGGAAAATAAGCACTGGACACTGGACATTCACACGGATAGGCTATATAAATGAATTATGATTTCTAATTATTAGTACATGAAATGAATAAATGGAATAAAGACTATGTAAAAAAACTTGAACATACTTATAATAAAGGATTAACTGATAATCAGATTGCTAGAAACTTCAGTATTTCTTTTAGTGGAGGTTTTACTGCTGAAAGTGTTAAAAAGAAAAGGCATAGGCTTGGTTTATTTAAAAAATACAAATCAATAATTAATGGTAACAAATTCTATGTTAAATTATCAAAGAAAAAGATAGGAAAAGGATATTCTAAATGTTATCTCCCCTTAGAAATTATCAAGAAGAAGAAAATAAATGATAATGATATTATTGTTTTAAACAAGAATAATATTGTTTTTTTCTCAAAAATATATGAAATAACAAGAAGAGACAGGCCAAATAATTATTTTAGTTTTTATGTGCCTTTTAATATTGTTGAGTCTACTAAATATAATTGTGAATTAATTGAATATTTAGGGAAAATATGTGAGCACGGATCCAGTAAAAATCTGATTAATAATAATGAGATTGATTTGTATAGATTATTAAGAAATAAGATAAATAATAAAATTCAGATATGGAGGTATTCAACCAATGATGAATCGATATACTTAGGAAATGGAAGAACATCAGTAGCATTAAAAATATCAAGGTTATTAAGAATTGATAAAAATTTATTAAATTGTTTAGGTTTTTTTCAAGGAGAGGGTAGTAAAACCCATCCTAGAAGAGTTGCTGTAGTTAATTCTGATTCAACACTAATTAATATGTTTATTGACTATTTTGAAGAAGCATTCGATATTAAAAAAAATTTGTGGAAAGTTAGAGTTATCTATACCAATCCAATAAAAGATGTTGTTATAGAGGGAAAATTGGTTTTGTATTGGTCAAATATAACAAAAATACCATTAAATAATTTTGTAAAATCTTATTGGGTGGAAGGAATCCCTCAAGCCAAAATGGGTTCATTACATATATACTTACCTTCTTCTGCACTTAGAGAAGTTTGGATGAATCTTTTAAGATATGTTCCAAGATTAATTGAAAAGAGAAAGGATTATGCATTATGGTTTATGCAAGGTGTTTTAGCTGCAGATGGTTGCCCCATTGTTTCAAATGGATATTTACAGAGTATCCAGATTAGAATAGAAAATAAAGAAGAGGGTGAACTTTATATCAAAGCATTGGATAAAATTGATATATATGGTAATTTAGGTATAGAAAGGAGAGAAATAAATATTCTTCGAAATATAGATATATTAAAAGTTTTTAAATATAATTTATTTGGCCTTCATAAAGACAGGAGAGAAAGATTCCTGAAATACTTACTTTCAAGAAAGAGAATTAATCACTTAATAACAACATGAGATTATTGATGATTTTGTTAATAAATTGTAAGATTTCTGTTTTTTATAATTATATAATTTATAACGATAATATTTATTAAGGATTAGAGAAATATTGGATTTTATACCTAAAAATTGATAAAAAAGCGCAAGGTTTATAAATTAGAAGTGTATCCCATGTGAGATGTTAAATAATCTTTCTTTAGCTACGGTGCTATTATTCAGTTTCTGATAGTTTATAGAGAGATTTACCTACATAAGTTCCACATTATGCCCTGGTAGTGTAGTCTGGCACAGCTTGGGTAAAGCTGCAGTAACTATCATGAAGCCCTGTCGAGGCTTCGACCCGGGTTCAAAATTAATGGTTACTTAAATCAAATGAGGTGACCATGACATGAAAGTCCCGGCCAGGGCGTTTATGATTATTGAATCATAAACGATTAAAAAAATATTCAGGGGCCGGTAGCTCAGCCTGGAAGAGAGTAATGAAAATTATTTTCTGGCCAATAGAGCATCTGAAGCCGAAAGGTTTTGGTGAAACTTTTAATCAGGTGGTCGCGAGTTCGAATCTCGTCCGGCCCATTAAACTCATAATTAATACAAGCATAACATGGTTAAGAAAAAATTAAAGATTGATAAACACATTTTAATTCCTAAGCATCTCAAAGTAGGGGAAAAGGAAAAGTCCAGTTTACTTAAAAAGTATAGTACGGACCTAAAGGACTTTCCTAGAATTCTAAAGACTGATGCTGCAATATCTAAATTAGATGTTAAGCCAGGAGATCTTGTTAAGATTGTTAGAGATAGTCCTACTTCTGGTGAATCTGTTTTTTACAGGGTGATAAGCGATGTATAAATATGGAAAGATATTAATTAAAAAATACTTTGAAGAACAAAGCTTTGTAGATTCAGATATAGAATCATTTAATGATTTTATTGATTTAGAATTACAAAAAATTGTTGAAGAGAACAAGGAGATAATTCCAACAATTATACCTCATAATATTGATGATTATAAGATAAGGTTTGATAAGATTTGGGTTGTAAAACCTGAGATAATTGAAGCAGATGGAAGTAGGAAGGAGATATACCCATTAGAGGCTAGATTAAGGAAGATTACATATTCATCTCCAATATTTATTTCTGTTAGTGCACATATTAATGGTGTACAAAGAGATTCTATTAATGAACTTCAGATTGGTAACCTGCCAATAATGTTGAAGAGTAAGTGGTGTCATTTAGATAAGAAAACTCCTGAAGAGATTATTGCAAAAGGAGAGGATCCCGATGAACCAGGTGGATATTTTGTTATAAATGGTGCTGAAAAGGTATTGATTACAATTGAAGACTTAGCTTCAAATAGATTCTTGATTGAGAAGGCAACTGGGAGTAAAGGAGGGTTTGTTGGGAAATTATTTTCAGAGAGTGGTTCTTTTAAGATTCCGCATACATTCGAGAGGTTAAAAGATGGATTATTCTACATTTCATTTACAAGAGTAAAGAGAATACCTGTTATTGTAATCATAAAAGGATTGGGTTTATTGAAGGATGAAGAAATATCTAGATTTGTATCTGCAAGTACTCAATTTGATGAAGTATTAATCAATATTCTAGAGTTTACAAGTATTAAGACTCAAGAAGAAGCTTTAGATTATATAGCTAAGAAGATAGGAATTACACAATCTAAGGAAGTTAGGATCGAGAGAACAAGAGAAATCTTGGATAAATATCTAATGCCACATTTAGGAATCGAAGAAGATAGTAGGGTCTTGAAGGCTTATAATCTTTGTAAAATGTTGAAGAAGTATATACATGTTGTAAATAATAAAAGGGGTATTGATGATAAAGACCACTATCTTAACAAAAGGTTAAAGATGAGTGGAGATTTACTTGCAGACTTATTAAGATTAAACACAAAAGTTCTTGTTGGGGATTTATTATACAATTTCCAGAGAATGGTTAAGAGAGGAAAGTTCCCATCTATTAAGAATATCATCAGAGAGAAATTATTGACTCAGAGAGTTTATTCGTCTATGGCTACTGGAGTTTGGGTAGGTGGAAGAAAAGGAATCAGTCAAAGAATTCAAAGATTGAATTATCTTGAGACGCTTTCGCATTTGCAAAGAGTTGTTAGTCCGCTTAGTGCAAGCCAGGAAAATTTTGAAGCTAGAGAATTGCATGCAACTCATCTTGGAAGGTTATGTCCAATTGAAACTCCAGAAGGAACTAATATTGGATTGAGAAAAAATCTAGCATTATTATGTAATATTTCAAAAGAGTCAAACAAAGAAGATATATTGAAGTCATTAAAGAATTTGGGGTTGAACCCAGTTATTTGAGGTGAAAATGGTAACAGAAGTATACTTAAACAATGAATTTGTGGGAACTGTTGAAAATCCTACAGAATTTATGAATAAAATAAAAGACGAAAGAAGAACAGGTAGTATTACTAGCAATCTTAATGTTTATCTAGATAAGGCACATGATGAATTATTTTTTGAATGTTCTAAAGGAAGGGCAAGGAGGCCCTTGATTGTTGTTAAAGATGGACTACCATTATTAACTGAAAGACATATTAAACAATTAGAGAAAAATGAAATAACCTGGAGTGATTTGGTTAAACAAGGAATTATCGAATATCTAGATGCTGCTGAAGAGGAAAATGCATTTGTTTCTTTTTTTGAAAATGAATTAACACCAAATAATACTCATTTAGAGATAATGCCTTTGGCCATGTTAGGATATTGTACTTCTTTAGTACCTTATGCAAATTTTAACCAGTCTACAAGATTAAATGCTGGAAGTAAAAATCAAAAACAAGCTCTAGGTTTCTATGCATCTAATTTCCATGTAAGGATGGATATGGATGTAAATCTGCTACACTATCCGCAGAGACCTATAGTACAAACAATAATGCATGAGATTTCTAATTATGATAAACATCCTGCAGGACAGAATCTTGTTGTTGCAATTATGAGTTATAAAGGATATAATATGGAGGATGCTATTATTTTAAATCAAGGTTCTATTATGAGAGGTATGGGAAGATCAACTTATTTCAGGCCAAGTATTGCAGAAGAGTTAAGATATGCTGGTGGTTTGATTGATGAAGTTTGCGTTCCTGATAAAGACGTTAAAGGATATAAAAGTGAGAAGGATTATAGATTATTAGAAGATGATGGAATCATTGAACCAGAAGCTCAAGTAAAAGAAGGGGATGTTGTAATAGGAAAAACAAGTCCTCCTAGATTTTTAAGTTCATTAGAAGAATATAGTTTAGCTCCAACCTCTAGAAGGGAGAGTTCAATTGGTTTGAAACATGGAGAAAAAGGAATTGTTGATTTTGTATTATTAACAGAAAATGAGGAAGGTAATAAATTAATCGAAGTAAGATTAAGGGATCAGAGAGTTCCTGAAGTAGGAGATAAATTTACAAGTAGACATGGTCAGAAAGGAATTGTGGGTTTAATAGTACCTGAGAGAGATATGCCATTTACTTCTAATGGAATCACTCCTGACTTAATTTTCTCACCACATAGTGTCCCATCAAGAATGACAATATCCCACTTAATTGAATTATTAGCAGGTAAGGTAGGTTCTTTAGCTGGAAGATATATCAACAGTTCGACATTTGATGCAGAACCAGAAGAAAAGTTGAGGAAAGAACTTTTGAGTCTGGGTTTTATGGAGAGTGGAGTTGAAACAATGTATAATGGAGAAACTGGAGAACAAATGACTTCCAAGATCTATGTTGGGAACATGTATTACTTAAAATTGAAACATATGGTTGCCAACAAAATACAATCCAGGGCAAGAGGTCCCATACAATTATTAACAAGACAGCCAACAGAGGGAAGAGCAAAAGAAGGAGGTCTAAGGTTAGGAGAAATGGAGAAAGACACTCTAGTTGCCCATGGTGCTTCTTTGTTATTGAAAGAAAGATTTGATTCTGATAAAACAGTAGTTCCTGTTTGTGAAGAATGTGGAATTATTGCAATAAAAGATGAGTACAAGAAAAGAGCTTATTGTCCAATCTGTGGGGACAATACAGAAGTTAATGATATAGAGTTAAGTTATGCATTTAAATTAATGCTTGATGAATTTAAAGCATTAGGAATCTATCCTAAATTGGAATTAGAGGGAAAATACTGAAAATGGAAGAAGAATCTGATCAAGTCGAAGAGAAGATGGATGGCGCAGTTGTTGTTGAGCCAGAAGAAAAGTCATCGGAATCTTCAGAAAATGACACTTCAGAAGAAGATGTAGAAGAAAGTTCAGAGGGAAGAAGTAGTGAAAAATTTGACTCTGACATGGATAGTTTGTATGTCCATAAACAAGTGAAAAGTGTTATGTTTTCTATATTAAGTCCTAAGATGATTAGAAAGATGGCATCTGCTAAAGTTGTTACTCCTGAACTTTATGATAAAGAAGGATATCCAGTTGATGGTGGGTTGATGGATATTAGATTAGGAGTTATTGATCCTGGTTTGAGATGTAAGACTTGTAGTTCAAAATTAAAAGAGTGTATTGGTCATTTTGGATATATTGAGATGGCAAGGCCAGTTATTCATATCAAATTTGTTAATATATTACTAACTTTACTAAAATGTACATGTAGAGACTGTACTAGAATTTTGATTCCATCAAGTAAGATTCCAAAACTAGTTGAAACATTGAATAAGATTGAGAAAGATGTTGGTGTTGAAGGAAGAAGAAAATATATCAAAGATATTATTACAAAACTAAAAACAACAAGTAAGTGTCCTAATTGTAAGGCAAAGCAGCAAAAGATTACATTAGAAAAACCAACTACATTTTTAGAAGGTGAGACTAGGTTAAGTCCAATTGATATAAGGGCTTGGATGGAAAAGATTAGTGATGAAGATTGTGAGATTTTTGGATTGAGAGTTCCTTTTGTAAGACCTGAATGGATGATTTTGACAATATTAGCTGTTCCGCCAGTAACAATGAGGCCTTCTATCACACTAGAGAGTGGAGAGAGAAGTGAAGATGACTTAACTCACAAGATGGGAGATATAGTAAGAATAAATCAAAGACTATTTGAAAATATCAATGCTGGAGCTCCTGAAATAATTGTTGAAGACCTGTGGGATTTATTACAATATCATATTACTACGTTTATCGATAATGCAGTGGCTCAGTTGCCTCCTGCTAGGCATAGAAGTGGCCAACCATTAAAGACTTTAACAGAGAGGATTAAAAGTAAAGAAGGAAGAATTAGACATAATTTGGCTGGTAAAAGAGTTAATTTTTCAGCAAGAACAGTTATTAGTCCTGACCCCTATATTAAGTTAAATGAAGTTGGAATACCTTCTTTAATTTCTACTAAATTAACAGTTCCTGAAAGAGTAACTGAATGGAATAAGGAGTTTCTAAAAAAGTTTGTTGAGAACGGACCTACAGAATATCCTGGAGCAAATTATATTATTAGGCCTGATGGAAAGAAGAAGAAGATTACTGAAGAGACTAAGGAAGCTTCTGTTGAAGAATTACAACCAGGATATTTAGTTGAAAGGCATTTAAGAGATGGAGATGTTGTATTATTTAATAGGCAACCTAGTTTACACAGAATGAGTATGATGTGTCACAGGGTAAAGATACTACCTGGAAAAACATTAAGATTAAATCCGGCTGTATGCACACCGTACAATGCTGATTTTGATGGGGATGAGATGAACTTGCATGTACCGCAGACTGAGGAAGCAAGATCTGAAGCTGAGATTTTAATGGAAGTTCAAACTCAACTAATTTCGTTAAGATATGGACTTGCAATAATTGGATGTACTCAAGATTCTATTTCAGGAAATTTTCTATTAACTTTACAAAAGGAACTTACAAGAGAAGATGGAATCGATATATTAGCATCTATTGGTGTTGAAGATTTTTCAAAATTCACAAAGAAAAGTGAAGTTAGTGGGAAGGAAATTTTCAGTATGTTATTACCAGATGATTTTGATTATGAAGGTCACTCAAGATTATGCAATGTGACAAAAGGAGAATGTAATGAGAAGACTCACGTCAAGATAGAAGGCGGAAAGATGGTTGGCGGAGTTATTGATAAAAACAGCATTGGCGGGGAAAGTGGAATCATGTTGAGGAGTTTGCATAAAAAATACGGAGAAGATTTTGCTGTAGATAGTTTAGGTAAATTCTTCAAGTTAGGTATTGAATATTTAACAAGAAAAGGATTTACATCTGCTATATCTGATACAGACTTGCCTGAAGATGCAAAACAGATAATTAATGAGACTTATGAAACTGCTAAAAAGGATGTTGATAATTTAATAGATTCTTTCAAGGAAGGTAATTTAGAACTTCTACCTGGTAAGGATATCAGTGAAACTGTTGAGTTAAGGATTTTAGAAGTGTTAAACAAAACAAGAAATGAGATTGGTAATTTAGTAGGGAAGTATGCAAACAAATATACTCATACCATGGTTATGGCTAACAGTGGTGCAAGAGGTAATCTTTTGAATTTGGCTCAAATGGCAGCATGTGTAGGGCAACAAGCTATGAGGGGGAAAAGAATTGAGAAAGGTTACAAAAACAGAACATTATCAGCTTTTACTGAAGGAGATTTAAGCCCAGATGCAAGAGGGTTTATTACAAATGGTTTCAAGAATGGAATGAATCCATCAGAATTCTATTTTGGATCAATAACTGGAAGAGATTCATTAATGGATACTGCTTTGAGAACTCCTAAGAGTGGTTATCTCTATAGAAGGTTAGCAAACGCATTACAAGACTTAAAAGTCGATTATGATAATTGTGTTAGGGATGCTGCAGGGAAGATTGTCCAATTTGACTATGGTGAAGATGGAATTGATGTTTCAAAATCAGAGAATGGAGTAATTAATGTTAAAAATATAATTAAATCTGTAGCATAAAATGACTAATAAAAACCTATTCAAGGAATATGAAGATAAGATACCCAAGAAGTTACTTGCAGAGGTAGAAGAAAATATACCTAGTGGTGCAAGTGCAGCTAGGGTAAAGAAGATATTGGAGAAAGTAGTTGAAGAATATGAGCTTGCCAAAGTTCATCCTGGAGAGTCTGTGGGTCTTGTAGCTGCAGAGTCTATTGGAGAACCTGGAACTCAGATGACATTGAATACTTTCCACTTTGCAGGTGTTGCAGAGATGAATGTTACATTAGGTTTACCAAGAATAATTGAGATATTGGATGGGAGAAAAGAACCAACAACTCCATTAATGGAAATTTATCTTAAAAAAGAATTATCTAAAGGGAAAAACATAGAAGATTTGAGAAAGTTTGCAATGTCTTTAAAAGAAACAAAGGTTGAAGATATTGCAAGTAGTTTTTCTATCAATATTACTGATTTAAATGTTGAGATTATCTTGAATAATGATAAGATGAAAGATATGGATTTGACTAATGCAAAAATAGTTGCAGCTATTTCCAAACAAATCAAATCTCTTAATGTTAAAGATAATAAAGAAAGTATCATTGTTAGTAGTAAAACTAAGGATGAAAACTTTAATGAGATTTATAAATTAAAAGAAAAAGTAAAGGGTGTTTTAGTTAGGGGTATAAAAGGAATAAAGCAAGTTTTACCTGTTAAAAGAGATGAAGAGTTTATTATTATCACAGGAGGATCAAACCTTATTGAAGTTTTAGAGTTAGAGCAAGTAGATATTTATAGGACGACAACAAATAATATTTTTGAGATACAAGAAGTTTTAGGTGTAGAAGCAGCAAGGCAAGCTATCATGAATGAAGTTATCAAGGTTATTGAAAATCAAGGATTAAATGTTGATGTAAGGCATATTATGCTTGTTGCAGATACAATGTGTGCTTCTGGAAGTGTTAAAGGTATAACAAGATATGGAATTGTTAGTGAGAAATCAAGTGTATTGGCAAGGGCATCTTTTGAGACACCAATAAGGCATATTATTAATGCTTCTCTTGTTGGAGAAGTTGATGAACTAAACTCTGTTGTTGAAAACGTAATGCTTAATCAACCAGTCCCAATAGGAACTGGGTTACCTGGTTTGAAGGTTGATAGTGAGAAGGTTGATAAGAGGAAGTAAATGGTAAAAAAAGTAACATCTGTTGAGATTAAAAACTTAATAAAGGAAGGGAATATCATATTTGGTACTGAGAGGACTTTGAAAAGATTGAAACTTGGAAAAGTAAAAAGAGTTTTAGTATCATCAAATTGTCAGGAGAGGGTTTTGAAGAATATTAAGCATTATGCTGAACTAAGCAAGGCTGAGTTTGTAAAATTACAATATCCAAATGACCAATTAGGGTTAATTTGTAAAAAGCCTTTTTCTATATCTGTTTTAGGTATTACGGGGTAAAAGTGGGTGCTAAATTAGATTCCGATACAATAAAAGTCATGACTTTGTTTGAATCTGTAACTGGAGCAAGGTTGAGGGACTGTGTTGTGGATGACAATATCCTTTTTATTGTTCAACCAAATCAATCTGGAAAGGCTATTGGAAAGAATGGGGCAAATATTAAAAAAATTCAAACTTTATTAAAGAAAAATGCAGTGGTTAAGGAATTTGATGAAGATGTTGTCCAATTTGTAAAAAATATGATTAATGTTGAGGTTGACAGTATTGAAGAAGTTGAAGGGATAATTGAGATAAAGTGTAGTGATTTTAAGAAAAGGAATGTATTGATTGGAAGGGATAAACATAATTTGAATAATTTAGAAGAAGTTGTTAAGAGGCACTTTAATATTGAAGGTATTAAGGTTTTATAAAAAGATTTAAAAAGCTACTAAGGTAACTAAAATCAATGGGAAATAAAGCAAGAGGATTAAATGCTGGAAAGAAATTAAGATTAAGGAGAGCTAGAAGTAGATGGCATGATAAATGGTTTATTAGAACTCACTCAAAATCAAAAAGTGATCCATTAGAGGGAAGTAGCCAGGCAAAGGGTATTGTTTTGGAAAAGGTGCAGTTAGAAGCTAAGCAGCCAAACTCTGCAATGAGAAAGGCTGTTAGAGTGCAATTAATTAAAAATGGAAAGCAAGTTACTGCATTTTGCCCAGGAGATGGGGCTTCTAAACTTATTGATGAACACGATGAAGTTCATATTGAATGTATTGGTGGTGCTATGGGGAAATCTAAAGGAGATATCCCAGGAGTTAGATGGAAAGTTATCAAAGTTAATGATCAAAGCTTAGATGCGTTATTAAAAGGAAAAATAGAAAAAGCAAGAAAGTAAAATGACTGATATAAAAGTTTTCAACAAATGGAGTACTGAAGGGATTACAATTTTAGATCCAGGTCTTAAAGATTATATTTCATTAGATGCTAGACTTGTTCCAAAGACTGGCGCAAAGTACGCTGGAAATAGATTTCATAAAAGTAAAACATTGATAGTTGAAAGGTTGATAAATAAAGTAATGGTTACCGGACATAAAGGTAAGAAACATTATAGATCTAGTGATCATCAAACTGGGAAGGCTAATACTGCATATAAAATTGTAGAAGATGCTTTTAATATAATTGAAGAAAAATTAAAGCAGAATCCTATTAAAGTTTTAGTAAAAGCAATAGAAAATGCAGCTCAAAGAGAAGAGATTATCACAATTGAATATGGTGGAGCAAGGTATCCTAAAGCTGTTGAGTGTGCCCCTCAAAGAAGAATTGATGTTGCTTTGAAGTATATAGTTCAAGGAGCATTTCATAAGACTACTAATACAAGCAAGCCGATGGTCGAGGGTTTAGCGGAAGAAATAATTAATGCATTTAAGTTAAGCAGTTCTTCTCATGCAATATCTAAGAAATTAGAAGTTGAAAGACAAGCTGATTCTTCAAGATAATTAAAACCAAATATTATTTGTTTTTTATTAATAACTAGTTATCTTTTTGATTTTAAATACATAAGCCCAAATAGTAGAATTAATACAGTTATTGTAATCAAAGAATAAGTAATTAGTTTGTTGTCGTCTGTTTTTTCTGTTTGTGGTACTTCAGATGATGTTCCTGTTGGTTGTTCGCATAATGAATATTCAAGTTGTACTATAGCCTTAACTTTGAATAATTCATCACCTTGTAGTTTTTGTTCTGCTTCAGCTAATAAATTTTTAAGGCCTTGACAATCACTTTGTCCTTTTAGATTCTTTAAAGTGATTAAAAGGTCGTCTGCTGTTTCTTCCTTAGTTTGATTGTCTTTTAGGAAAGTAACTATTCCTTCAGTTTCTCCAATTGATGCTGTTCCTTCTATTGGGTCGGCTGACATTATAGACATTGCCTTATCTAAATTATCTTTTGAAACCTTTCCATTTACTGAGTATTTTAAATTTACAGATTTAGAATTTTTAAACTGCCACCTAATAACTGGGTCATCAAGAAGAATAGAGAATGCTCCAAATCCTGCAAGATTACTTATGTCTTTGGAAGCTGAGAGTGAATTGTCATTTTTGATATTTTTGTCAATATATTCATTTACAAAAAAGGAATTATATGCATTAGGTAAATCAATTGTTTTCTCAAAAATTGTAATGGATTCTTGAAATCCTGAAGCATAGGTAATGTCAATAACAGTTCCTGTTTTGGTAATAGTCGCAATAGTTTGTAATAACTTTGATGTTTCTTCAAAGACTTCTTTTTGAGAACCAGAAAGTTCTTCTTCTTCAATTATTTTGTCTAAAACAAACTCTTGTAATTCTACTTCAGATTCTTCAGATTCAATTAATTCGTCAAATAAAACAATTTTTATATCTGAGAAAGAAGTATCTTTAATGGATATTGCATCAATTAATTCTAGATTGATTTGGGATAATTTTTGATCTAATGGAATGGAACTAGAATTGAAGGATTTAATTGAAGATAATTTTGAAGATAATTTTCCTAATGTTTTTGTGATGTTGTTCCTAACATCAAGAGATTCTAGAATTTCCCTATATTGGGTTGAGTTTATATTTACTTCGGATGTTTGAGCCAAATTCAGGATGCTTTGATTGTCTGTGAATTTGTTTAAAGTTGTTTTAATTTCTTCAATAGATACTTCTAAATATTTAATTGAATCTTCTATGGACGTTTCAGGAGTTATTTTAGATTCTTCCAGAGAAGGTTCAGGTATTGTAATTTCATCAATTTCTTCATTAGGATGTTCTTGTTTTATCTCTTCTGGTTTAGATTCTTCTGATTTTAGTTCTTCTTGAATTTGTTCATCCTGAGTTGGTGTTTCTGGTAATAAAGTGGTTGTAGTGGTTGTTGTGGCTATTGTCTCAAAGAAATTTGTTGAACCTTGTAAAATATTGAAATTATTTGATCTGAATTCTAATTTGTGCCTTCCACCATCTTTTGGTGGGTTAAAGTTTAACACATAGTTTCCATTAGAAATTGTATACAATGAATTTATTTTTTTATCATCTAAGTATACATTAATTTTTTGGTGTTGAATAATTGCATTATCTTCTATTGTTCTTATATTTCCAGATATAGATACTTCTTTCCCTGCAGGGTATATCTCTCCTAAGTTAGAAGATATTGAGATATTAGCAATAATTGGTTTTTCTTTCAGGATAAATATTTTATTTAATAATACATAGAATTGTTTGCTTAATGGCACTTCTAGAATTTTCTCGTTTGGAATTTCTTTAGGTATTGTGATTCTATTAAAAGGAGAAGTTATGTAGGCAAATAGAATTAATACTATTACGAGAATTAAATAAAACTGGCTACTAGTAGTTTTACTTATACTCTTACCTCTTTTTTTACTCATTTTTACTGTTTATCGATTAAATAGTTCTTTAATCTTTTGTTCTTCTGACTTTGAAGGTCCTATTTTTCTCTTTTTCTTTTTTCTTGGCTTAGTGGGTGGTTCTTTTTTTCTCTTTTTTCCTTTTGAAGGTTTTGTCATTCTTAGATTTCTTGATAAGAATAGTAATAATGCTACTGCTATCAATGCTATTACTATTATTAATGGTGTAGATAGATTTAATCGGAAATATCTCCTTGGAGATTCTGTTACTAGTTGTTTATCTTTATAAGATAGCAATTCACGGCAAGCATTTATTGCTGATGTTACAATTATTAAGGCTTTGTCAAACTCATTATTTCCGAATGCTTTTTGTGCATTATTTATTGTTTCTCTAAATTCAAGACAATCTGGATTATTTTGGAATAGATCTGCTAGGAATTTAATTCTATCTGAAATTGCTGTTTTATTTTCTTTGAATTTGTCTTTTAGATCTATAATTACTTTTGAGGATGTAGAGAAATCTGGAGTTAAGGATGATGCAGTTAAGGTGATTTCTGCTGTTTCTGTTTGATTTCCGAATGTAGTGAATAAAGCATTTGAGGTTACTGTTGAATTTGTAGCTATCAGAGGGAAATATGTTTCTTCTAAATCAACTCTTATTGTTCCTAGGTCAACTGTTGATTCAAATGTCACATTTTCTAGATCTAATTCTCCAGTATTCATTAAGACTATTGGAACATCTAAAGTTGTGTTGAAATGCATACTTAGTGGTTTAGGTACAATAATTTCTAAAGAGATTACTTTAGGAGGTAATTGCACAAGTGATCCTCCACCACCTGAAGAAGTGGAAGTGGAAGTGGATGTAACTGTTTCAGTAGTAGTTACTGTATCTACTGCCCTATCTTCTGAAACTAAGAAGACTGATAATGAATTAACAGTTGCAGATATAATGTTCTGAGATGTATTGAGGGTTGAGGTTAATTCAGCGAATGTGCAAGATGATTGAGATTCACATTTATACATACTTAATGTATCTTCGTCATCTAAGGCTTCTTCCAATGTCGTGTAGTTATAAGTTACAGTAATATTGTCAAATTGAGATAGGTTTGAAGAAATCTCGAATTCAGTAACAATTCTTTCCCCAGATGGGGCAGTGATGTTTTTGGCTAGGTCTGAATAATTTAGTAAGAGGGATGTATTGGTTAAGTTTAGGTTATTGAATACTACATTTGGTTTGTCTGTTACAACTTCTACATCAATTAAAGCATCCTCAGGAAGTGTAAATATAGATGAAGTTCCTGAATTGAATGGATCTCCAGTACATGAATCTCTGTATAGTACATTTGTTGCATTAAGTGTAGATATATTCACAGTTTTTAGTCCAGTTACACCATAGAATGTGGAAGATTTGTTTACAAAGAATCCTTCAATATCTACTGCTGATGAGTTTAAGGTGTAATTTCCGGTTTTATTAACTGTATAGTTTGACCTATACAATGATATAATATCTCCAAATGAGTTTTGTTCTCTACTAATTAAGGACATGTCAAGTATTGTTAATTCTCCATCAGGATCTAATACTGTGGCGTTTGTTGAGTTGATTAGGTTGTTTATTCTTGTTTTTAGATTAATTGTTACATTAGTGTTGTTTAATGTGTAGGTTTCGTTTGAACAGATATAATCAATTCTTGGGATTGGCTGAGTTTTGGAAAATATTATTTCTCTATAATTTTTAGCAGTTACATTATCTGTTATATTGAAAGCGTATGCTGTGATATTGTAAACTCCTGCATCCTTATCTGTGAATGTTATATTAATGGTCCAATTAGATCCAGAGACTGATGGGGTGTAATTTGTATTATTGAATTCTACAGTGACATTTTGTATCCAAGCAGTTCCATTGGTTTCAAATACATTGATTTGAGTTGTGTTTCCTGAATATAATTTTAATCTTGAAACTGGGAGAGTTATATTTATTAAGGCTGCTTTTACTTTTAATTCTGTTGCAACAGAGTAATTGCTGAAGTTGGTGGAGTCATATGCCCTTACTTTCCAATATCTTAAGCCGTCGCTTAACTTTGAATCGTTTTCTGCAAGGCTAAAGTAATTTGTTGGGATTGATGTTTTGTTTAAATCAATATTAGTGAATGCTGTATCTTTAGCAACTAATAATTCATACACTAGATTATCTAAGTCTGTATCTGTTGATGTAGTCCAGGTGAAATTGAAGTCGTTGAAGATAATATTAGAGCTGTTGGAAGAGAGTGTGTTGTTTGGTATGGTTGGTGGATTATTTGAGGCAGTTTCATACCTAAATGAAGAAGTTGATATTCTTGAATTTCCTGATTGGTCATAAGCAATAACTCTCCAAGACCAATTAATGTCTGGATCTAGATTTGTTGTTATGTTAAACGAAGTATTATCTAATAATCCTCCTGATTTGTAGGTTATGTTGACATAGGAGAACGCAGAAGATGTGGATAGTTCTATGGAGTAATTATCAAAGTTAAAGTCAAAGGTTTGGTTCCATGCTAGGTTTGGAGTTAAATCATTGCTTCTTGTTCCATCTGCTGGAGATATTAATTCGAATAAATCTGGTGCTACTGTATCCCTTACTGTTAATGTGCTTTCTGTTCTGGTTTCTGCTCCAGAAGTGTCATTGGCAAATGTGGTAATATTCCATAGACCAACTTGTGTTAAGTTCTGGATAGTCAAATTAAAATTTTCAGTGTAAGTTTCAAATAATGAACCATTGGCCATTGTTACATTGGTGAAATTTCTATCCATTTGATTATCTTCTGCAGACCAATTAATAGATACATTATCTACTCCAAACTCTGCAATTGTTGGTGAGATGTTTAAGTTCGAGGTTGGAGGTGAGGTGTCAAGTGTAATATTCCAGACAGTTGATGTGTTAGTTATGTAGAATCCATCACTGGCTGATACGTTTAGACACCATACCCCATCAGAGGTCATGTTGGTTGTGAAGTTGGAGTCAAATGTTGTGAATGACTCATTTGTTGGAGGTGGACATACTTTGGAGAAATATACAGTATAATTTATTGATTCTCCGTCTCCATCAGAAGATGACCAGTTTATTGTTTGATTTTCATTATATGATTGTGCTGATGCGTTGATGAAAGTTGGTTCTAATGGTGGGGAGTTGACAATGTTAAATACTGTAGAGTTTGTTACAATATTATTTACTGAGTCGTTTATTCTTACAGTTAAGTTTATGGTTTCATTTACACCCACCCCTATAGAGAAGTTTTGAGATGCTTGGGTTTGTGTGTAACTATCTATAGATATATTATAGAATATTTCTATTCCTGATGTATTTGTTATGAATTGGGCAAATGACAGGCCAATTGTGTCTGTTGCATTTGCTGTGAGATTTATTACATCATTAGCAAATATATTTGTTAAAGATTTATTTAATGAACCGTTTACTTCTGGAATTGTTGTGTCTATTGTGAAGTTGATAGTTATGTTATCATGAGATTCTACTGTGTCTGTGAAAGAGATATTTAAGATGTAAGTTCCTTCTGTTGCGTTTAAGGTTGTATTTGTGGTAGTTGAGTCATTTATTAATCCATCAATGTAATATTCTACAGTTATTGTGTCTCCATCTGGATCTGCGGAATAGGTTACATTTAAGTCTAGAGGTTGAGATGAAGTGAATAAGTTGTTTGAAGGATATGTTACAGATGCACCTTGAGGAGGTGAGTTTGCTACTTCAAATATAGAGTCATTTAATGAGAATTGGTTAGCGGAATCGTTTACTCTTGCTGAGAGATTCAGTACCATTCCCCTGATAGCGTTTATTGTTATGTTCTGGGAGAATTCTGCTTGAGGATTATCATCCAAAGTTATGTTGAATATTCTATCTTCACCAGATACATTAATTATAATTTGGCCAAATGATAAACCTGTTCGATCTGTTGAGTTGGCAGATAGGTTAATAACATCATTAATTGTAATATTAGATAGTGATTTGTTTATGGATGCGTTTATTATGGCTGGGACTGTGTCAATAGTGAAATTTATTGTTACATTTGAAGTGTAAGTTAGAGGAGTTACATTATCATGTAATGAGACATTTAAGATGTAAGTTCCATCAGCAATATCATTTAAAGTAGTGTTTGTTAGGTTAGATTGGTTTAATACTCCGTCTATGTAATATGATATATTTATTATATCTCCGTCTAGGTCTTCTTGATATGTTATGTTGAGATCTATCGGGAGGGCTTGGAATTTGAGATCGTTTGTTGGGTATGTTATTGTAGGAAGTTGTGCTGGTGTGTTGGCTATTGTGAATAGGGTAGAGGTTTGATTTTTATTTCCTGCTTTGTCTGTAACGAATCCTGTGATGTTGATGACATTTCCCCTTGTAAGGTTAATTGTTATATTTTGTGAGAATTCATCTACTAGGCCAGTTAAGTTCTTTGTGAAGTTTATAGTCTCATTTGTTGTATTGAATGAGATGTTAATTTGATTTAAGGCAAGGTTATCTGTTATGTTGTAGGATGTATTTAGGATGTCATTAATTAATATTGATGTGCTGTTGAATGAGGAGTTTATTACAGGAGGTGTTGTGTCTAATGTGACATTCCAGACTGAAGATACGTTTGTAAGGAATAAACTATCATATGCTGTTATGTTTAGGCACCACACTCCATCTGAAGTCATGTTTGTTGTGAAATTTAAATCAGAGGTATTGAATTTTTCATCTGATGAAGGTGGACATAGTTGTGAGAAATATACTGTGAAGTTAATTAGATCTTCTACATTAGCATCTGTTGATGTCCAATTAATAGTTTGGTTTTTATTATAATATTGTCCTGTTGCGTTTACGATTGAAGGTTCTGTAGGGGCTGCTGTTAATAGCACAGTGAAGTTAATAGAGACATTAGCTGAGTAGACTAAAGGCTCTACATTATCATGGGTGCTAACATTTAATACGTAGAATCCATCCTCGATATCATCTATAGTTGTGTTAGTTAGATTTGATTGATTTAATGTACCGTTGATATAATACGAAATATTTATTATATCTCCATCTGGGTCTGCTGGGAATGTTATGTTTAATTCAATAGGTAATGATCCAAATACTTGTCCACTTTCCGGGTTTGTTAAAGTTAGATTAGTTGCTGGTGTGTTTGCTATGGTGAATATTGTTGAGCTTTGGTCTGTATTTCCACTAGAATCAACGGCAAAGCCTGTTATGTTTATTCTATGACCTCTTGTTAAGTTGAAGGTCATGTTTTGTGATAGTTCTTGTCTTGTTCCAGATATTGTAGAAGAATAATTTACTAATTGTCCTGATTGGTTTATTGAGATGTTTGCGGTTGATAATGCAGTGTTATCTGTTATGTTGAAGGTTGCATTTATTACATCTCCGTATACTGGAGAAGTTGCTGTTGATCTTAAGTTTAGGATGTAGATTGCTCCTGCATTACTTATTCCATCATCATCGTTATGTGCACCCACAGCTAATTCATTCATGCCATCTCCATTAATATCTCCGATGTTTGCTACTGAAGTTCCAAAGTTGGTACTGCTAGTATCTTGTGAGAATTCTCCACCATTTGTGATATTGTTACTAATTTTCTGGTGACTATTAACAGAACCATTAGATGCCATAAACAAGATCCACATTGTTCCACTGTCAATGCCTCCATCTCTATCTCCATCTGCCCCAACTGCCAAATCCTGCACTCCATCTCCATCTAAGTCTCCCATGCTTGTGACTGAGGTTCCAAAATAATTAGAATCATCTAGTACTCCTGTAAAATTCCCCTCAAGAGAAGATATTTTTGCATGCCGGTTTACAGAGGTATTTGGAGACATGAATAATAACCAGATTGCTCCTCTGGCATCTCCTCCATCATCATCACCCCTACCTAAAATACCATCTTTACCTGATGCCCCAACAGCTAAATCATCTGTTCCATCTCCATCGAGATCCCCGATGTTTGCAATTGAGGCTCCAAAATTGTCACCACCATCTAAGGTTCCTGTAAAATTCCCCTCAATGTCTGATATCTTTGTATAATTCTTTGTTGTTCCATCTGAGTTCAAGTACAATATCCACACTGCACCTGCGACAGAATCTTCATCATCATCTCCTTCTGCCCCAACAGCTATATCATTAACTCCATTTCCATCCCAATCTCCGATGTTTGCTACTGTTGATCCAAATTTGTCACTATTGTCTATTGTCCCTGTAAATCCTCCAGCGGTGTCTGATATTTTTTGGTAACCATCTACTTTACCATCAGCACCTAAGAATAATATCCACACTGCACCTGCTCCAGGATCTCCATCATTATCTTCTGACCCAACCACAAGATCTCCAAACCCATCTCCATCCACATCTCCGAGGCCTGCGACTGAGTATCCAAACAGAGCAGCATCAATTAAACTTCCTCCAAAATCCCCTTCTGTATCACTTATTTTTTGGAAAGAACTCACAGAACCATTGTGGTTCATGAATAAAACATAAACAGCACCATTACTGCTTGATCCGTCATCATCACCATATGCCCCAACAGCTAACTCAGTAATACCATCACCATCTAAATCTCCTATGCTTGTAACTGAGACTCCAAATCGGTCAGTATTACCTAAAGTTGCAGTAAAAAACCCTTCTGTATCTGATATCTTTTGGGTTGTTGAAACATATCCATCTGTTGGGATTAAGTTTGAGATGTTGAAAGATGAGTTTATGACTGGCAAGACAGATTCTGTTACTTCCACACTTTGTATTGCTTCTCCACTTCTATTTGCAAAAGTAGCATTGACTTTAATCTTATGAGTTGCGACTGTTGACGGTGCTGTAAATGTGAAGTTATAATTACCAAATGAGTCGGTTGCTAAGGTTGTATAGTTGATTGTTACGTTGTAGAGGACAGGGGTGCTAGTATGTGATGTGTCATTTGACTTGAATCCTGCTTTGTATTGGAAGTATCTGTTGTATGGTGTAATTGTGGTGTTTAGTGGTGTTCCGGTTTGATTATCTAGAACTTCTGAGAATGTTTCTGTGTCGCAATTTGCATCATCACAAGATCTTACACTTAAATTTAATCTTAAAGCTCCTCTTTTGTAATGATCTTTTACTTCTTTTGCAGATAAGGCTCTGGTCCAAACAGCTACTTCATCTATTTGACCATCATAACCTGTTCCGTGTGCACAGAAAGTACCGACTCTTAAGACTCCGTTGGTTATTGAGGGTGTTCCTGAAGATGCTGATGCGAATGTTAGATTAAGGCCATTGAGATATAATTCAGTATTGGTATTAATCGCTCCTGGTCTTTTTACAGCTGCAAGATGGAACCATTCATCTACTCGAAGTAATCCACTATTAGACCTAAAATTGTTTCCTCCTGCGAACTCTAATGATACTTCTCCATTACTCCCTACATTCATATATAGTGATGCTGCTGCTAATGCTGTGCCTGAATTACCCGTGCAAAGTATTCCTTTTCCTGTTGTTATGGTATCTGGGTTAATCCATGCTTCAAAAGTAAATTCGTCATCTCCAGAAATTCCTAAATTGGAATCAGATTCCCAAAAGTCACCAGCTCCATCAAATTCTGCAGAACCTCCACCAAATTTGTGTTCATCATCATTGATTGTGGCTTGATTTGTAGGAGTTGCATCATTGCTCGTGCTGTCATATTCAACGCTGAAATCTTTTACTGAGGTTAGACTTTCACCGCTTTCATTATTGAAATGATATAATATTATTAAACCAGTTGTGTTTATATATGGATCTTCGTCTCTAGAGCCATTTCCGTCATGGGTTGCTCTTCCTATCTCATAACCATAAGGTGCTTCTGTTTTCCATGATATGTATGTAAAGTTACTTCCAGTACCTGTGTCAATAACTTGAGAAGTAAAATTACCTGTTATGTTGTGGTATTCTCCGATGCTGTTGTTGATTAGAGTTATATTATTACCTTGTATGGAGGTATTGGCTAAAGTTCCATTTGCAAACTGAGTTGCGTTTTCAAAATTAGAATAATTTAATATTATTTTTCCATCATCTAGAAATAATTCCACTTCTGTATTAGAAGCATTAGTTCCATTGCTTAAGTTGATATGACCTGAGACTGAGATTGGATCTGAGGCAGAGGCTGTTGTTACATTCAAGCTAGATGTTATCTCCATTAATGTAATATTCAAAGTAAAGTCAGAGTAAACTGTATTTTCGTTATTATCGACTACCGTTATGTTCCAACTCCAAGTTCCTTGAGATGTTAAGTTGAAAGAATTATTGAATAAATCACCCACTGGAGAGTTTGCTGTTAAGTTGTAAATAGTTCCATTCGGTGCAATAAGTGTGAAATTAACCTCTGAGATGTCGTTTCCTACATCTGTTATGTTGGCCACAAAGCTAATGTTTTCATTGAATCCTGGGAATGTTGGGATTGTGTAGTTGGCTATTATTGTTGGAACACTTGCAGGTATAGAAAAATTCAGTTCAAATATATCTATATTACTCAAATTATCTCCGGCAAAAATTGTTATGTTCCACCTCCCTTCTGCTGTTGTTTCAAATGAAGATGAATTCCATAAGTCTCCAGCATGAAGAGAAGCGTTAGTTGTGTTTTGATACATAGTACCATTTTCTGCAATGATTGTGAAGTTTACAAATTGGAGCCAGTCTCCTGTTGCGTTAACAGTTATGTTTACTTGGTTTCCAGATGAAGGAGATAATGGATTTAGGGTTACGTTATTTATATTTGGAAGTAAGTAATGGAATAAGGTTCCTATACCTCCGAAATTACCAGCATTATTGTCTCCTCGATCTCCTCCACTGATGTTAAATATACCTGTAAATGTGTTGTTGTTGTTATGATAAAGGGCAATCCTTCCTCCTGATCCTCCGCCACCATCCCCTGTACTTGGGCCTACTGAACCTCCTCCAAAAGCACTGATATTTCCAATTCCTCCTAATGAAGATGTAAAAATTAAGATACTTCCTCCTGCTCCTCCTCCTCCTCCTCCGACACTTGCAGAATCATCTCCATAACCTTCACTTCCTGCAGCCATAATTGTACCATTTAAGATTACACTAGTTGTGGCATTGATGTATATTCTACCTCCTCCATCTCCCCCATAAGTATTACCTTGATTACAACCTGTTTCTCCGCCTCCGCCTCCTCCAGATCCAATTGTTGTTGGGTGGGTGCTGTTACCATATGCAGAACCTCCAGACCCAGGGGTTCCAGAACCAGTATTTCCGGCTCCTCCTGTTCCACCATGACCAGCTCCTCCGCCACCATCGTCATTTGCTGATCCTGTACCTCCTGCTCCTGGTCCAACTCCTACTACACATCTAGGTGTTCCTCCTAAATATCCTAGGTGACTTGCGTTAATAAATCCTCCTGAGAGAATTGTAAGG
>CEPX01094019.1_pt1 | contig 30069 bp, 37 predicted proteins | sample 361361 | NCBI WGS metagenome assembly CEPX01 (sample SAMEA2619974, study PRJEB7988) | marine metagenome | biome: marine biome (ENVO:00000447); feature: mesopelagic zone (ENVO:00000213) & marine oxygen minimum zone (ENVO:01000065); material: "saline water (ENVO:00002010), including plankton...
CCTGCAATGGCCAGGGTAGGTTTATCTGCAACAATTGCACCATTAGAAGAAATCGCTAAATATCTAGTTGGTTATGAAGGTAAAGATGAACGTCCTTGCAAAATAGTAGATGTGCAATTCATAAAAAAACTAGACCTGAAAGTTCTAAGTGCAGTCCCGGATTTGATAGATACAGAACATGGGAATATGCATGATTCTATGTATAATTTAATGCACGACTTAATCCAAAAACACAAAACAACATTAATTTTTACAAATACTAGATCAGCGACAGAAAGAGTTGTCCATAATCTAAAGGATAAATTTCCAAAGTTTTACGGCGAAGATAACATAGGTGCACATCACGGAAGCTTAAGCAAAGACCACAGGCACAATTTAGAAAACCGATTAAGGGAAGGAAAAATGAAAGTTGCTGTTTGTTCTACTTCCTTAGAACTGGGAATTGATATTGGTTTCATTGATTTAGTTATTTGCTTATCATCTCCAAAATCTGTTGCCAGAGCGCTGCAAAGAATAGGCCGTTCAGGACACAGACTGCATGATGTAACAAAAGGAAGAATAATTGTTTTAGACAGGGATGATCTGATCGAATGTGCAGTTATATTGAAAAGCGCTATTGAAAAGAAAATAGACAAGATACATATTCCAACTAACGCTTTAGATGTACTAGCGCAGCAGATATACGGAATTGCAATACAAAATAGAATTCACATCAACGATTTATACAAACTAATCAAAGATTCTTATTGTTATAATAAATTAACAAGAAAGGACTTCAACGAAGTGATTGAATACTTGGCAGGAAAATACATCAGCTTGGAAGACAGGCATATCTACGCAAAGATATGGCACGATGAAGAGACTGGAATGATTGGTAAGAGGGGAAAATTAGCCAGGGTTCTTTATATGACAAACATCGGAACTATTCCAGATGAAACTTCAGTCATAGTTAAAATAGGAGAACAAGTTGTTGGAACCATAGAAGAAGCTTTTTTAGAGAAATTAAGGCCAGGAGACACTTTTGTTTTAGGAGGGAATGTTTACCAGTTTAAATTCGCCAGAGGAATGGTAGCCCAAGTTTCAGCAAGTGCAAATAGACCACCAAATGTACCAGCATGGTTTTCTGAAATGCTGCCTTTAAGTTTTGATTTAGCTTTAGAAATTGGAAGATTTAGAAAATTATTGAATGAAAAATTCTGTGCTGATAAAAGTAAAGAAGAAATAATAGATTTCATCAATGATTATGTTTATGTTGATAAGAATGCTTCGCTTTCAATCTACAATTACTTTTTTGAACAGTTTAATTATGCTGAAATTCCAAGTAATAGTAGGATTATTGTAGAGCATTACACCAATGAACAAGGTATAAAGCATACAATTTTTCATACTTTATATGGAAGAAGAGTAAATGACTGTTTATCCAGAGCAGTTGCTTTCGCAATTTCAAGAACACAGCATAGGGATGTTGAAATAGGAATAAATGACAATGGATTTTATGTTGCTTCTGAAAAAGCAGTTAATGTAATGCACGCTTTTAAATTAATAAAATCAAAAGATTTCAGAAAAGTTCTTAATATGGCAATTGATAAGACTGAGATTCTAAAAAGGCGCTTTCGACATTGCGCTATGAGGGCTTTGATGATATTGAGGAATTATAAAGGCCGCACTAAAAGGGTAGGAAGACAACAAGTAAGTTCTATGATTTTGATCAGTGCAGTAAGAAGAATAAGCCCGGATTTTTCAATTTTAAAAGAAGCTAGACGTGAAGTTTTGGAAGACCTAATGGACGTAGAAAATGCAAAGAAAGTTATAGGGGGCATAGAGAAGAAAAATATAAAGATAGAAGAAATAACAACTAATATTCCCAGTCCATTTGCATTCAATCTGATTGCCCAGGGAATAACAGATATTTTAAAGATTGAAGACAGAGTTGAGTTTTTGAGAAGGATGCACAAGAACGTTTTGGCTAAGATTGGGATAAAGAAGGTTGTCGAGACAGAATGATAATTGGAATAACCGGAAGTTTCGGAAGTGGAAAGACAACCGTAGCTGATTTATTCGCTAAGCACGGCTTTAGAGTCATCAATGTAGATAAATTATATCATAATATATACAAGAAAAATAATGAATTGAAAAATAAGATAAAAAAAGAGTTTGGAACTTTGGATAGGAACAAAATAAAAAATATTGTTTTCAATGATTCCAAGAAATTAAAAAAACTCAATGAAATAACACATCCAATAATAATAAAGGAAATAAAAAAAGAAATAATCAGGAAATCCAACAATAGAATATGCTCAATGATTGATAAAAATTGCACTGGTGATATAAAAATTGCACTGGACATACCTCTTCTTTTCGAAGCAAAAGCCACAAATCTGGTTGACAAAATTATAGTAGTCAAATGCAACAAAAATGAACAAATAAACAGGATATTAAAAAAGAAAAAATACACTAAAAAAGAAATTAACAATATAATCAATTCTCAGATGCCATTAAAAGAAAAGATTAAGAAAGCTGATTTTGTTGTGGATAATGGTAAAGCAATAAAAGAAGTTGGAAAACAGGTTAAGAATATAGTTAAAGCCATTCATATAAATATTTAATTCTAGTGTTGGATTCCATAGTATTTTGTTTTATACCTATGTCTATTATTAATGTAAGGAGTTCCAAAAACTACTGCATAACCTATACAGCCTTCAGGTCTTTCATCTTCCAAATTAACCATCCTGTTATTACGATTACCCCTAACAGCATTAAATATTTCCCAACTATCGCTCCAACCGGGTGGAATGCTTTTTATATCCTCTGTTGGCATCAAAGCCCAAACAAGAGCAGCAATTCCTTCAATAGCTGTATTATTACGCCATGGTCTTTTAGTTCTCACACTAATTTTTAGATCAGTTCTGACTAGATGCATAAAAACCACTTCAGCTTAGGTAATAAAGCAAGCTTATAAAGGTTTTGAGGTTCGATAGTTAAGCTATTTTGTTTCTTGCTTAACTCATCCAAAACCCTTAAAAACCCTTAACTGATACCTAATACTATGAAGATAGCAGTTTATCCAGGAAGCTTTGATCCAGTGACAAATGGTCACATAGATGTTATAGAAAGGGCTCTAAAGCTATTTGACAAGGTAATAGTTACTGTAGGAGACAATCCTGGAAAAGAGCCAACTTTCACAACAGAAGAAAGGATGGATATGCTTAAGGAATCCACAAAACACCTAAACAATTTAGAAGTTGATTCTTTCTCTGGATTGTTATTGGATTATGTGAAAAGCAAAGACTCCAGCATTATAATTAGGGGTTTACGAGCTGTCTCTGATTTTGATTTTGAATTCCAGAGAGCTTTGATGAACAGAGTTGTAGAAAAGGAAATAGAGTCTGTTTTCATCATGACAAAGGAAGATTATGTTTACTTAAGTTCAAGCATTGTCAAGGAGATGGCTATGTTTGGAAGTAAACTAAATGGTTTAGTTCCTGAAATAGTTGAAAAAAAGTTAAGGGAAAAATTCTCAAAATCATAGAAATGCAAAGCATTTCTAGGACACAAAAAATTGAATAGCAATTTTTTCGTGACTCAATAAAACTTAGAAAGATCCTCTTTATTTATACTTCTTTTTTGTTTGTCTTCTTTGGACTGTTTAACTAATCTAGCAGCATAACCAGCAATGACATTCCTTATTTTTGGAGATTCTATATTTGCATACTTCCCAACAACTTCCTTATTCTTGTTGTAGTCCTCACTGAACTCATCTTTATGCTCTTTCACTAATTGCTTTGTCACCCTTTTAACCAGAATTGTTTTTATCCTACCCAAAAAAATCACTTCTCTTCATTTTTATCAGAATCAGGTCTCTTGACATCTATAGGAATAAGGCCTTCCTTGAATTCCATCTTTGCTATCTCTAATGGATTGTACCCTATTTTCTGCAAATCTTTATCTGAAAGCTTGATCATGAATGGAGCTCCTTGCGATATCTGCAAAGCTCTTGAACCTACAATCCTTGCGTGCTCGTATTTGGTATATCCCATTTTACAGGATGTTTGAAATTTCAGCTACCTTTTAAAGGTTTCTGTTCTGGTGAACAGCTCAAACTTAAACAATTAAAATAAAACTATATAAATAACAAAATTATTGAGTAAAAAATGTTCATCCACAACATAGATCCGATCTTATTGAGCATAGGGCCTTTCCAGATAAGGTACTATGGACTATTTTGGGTTGTAGGATTTATTATGACTTATCTTTTACTTTCTCACTTGGCAAAAAAGAGAGAATTGAGCATAACAAAAGACGATGTCGCGGATTTATTACTGTACATTATTGTTGGAGTCATTTTAGGCGCAAGAATCTTCTATGTCTTTGTATATAATTTACCTTTCTACTTAAGCAACCCTTTTGAGATAATAGCTATCTGGCATGGAGGATTAGCTTTCCATGGTGGCTTGATAGGAGCAGTCATAGCACTGATCTATTACGTTAAGAAAAAAAATATTAGTTTTTATGAAATTGCAGACATTGCCGTCATACCAGTAGCCTTAGGTTTGGCTTTAGGAAGATTAGGAAATTTTACAAATGGCGAGCTTATTGGCCACATTACAAATGTCAGCTGGTGTGTAGATTATTCACAAAACCAGTTTATTGGTAATGCTCCGGAAGGCTGCAGGCATCCCAGCCAGATATACGCTTCATTCAAGAATTTGATAATATTCTTCACTTTGTGGGCAATTAAAGACAAAAACTTGCCTAAAGGCTTCATGTTCTGGACTTTTATTGTCATGTATTCTACATTAAGGTTTTTAGTAGGTTTTTTTCGCACACCAGACCCTCAATTAGGATTTATTTTAGGGCCATTGACAATGGGGCAGTTATTGAACATAATCATGTTTGCAGTAGGAGCATTTTTCCTTTATAGAGTTCATAAGAAAGGTAAGCAAGAATAAAAAGGTTCAATAACGAAAAATTCAATAAATAAAAATAATATTAATAATAAAAATTAAAAAATATAAAATATTGAAAATAATTAATAATATAATTAAATGAAAAAAATAATTAATTTTATCAATGAAAACAAGAATTATTCTGTTGTAATAATAAGAATAACCTTAGCTTTGGTTCTGTTATGGTTTGGTATTAATCAAATATTTATTCCTGATAATTTTCTTGGTTATGTTCCTCCATGGGCAATGCCCGACCATATGCACATGCTGCATTTTCCCGTAGCAGGAGTCAATACGATAATATTATTTAATGGTATACTAGAAACTGTAATAGGAATTTTCCTTTTATTAGGATATTATACAAGAATATTCGCTTTCATAGCTGCAGTGCATTTATTGATTATTACTGTTTCTTTAGGCTACAATGATGTTGCTATAAGGGATTTCGGATTGACAATGATGGCTGTTTCTTTGATATTCTCCGGTGCTGGAAGCTTTAGTTTGGATAAGAAGAAAAATTAGATATATTTTAAATCAGAAAAATATAAATATACCTTATTTATAACCTTTATTCTGGTGATAAAATGGACATTAAAAATTTGTTTACAACAAAAAGATTGATTTTTATAGCTATTTTTACAGTTTTGGTTTTAGTAGGAAAGAACATAAATTTCTCTCCTTTGGTTGGAGCTGATAACCAGTTCTTTACTTTATTCCAGTTCTTTGGGCCTATAGCAGGAGGCTTCTTAGGAGCTTTATTCGGTGCTGTTGCAGTTCTATTTGCAGAGTTAATTGATTTTTTTGTTGTTGGAAAAGAAGCATCATTGCTTAATATTTTGCGGTTAACACCAATGATATTTGCAGCTTATTATTTTGGAACTAAAAAGAAGAATTTTGGAGTAGCAGTTCCAATAATTGCAATCTTAGCTTTTATTTTACATCCAGTTGGTCGTGAGGTGTGGTTCTTCACATTGTTTTGGACAATACCAATCATTGGTAAACTACTACCAAAGAAATTCTCCAATAATGTTTTGGTTAAGAGCTACGGCGCAACATTCGCTGCCCATGCAGTAGGAGGAGCATTATGGATCTGGACAGTACCTATGACAGCAGCACAATGGATAGCTCTGATACCAATAGTGTTTGTAGAGAGGTTCTTGTTCGGTGCAGGAATAGCCGTTTCATATGTAACATTCAATGTGCTATTCCACAAAGTCCTTGACACCTTTAAGATCAATATTCCAGCAGATATCTTAAGGCTGGACAAGAAGTTTACTTTAAGGGCTTAATTTTTATTCTTTTAATCTCTTCATCAGCCAATACTTCCTAATCAAAGCAAGGCTCAAAAACACACCAGCAAGGATATACCATTTACTATCTCTTAAGAAAGCGCCTATTCCAAAGAATATCAATGCTAAGATATAATACATAATGATTCTTTTTTTATTTCTTTCTTTGGTTATTGTTTTGAATTTCATTGTTCTTTTTTAAGGATAATTCCATATTTTTTAAGATCAGCAGCTTTTTCAATTTCACTTCTTGTAACATCTATAAGTTCCTCATAGTTCTTTATCTTAAGGTTTCTTACCAAGAAGTTGAATGTATCCATATGTGTACGTAATATTAAACCCAGCACCTTATGTTTTCCAATACACTTATGGCATATATAATCAGAGCCAATGATTTCCAGCCATTGTGATTCTTTATTGCAATTTTTACATTCCATCTTAGGACTTTCATAAGCTTTTCGAGACATTCGAGTGATTCCAAAGTTTTCTTGCACATAGTGCTTTGGAAACAGTTGAGCCACTTTCGAACTCAAAAAGACATACTTTGATGAATAGAGAAGTTAAGATTTAGACTATAAAAAGCTATTGCCTAAAAAACCCTTGATTTAAGAGGAAGGTCTATAAGCTAAAAAACAAATAAGTTTATTAATAAGTTTTGTACATATAGATTTGAGGAATATAAATTGATAAAAAAAGAGGTTTCTACGGAAAGAGTTCCTACTGGAATAAAGAATTTAGATGATGGTATGAGTGGCGGTTTAGTAAGGAACAGCATAAATATGGTAGCTGGTGGTCCTGGTTCTGGAAAGAGTATTTTTGCAATGCAATACCTGATTAATGGTGCAACAAAGTATAATGAGCCTGGAATATATATAACACTTGAGGAAGAGAAAGGCAATCTTATTAAGAATATGAGTAGTTTTGGGTGGGATCTAGAAAGATTAGAAAAAGAAAATAAAGTTAGCATAATAGAAATATCACCAACAGATATTCAGATGGAAGTTCATAAGCAAGTTAAAAAGTTGGAATCTCAAATAGTTAATCAACTAAAAGCTAAAAGGATTGTAATTGACTCGATGACATCATACTCTTTATTATTCAATGAGGAATTAGTTTTAAGGAAGTCTTATCTAAGTTTATTTAAAATGTTGCGCAGTTGGAACTTATGTTCATTACTTGTTTCGGAATATACTGTTGAGAAACATGAGGTAAGCCCGTTAGATTTTGAAGTAGATAGCATTTTATGGATCTATAATTCCAAAATCAAGGGTGTCAGGACAAGAGCTATTGAGATTTTCAAGATGAGAGGGACAAAACACACCACCAAAACCTTCCCAATAGAAATAAAAGATAATAACGGCATTATTGTTTTTCCAGCGCAGAATATGTTTTGAGTGTTAGTGAACTTCGGTAAATGATTTATTATGGATTTGGCATAGACTCGTAATATTTCAATCCTAGATCTATCGGTGAAGGATTAATTTTTCCAGAAAAAGTTTCTGCGAAAACTCTATTATTTAACGGAGGGTGCATTTTGCGGTCTACCCATGCCCATCCAGGTATTTCCGTTGGTCTAACTTTAATACCTCCTTCTTTCATGGTATCCATTACCACTCTTTCAACCTCCCCTAATACTTCTGGAGCATTTGTAGGTCCTACAGTAATGTTATAATATGGCGGCATTTTAACTCAAAGTAATGAATAACAGCTTATAAATTTACCTCAAACAGGTTATTATGCAAAGCCGATTTAAGAGGAGGGTTTTTAAATGGAAATCTATTACTGTTCATAAAATGCATTGTGAAACTCGGGTTGGGGAATTTACAGGAGATCTTGGAGAATTAACTAGGCATTACTCACCAAACTTTATGAGTTTACCTATAGGAAGACCTGATATTCCTAAGCCCGGATTAGTAGAAAGGCATCCATCTGGGAGTTACATTTTAATGGTTTCAAATTCAGATGGTGTAGATCCGAGACTTGGTTATAACCTAATAGTCACTGTTATGGGTCCTCTTGAAGCTCAAGCTAAAGCTATTATGGATGCTTTTGAAGAAAAAGTTCCAATTGAGCTAAGACATGCTCCTGATTTTTTGCAAAGACAGTATGATTCTTTAATGAAACTTTTAATGCCAGAGTAAACTCTTATTGGATGATTTCTTGAGTAGTTATTACCCAAACCCACCAACAACATTTAAATACTACCTCACTTAACTATAGTTAAGTTTGGTTAAATATTGGGTTTAATGTGTTAAAATGGTTTTATCGAGCTTTATAATAACTTCAAGAGAAACATTGGAAGCAGCTTTAGTTATAGGCATAGTTCTTGCTTACTTATCAAAAACAGATAATATACAATATAAGAAAACGGTTTATTATGGCATTCTTGTAGGAGTTATTTTAAGTGTTTTAACTGCCGTTTCATTCGCATTCCTTGCAGGAGGTTTTGAAGGCAGAGCAGAAGAAATCTTTGAAGGCTCTGCGATGATATTTGCTTCTGTTTTATTAACAACCATGATCTTATGGATGATGAAGCAAAGAAAGCACCTTTCAAAGAACATAGAAAACAAAGTCGCAACACACATAGATGGAGAATTAAACAAAACATTTTCTTATGGAATTTTTTTATTAATAGTAATAGCAGTCTTAAGGGAAGGCGTTGAAACTGTTATTTTCATGCATGCATTGAACTTCGCTTCAGGAATAAGCTTCATAGGAGGTTTATTGGGAATAGCAACAGCAATCGGAATAGGATACTTATTCTTCATAGGAACAAAAAAAGTCAACTTAAAAAAGTTCTTCAACATAAGCAGCATTATTCTGATATTATTCGCAGCAGGCTTAGTAGCGCATGGCATACATGAATTCCAGGAAGCAGCAGTAATACCCTATGTAGTAAAAGAAGTCTGGGATTTGAATCCAGCCGTAGCTGTAGGGGAAGTTTATCCATTATTCCATGAAAAAGGTCTAATAGGATCTTTCCTAAAAGGTTTATTTGGCTATAATGGTAATCCTTCTTTGCTGGAAGTCTTGTTTTATGCAGGCTATCTAACAGTTATTTTTTTCATATACAGGAAAATTGAAACTAATACATTACATTCTTAATAGAAAATTTTATATACCATAATTAAAAATTTAAGTTAAGGTGATAGCAAATGCAAAAAGTAAATAAAATAGGTGTATTGTCTCTGGCTAAAGTTTTCGGAATTCTATATGCAATCATGGGATTAATTGTAGGACTAATTTTGACATTTTTTTCAGCAGCGGATATCCCTCTAGCAACCAGTGAATTAAATAGTGGAATTTACGGTGCAGCAAGCATAATCTTATTGCCAATCATCTACGGAATAATGGGATTCATATCTGGCTTAATAACAGCTTTCTTTTACAATCTGGTTGCCAACAAAATTGGAGGCATAGAAGTTGAAATAAAATAACGAGTTAAAATGGGATTATGTGAAAAATATGTAAATAAAGATTATTTTTATTCTGTTTTTAGGGTTTTAGTTGGTTTGATGTTCCTGCAACATGGCCTGCAAAAAATATTCGGAATGTTTGGAGGAAATTCTGTAGAACTTTTCAGTTTAATGGGTCTGGCTGGATTAATTGAATTATTAGGAGGAGCAGCAATAGCTCTGGGTTTATTCACAAGATTTGCTTCTTTCATAGCAGGACTGGAAATGTTGATAGCTTATTCAATGGCTCACGCATCTAACAGCTTGATACCCATAGTCAACAAGGGAGAGCTTGCATTATTGTACTTTGCAGCATTCCTTGCATTGACAGCATTCGGCGCAGGAAAATTCAGTTTGGAAAAAGCTCTTTTCAAGAAGGAATTTTTTTAATTTTATTTTTTTATTGTTTATTGAATTTTTCTGATGTTTTTGATTTTTATTGAGTTTTATTATTGTAAATTTGTTTATTTTTATTGCTTTCACTCTACTACAACAGACTTAGATAAATTCCTTGGCTTATCCGGATCCAAACCCCTATCCACAGCTACATAATAAGCCAATAACTGCAAGGGTATAGTTGTTAATATAGAGCTTAAGATATAAAGTGTCTTCGGGACATAAACAACATAATCAGCTAATTTACCGACTTCTTCATCACCTTCTGTTGCTATAGCTATCACAATACCATTCCGGGCTTTAACTTCATGTATATTCCCTAAAACCTTCTTGTATGTATAATCATCTTTTGTAGCTATGAAAACAACTGGCATTTTCTTGTCAATCAAAGCTATTGGTCCGTGTTTCATCTCAGCAGCAGGATACCCTTCTGCATGCAAATAACTTACCTCTTTCAGTTTCAAAGCGCCTTCCAAAGCTATTGGGAAATTCACTCCACGACCTAAAAACAATGAGTTTGATTTATCCTTGTAAACATCAGCTATTTTCTTAACATCGTTTTCTTCATTAAGCAAAGCCTCTATCTGCAATGGCAGTTTTCTTAATTTTTCCAAAAGAGATTTTATTGTTTCATCATTCAGAGATTTTCTTAAGTTAGCCATAAACAATGTGAATAAATACAGAACAATCAATTGTGTAGTAAACGCTTTTGTGGAAGCAACACCTATCTCAGGCCCGGCATATGTGTATAAAACAGAATCTGACTCACGATCTATAGAGCTTCCTTTTGCATTCACGATCGAAAGCACTTTTGCATTCTTCTTTTTAGCTTCCCTTATTGCAGCTAGTGTGTCAGCTGTCTCACCTGATTGAGAGATAGCAATAACCAAGGTATCTTCATCAATTATTGGATTCCTATAACGAAACTCAGAGCCATATTCAACCTCAACAGGTATTTTTGCAAGCTCTTCCAGCATAAACTCTCCCAATAAAGCTGAATGCCATGATGTGCCGCAAGCAACAATTGTTATCCTTTTTATTTTTAAGAGCTCTTCATTGCTTAAATTCAACTCTTCCTTGATATTTACTCTTCCATCTTTTATTCTTCCATTCAATGTCTCTGTTATGACTCTGGGCTGCTCATGTATTTCTTTTAACATAAAATGCTCATAGCCACTTTTTTCCGCTAACTCAGAATTCCAGTCAATTTCATGTATTTCCTTATCAACAGATTCTCCATCTAAATCTTTAATTGAATAATTATCTTTTTCCAAAACAGCTATTTCTTCATTATCCAGATAAACAACTTTTTTAGTATGTTTTAAAATAGCAGGAACATCAGAAGCGATAAAATTCTCTTCTTTTCCCAATCCAAGAATTAAAGGGCTTTCATTCCTTGCAGCTATAAGTTTGTTAGGTTCTTTAGCACAGACAACCCCTAAAGCATAGCTTCCATCAATTAATTTTAAAGCCTTTCTTGTTGCTTCTTCTATATATCCATTGTAATTATCTTCAATTAAATGGGCAATAACTTCTGTATCTGTATCTGATTTAAACTTATGGCCTTTTTTGATCAGTTCTTCCTTAAGTTCAGAAAAATTCTCAATTATACCGTTATGTACTATACTAATATTGTCTTTGCAATCAGTATGTGGATGCGCGTTTTCTTTTGTAACTCCACCATGTGTGCTCCATCTGCAATGAGAAATTCCTATGTTGCCATTAAGGCCTTTAAGATTAACTTTGCCTTCTACTTCATTAATCTTGCCAATATCCTTTTCAACCATAGCTTTGTTATTGCTTATTGTGCAAAAACCAGCAGAATCATAGCCACGGTATTCTAGCCTTTTTAAGCCCTCAATCAATATTGGAGCCGCTTCCCTGTTCCCTATATAGCCAATAATACCACACATAGTTAAAAATTACCTTTAAACCAACATAACAGAATAACACAGCCCTTTTTAAAGATTATGAACTAAGCATACAGGTGTTATAACAAGATTTTTAATAGTTAGTCTGATACTGTTTGGTAAAATCCTCGAAAATCATAGATTTTCGGGATGCAAAAAATCACTGGAGGTGATTTTTAAGCATGCCTAAATACAAACTAGTCTGCTTTGATGTCGATGGAACTTTAATAGATAATGTAAAGTTCTCATGGCAGGCATTCCATGACTATTTCCAGACAGACAAGCACAGAAGGGAAGATGCAAGGAATAAGTTCCTTAACGGCCATATAAGCTATCTGGAATGGGCACAGCATGACATAGGCATGTGGAAAGAAAAGAATGCAAAGAAAGCTGATTTCTTCAAGGCCATTGAAAATCTAAGATTGATGGATGGCGCTTTAGAAACCTTGAAAGAACTCAAGAAAAACGGCTTGAAATTAGCAATAATCTCGGGCTCAGTTAATGTTGTTTTAGAGAAGTTCATACCTAACTATAACGAGTTCTTTGATGATGTTTTTCTGAGCAAGCTTTATTTTGATGAAGAAGGCAATATCTCCAAAATAGAAGCGACAGAATTTGATATGGACAAGAAAGCAGAAGCTCTGAAGCAGATTGCCGAAAGGGAAAATATAAGCTTAAAAGAATGTGTTTTTGTAGGTGATTTTCTGAATGACCTGAAAGTAATCCAGGAAGCAGGATTAGGGATTGCTTTCAACTGTAAGGAAGACAGATTAAAAGAAGTTGCTGATATTGTCATCGAAGAAAAGAATTTAAGAGAGGTTTTGAGGCATATTTTGGATTAAAGGTTTATTATTTATTTTTTAAATTCTTTATTGTTTTTATTAATAGTGGTACTGCCCTTACAATATTATCAACAATAGTAATTGTAGCTTTTTTTGCAGATCTAGACATTGGATTTAAATCAACAACAATAACTTTTTTGCCATTCTTGACTAAAGCTTCAGTTCTATCACCATCTTCCAACGGAACAAAAACAACATCTGCTTTATAGATGCCATCTTTATTTACATATTTCCTATTACTTTCGATAAATTTAATTTTTGATGATTTTTGAGATAATAAAACTTCTTTAGCACCGTTTTTTACTAATTCTTTTTTAATCAATAATTCTCTTTTTTTAGAAGAATGAAATAAATTAACTTCCAATTTTGCTGGAATTGATTTAGATAACTGCACTAATTCTCTTGCAGCCAAAGCAGCACTATTTCCATTCACAGATATAACTGGATGTTTTGCTTTTAACAGTAATTTTGCTGCTCTTTCTATGGCTTTCTTTGCCTTTTTGTTTGTTTTCTCACCTAAAATATAATCAAATGCTTCCCCGCGACCGTGAGCTATCAAACCATGTGTAGAAGTAATTCCTTTTTTCACTCCTTCAACTAGCTTATCTCTTATTTTCAAAGACAAATATCTTGGATGTGATTTTGGCACTGCCATTTTTTATGATTTCAATTAATATTTTTTATATTGTTTTTAATTTTTATAATTATTAATTTTATATATTTTTAACTCTATTGAATTTTCTTTTTAATGAACTTTATTTCTTAATCTTCTTTAATACACTTTCCTCATTAACCTTTAAACCTTTTTTATTAAAAAAACTGCATATGTTCTTAACATCTCTTTCTAAAAATTCTGCGGCTCTTGGATGCCTTATCAATGTAGCTTGCGACATATCGATAAAAACCGGTTTTTCATCAAAATTCAATATATTAAATGCAGAAAGATCGGCATGGACCAATCCAGCTTTGTACATTTTTTTTATATTCTCAATAATTTTATCAAAAAATTGCTTTTTGTTTTTAGGAACAGAATCTTTTAGCATTGGAGCTATTACATCATTCTTGCCAACAAATTCCAGAACCAATACATTATTTGAAAACGTTATTGATGTTGGGACAGAAACTTGAGCTTCTCTGGCATTCATTAAGTTCCTATATTCTCTTTGGACCCATGCAAAAATTACTTTTCTCTTTTTATCTTTAAGATTTAAGTATCTTGGATCATATTTTATATAATCATACATCAAGTTAAAATCACAAGTTTCTAAACGATAAACCTTGACTATTACTCTTTTACCATCTTCAGTCAAAGCGGAAAAGACATTGCTTTCCTTACCTATGTTTATTGGACTTTCCAGACCTTTAAAATGGCCTTCTGTTATTAATTTAAATATAGTTCTGTTTGTAAACTCATCAAAGACATCATGCTTTGTCTTGAAGCGTTCTTTTCCTTCCTTGAACTTTTCTTTTCTTGCTTTTGGCATATAAGCATGTAAATTAATTCGAGTTTATAAATGTAGCATGTATATAATACGCTACCATACCACTAACTTTTTATACCCTTTAAATAAAACACTTTGTTCTATGCGATCAGCTAAAGCATTTGCTCCTGGAAACCTAAGCTGTATTTTTGTAATAAAGAAAGGTAAAAAACCAGCAAAATCAGGTTCTCTGGGTCTTGGTTTTACGGTCAATAAGGGAGTTTTTGCTACAGTAAAAAAATTACACAATAAAAATAAAATATATTTTAATAATAGAAAGATAAACTTACCAACAATAAATTCCGTCATCAAAAAACTAACTAAAGAGAAAGTCATTGTCAACATAAAATCAGAACTTCCTTTAGGCAGTGGTTTCGGCATCAGCGGAGCAAGCGCATTAGCTACTGCATATGCGTTGAATAAGCTGCTTAATCTAAAAAAGACAAAAAAAGAACTGGCAATGACAGCCCATATTGCAGAAGTTGAAAATGGAACTGGATTGGGAGACGTTACAAATCAATTTTATGGTGGTTTTTTAGTTAAATACGAATCAAGCTGCAAGTTCAAAGTAAAAAAGCTACCAATAAAGAATAAGAAAATCTATTACAAATACTTCAGTAAAATCAGCACAAAAAAGATCATTTTCAACGGAAAAAATAAAAGCAAAATAAATAATTCAGGATTAAAAGCATTGAATAAGATTAAGTCATCAAATAAGAATCTAAAAAATCTAATAAATATATCAAAAGAATTCTCAATCAATAGTGGGTTATTAAAAAACAAAAAAGTCATTGAAATAATAAATAATGTAGAAAAAAAGAACGGAAACGCTTCCATGATAATGTTAGGAAATGCTGTTTTCAGCGATACCAAATTCAGAGGAAGCAAAGTATTGACAATAAAAGATAAAGGTGCTTGTTTAATATAAAAATATTTAAATCAAAACCAAACAGAAGGTTAATATGGATTGGAAAGAATTTTTTAAACCAACAAGAGGGAAGGTGATTGTTTATTTTCTAATTTTATTGATATTCGGAGTTCCAGCCATTACTTGGAAATGCGCAATATACCCCATAGGACCGGATTATGATAAACCAGAATTACACTGTACTGAGAAGAAGGTAGGGGTTTATAATCTGTTAATAGCTATTTTAGAAAGTAACTCTACTGGTGCACGTACAAATGTGAGTTACAGCCCTATATTAATAATTACATATTTGATTATTCTTTATTTAGTTGTATCCGGTATTTTTTTCTTATTTCAAAAATTCAAAAAATAAAAAATGCTAAAAAAGGAAATGAGAGTTATTGGAATCGATGATTCCCCTTTCAAGAAATTCAGTAAAGGAAAGGTTTTAGTTGTTGGTACAATATTCAGAGGAGGATCATTCTTAGACGGTGTTTTATCAACAAAAGTGAATATTGACGGAAACAATTCAACCAAACAAATAACAGAGATGATTAACAAATGCAAATTCAAACCGCAACTGCAATGTATCTTTCTGGATGGGATTGCAGTAGCTGGTTTCAACGTTATTGATGTAAAAGAATTAAATAAAAAAACAAAACTTCCAGTAATAGTAATCATAAGAAGAAAGCCTAACATTGAAAATATTAAAAAAACTTTAATTAGAATAAATAAAAAGAATAAAATAAAATTGATAGAGAAAGCAGGTTCTGTAATACCTATTGGTAAAATATACATTCAAATAACTGGTATTAGCATAGAAAAAGCAAAAGAAATCTTAAAAATAGTTTGCACAAGAAGCTTAATACCGGAACCGATAAGAATGGCGCATTTGATTGCTGCCGGAATCACTAATGGAGAGAGCGGGGGAAAAGCATAGATTTTTAAAACCAAATATGTTCATTACCTTATGGATTACTATCAACAACTTCGTGGGTTTTTATTGGACACCTTGCATGACCAAGGTTATGTAGTTTTTAGATACCCCACAGATAGCAATAAGCATTTAGATGATATAGTTAGAGTTAGGCGTCCAAGCCAATTATTTCCCGACAGAACCTACTTGATACTGCCGCCTAATTTTGCTGAAATGGATAGTTATGATATAGTACAAAATGGTGTAACAACTTACGCTGGCCTTGACTACCTTGCTTTATTCTTTGAAATGACAGATAGAGGTGTTATTGTTCCAAGTCTCACAAATAATCGAAACGTGTCCTTTGAGTATCATGAATTTATAGACACTGTCCGAAGATTGCCTACAATGCAAGTGCAAGCAGAAAGATAACTATTGCATAAATCAAACCAACTTCTCTTCAGCCATGTACTTCTTATTGACTAACTTCTTCAGATCTTTAGTCAACAATCTATGCTTGAACTCAACATTGCTTTTCTCTTCATTATGCGTTTTAATGCCCTCTGTTTTAGAATAAAGCCTCATAGAACAGAAATCAGGGCCGCACATGCTGCAAAAATCAGCACCTAAATTTAAATCAGATCTTATTTTTTTAGCTTCTTCAGGATCCAAAGATAAAGCAAACTGTTTTTCCCAATCGAATGAAAACCTGGCTTTGCTTAATTCATCATCTCTGTCTCTGACATTAGGAATACCTTTTGCAATATCAGCTGCATGAGCTGCAATCTTGTAAGCAATTATGCCGTCCTTAACCATCTTAGGAGTTGGCAATCCTAAGTGTTCTGCTGGAGTTACATAGCATAAATAATCTGCACCATGCATGCCTGCAACTGCTGCTCCAATAGAGCTGGTAATATGATCATATCCTGGAGCAATATCTGTAACTAATGGACCTAAAACATAAAATGGAGCGTTATGGCAATATTTTTTCTCTAATTCCACATTTAACTTAATTTCATTTAAAGGAATATGCCCTGGACCTTCTATCATTACTTGACAATTTTTATCCCATGCTTTCAAAGTTAGATCTCCTAATATTTTCAACTCCGCAATCTGAGCTTTATCTGTCGCATCATGCAAGCATCCAGGTCTTAGTGAATCACCTAAAGAAAATGTAACATCGTATTTTTCAAATATTTCACATATTTGGTCAAATTGAGTAAATAATGGATTTTCCTTATCGTTCGCTTTCATCCACCTTACTAAAATTGCACCGCCTCTGCTTACTACGCCAGTTAAACGACCTTTCAACAAAGGCAATGTTTTCTGCAAAACTCCAGCATGTATTGTCATGTAATCAACACCTTGTTTTGCTTGTTGCTCAATAACATCCAGCCAATCTTCCGGTTTTAGGTCATCTATAGTTTGCTTTTCTTCAATAACTTGGTAAGTAGGAACAGTCCCGATAGGTATTGTAGCTTCTTTAATGATAGCTTCCCTTATATCATTTAAGTTTCCACCAGTGCTTAGATCCATAGCAGTATCTGCACCATGTTTCATACACAGCCTTATTTTCTTTAATTCCTCATCAACAGATGCCCTCACTCTAGATGCACCTATATTAGCATTTATTTTGGTTTTAACACCTTTGCCAATAGCTATTGGCTTCAAATTTTTATGATTGATATTTGCAGGAATTATTAATGTGCCTTCAGATATGCCTTTTTTTACTGTATTAACATCTATATTCTCAACAGCAGCAACGTATTCCATTGCCTTTGTTATTTTGCCTTCCCTGGCATAAGAAAGTTGTGTCGGCATAAAAATGCAAAAATTCGATAATTTATAAATTTGTTGATTCTTAAAAATATAAACCTTAAACAAAACCTTTTTAACCCTCTGATTATCCTATTCTTATATGGAATTGCATCAACCAAAACAAATAGACTTTGGAAAGATAAACACTTCAGAAACAGAAATAAGGGATTTAATAAAAGCATGGATAGCTATCTCTATAGCTTTTGCAATGGTCATGCGCGGCTTGATGGGATTAAATTTCTTGCAGGTTTTCATTATAGCAGCAATAACAGTAGGTACCGGTTTTCTGCTGCATGAATTAGGCCATAAATTAGTTGCTCAAAGATATGGCTGTTTTGCAGAATTTAGATCTTTTGACCAAATGCTTCTATTAGCGATTATAATGTCTTTCTTTGGGTTTGTATTTGCAGCACCAGGAGCAGTAATGATTTCAGGACCTGTAGGAACAAGAAGAAACGGCATGATATCTGCAGCAGGACCGGTAGTAAACATAATCTTATCTGTTTTATTCCTATTATTGTTTTTTTCATCGTTTGGAGGATTTTTTAGTATCATAGCATTTTATGGATTTTTCATAAATTCGTGGTTAGCGTTATTCAACATGATACCGATATGGAACTTAGATGGGGCAAAAGTATTAAGATGGAATAAGAAAGTTTATGGTGTCATAGTCGCTGCAGCATTAGCATTGATGTTTTTGCAAAATTTTATAACTGCCGGTTAAATAATGGATAATATGCCAAAACTAAACCTCAACTCAACTAAAGTTCTCATCATTTCAATAGTCCTTCTTATAGCAGTATCCATAAGCTTAATCATTTATTACAACAATAAGATAGATGATCTAAATACAAAACTTTTGGTCTTAGACAATAAGATGGTATCAGATTTAAAAGAATTAAATCAAGATTTAAGCAATGATATTTCCTCATTAAACAAAAACCTTACAAGCGAAATAGGCCTTGTTGACACAAACCTAAGGAATTTTGAAAATAAAAACGAGCGGGAATTAAACACCCTAACCAGCTTAATCGATGAGATAGAGAAGCAAAGCGAGATACAATTAGGAGAACTAAAAGACGAATTAAAGAGCATAAAGGTAAAGAGCCAGGACTTTACTGCAATAATTGATGATGTGATACAATCAGTTGTAAGCGTAGGGACAGATAAGGGATTGGGTTCAGGAGTAATCATTGATGACCGAGGTTTTATTGTAACTAACTACCATGTTGTTGATGATGCTAGCCTAATAAGAATATTGACTTATGGAAATGAAGTTTATGATGCTGCTTTGATCGGTTTTAATGATGTTGCTGATGTTGCAGTCCTTAAGGTCGATGCTTCATTGCCTAATTTAAGGTTCGCAGATTCAGATGATGTCGATGTAGGAGAAAGAGTAATAGCATTAGGTAATCCTGCTGGCTTGTCATTTACGGTAACAGAAGGCATTGTATCAGCTGTACATAGAACAGGGCCAAATAATCTTGATATTTACTTACAGACAGATGTTCCTATAAACCCTGGAAACTCAGGAGGTCCTTTAGTCAACGCAAACTCCAGGATTATAGGCCTGAATAACTTCAAGGCAGCAGGATTTGAAGGATTAGGCTTTGCAATAGAGTCAAATACAGTCCAAGAGGTAGCAGATGATATAATAGACCAATATTTACAATCACAATAATAGATAAGTTTAAAAATCATATTTCATATGGATATAAAATGTCCAAAAAAAGAGGAAGCAAATCCAGGAAACATAAATCTGTTCATTCTAAAACCCATAGAAAGACACATAAGCCACTCTTACCTGATTTATTCAAAAAAACCCCCGGCAGTATTTATAGAAAAAAGGAAGAAGCAGATTTAAGGCACGTAGAAGAAGAAGTAGGCATGATGGAAGCAGAGAAGGGATTTAAGAGATTGATCCGGGCAGGAGTTCCAACATGGTTTTACCTAGCTTCTATTTTTGCAGCATTTATGTTCACTGTTTATATTTCAATATTTGCAACACTACATTTTGAGAGCATAGAGTACATGAACATAACCATAATTTTCCTATTCATATCCATGGTTTCCTTTTTTCTCATATCTGTTACTTACTTCGTTTCAGAGAAAAAATTCAAGCATGCCATACCCCCATTTATTTTCTTTGCAGGCATATCCACATTAATGATCTATGCCTTCAATGCAGTAGACACTTCTAATTTAGTCAGATTCTCCATAACATACACAATTATAGTTGCGGCTATTTCTGCTTATGTCCTTGCTATAAGGAGATGATATTAGAAATATTTTTCCCTTTGAGGGATATAGATATTACTGCCGCAGCTTCTGCAATGTGAAGAATCCGGGTCATGATATCTTAAGCCGCATTTTTTGCATAGGACTCTTACCTTTCCTGCTGTGTGTATTATTCTCTTTAGGAATATGCTTATCTGCCAGGGAATAAATATAACTCCGCTTAGTATCATCCCTATAGTTACTAGTTTCCCTGCAGCCGACACTGGTGTAATATCTCCAAAACCTACTGTTGTCAATGTTACAACAGAATAATAAATGGCATCAAAGAATGTGTTAAAGCGATCAGGATTTACGTTGTGCTCAATAAAGAATATCAATCCAGAAGAAACAAATATTATTGCAAAGATTGTGAAAATTATCCTTACAAGGATATATGTATCTATACTGGTTATTCTTGCAAACAAGTATTTTTTCTTTATGTATCTTATTAACCTTAAGATCCTGAATACCCTGAATACTCTCACAAAACCTAAACCTGATAACCCTAAGTAGAATGGAAGTATTGCTACAAGATCGACAATTGAATACACTTGGGTTATATGCTTAAACTTGTTTTCAGCAACCCATAATCTCAATAAATATTCTACAGTAAATAATATCATAATCACAGCATCTATTTGCTCTAAAATATTCCTCAAAGAATCAGAAATATTTGTAGAGAGGATGATGAATATGATGCTCGAAACAATTATCAGAAATAAAATAATGAAATCAGTCAGCCTTCCAGGGTATGTTTCCACATCTTTGAAATAGAAATCTATTCGTTCTTTAAAAGATTTGAATTTAGGAATATTCTTCATGATAGTTATTATTTAAGAAATTGTATTTAAAGGTTTTGGGAGTAATATAGAAATATTATGAAATAAGAATCAGAAAAATAGAATAAAAAACTTACATCATTCCAGGCATTCCGCCCATTCCAGGTGGCATTCCACCCGGAGGCATTCCGCCGCCAGCAGGTTCTTTCGAGCCTGTGGATTGGATTACATCATCAATCCTTAGTACCATAACAGCAACTTCAGCAGCTGAAGAAACAGCTTGTGTTTTGATTTTCAAAGGTTCAATAACACCTCTCTTCCATGCATCCATTACTTTTCCAGTAAAGACGTCGATTCCAGCCCATTTCTGCTTCTTTGAATGAGCAGCCTTAAGGTCTGTCATTGCGTCTATAGGATCTAAACCTGCATTTTCTATTAGAGTTCTTGGAATTATCTCCATTGTATCAGCAAACGCTTCTACTGCCAGCTGTTCTCTTCCTGAAAGAGAATTAGCATATCTTCTAAGAGCCATCGAAAGCTCAATTTCAGGAGCTCCTGCGCCTGCTACAACCATTCCAGTTTTCAATGCAGCTGCAACATCTCCAACAGCATCAGTTACAGCTCTTTCTATCTCATTTGTAACATGCTCTGTTCCGCCTCTGATCAATAAAGTAACTGCTTTAGGATTTTTGCAGTCCATGATGTATGTAAATTCATCATCTCCTACTTTCTTTTCTTCAACAGTTCCTGCTGAACCTAAATCATTTTCACTTAAATCTTTTAGGTTATTGACAATCTTTGCACTAGTTGCCTTAGCAATCTTTTTCATATCACTTTCTGATACTCTCCTTACTGCATAGACTCCTTTCTTTGCTAAGAAATGTATAGCAACATCATCAATACCTTTCTGGCACAAAACAACATTTGCTCCAGTGGATGTCACCTGATCAACCATATCCTGCAGCATCTTCTCTTCCTGGTCTAGGAAACCCTGCATCTGATCTGGTGTTTTTATTTGTATATTGGCATCAATTTCTGTTTTCTTGATCTCTATTTCTCTGTCTATCAAAGCTATCTTAGCGTCCTTTACAACCCTTGGCATTCCAGGGCTTAATCTTTCTTTATCTATAACAATACCTTTGATTAATTCAGAATCATCTACAGAACCACCAGTTCTCTTTTCAATCTTGATATTATCTTTATCAACATCATTATTTTCCTCTGCAACCATCTGGACTGCCTGGACAGATAATGTTGCTAATGTGTCTTTAGAATATTCAGCGCCTTTTCCTGTCATTGCTGTCTGTGCAATTTGTTTTAAAACAGTATCATTAGTTGCTTTTTCTCCTATTTGGTCTAGAACTTCCTGTGCTTTTGTTTCTGCTAACCTATAACCTCTGGCTATAACAGCAGGATGAACTTCTTTATCTAAAAGCTCTTCAGCATTTTTTAGTAATTCTCCAGCTAAAACAACTGCAGTAGTAGTTCCATCTCCAATCTCATCTTCTTGAGTCTTAGCGACTTCCACAATCATCTTTGCAGAAGGATGTTCAATATTCATCTCTTCCAGAATTGTAACACCATCATTAGTAACAGTAACATCACCTAAGCTGTCTACAATCATCTTGTCCATACCTTTTGGACCTAAAGTTGTCCTGACAGTTTCACCTACTAATTTAGCTGCCATAATATTATTTCTTTGCGCTTCCCTGCCTACAGATCTTTGTGATCCTTCCGGTAGAATAAATATCGGTTGTACATTCTGATTTTGTGTCATTTTTTATTATCCTCCATATACTAGTCTTTTAATTAAAATCATCCCAATTTCCTAAAAAAGTAAATGAGCAGTACTATATAAAGCTATCGGTTTTGTGGGCTTTGGCTATAAACCCCTGTTTTGGCTATAAACTATTTTTAAAGAATTTGTAGTATTTTTTGAAGATTAAACTTATTTTACCCCCTACTAAAATTAATTCCTGTTGGATTATAATCCGGATCACTTAGAAATTCAAACATTAATTCAAAATCATCTGTAGGAAGGGAATGAGTTCTGTCAAATAAATTGCCCCTTGTTCTACTCATCACAGCTACTTCCATTAGATTACTCCCTTCTGAACGAGAAACAACATTTCTGGTTAAATCTTCTAAATCATTACCAAGAGAACCTGTTCCATTAACCTCTCCCAACGTCCAATCTCCACTATATCTTTCATACTGGGGATCCCACAACACGTTAATGTAATTGCCTGATTGAAACATACTACAAGGTATAGTGGCACCCTTTAAAAACCCTCCTCTTAAATCAGGGCTTTTTAGACAATAAGTTTATATAAGTTCCACCAATAGAACAACAAGAAAGAGTATTTATGATAAAATATAAGGTATTGTGTAAAAAGTGTAAAACGTTTTTTACTGTTTATCCTCTCCATTCTGGATTATGTGAGAAGTGTAAAAAAGAAGTATATAAAAATTATTCAGCAAAGGGAAAAGATAAGAAACCTATTTAAACACAGTTCTTGAGGGGTGTAGATATGGGGCAGCAAGAAGTTTATATTTTTTTAAAAAGGAATAAGAGTAACTGGTTTCTCTCTAAAGAGATATCTAAAAAATTAGGGGTTTCTATAGGCTCAGTTACAAACTGCCTCAAAAAATTAAGGGAAAGCAAAGCAATAAATTTTAAAGAAACAAATCGGAAGAATCAGTTCAAGTACAGGTTTAAGAAGTAATGAATTTTAACCAATATGCATATATTGCATAGGATCATAGCCTGGAATGTCAAGTATTTCTCTTGCTGTCGGAGTTGGGCCAGTTTTCTGGAAAACTGCGTAGAACGGAGGAATGTAAGGACGATCTGATCGACTTAGTCCTTTTGTTTCTTCAAGCACTTGTATTGGGACTTCTTGCCCGCAATTTTTCCTGCTGAAAACAAGCACACCATTAACTCGTAAAGTTTCAAGCACACCCATAAGTTCATGCATGCTCATATGTCCATCTTGATAGAAGACACCATCAAAATGACCATTCGGAAAAGGATTTCCCTCATATGTTCCCCTAGGGTCATTAGGATCTGATCCCAGATCTGCTATCATAACCGGAACAGATCCCATTGATTCTGCTATTTCTACATCTGCGTAAACTAACTCCTCTAATGTGAATGCTGTTTCCAGGATTCTATCTTCACCGACAGCAGGATAGTACATACGCTTAATCCCAAAATCTTGTTTCAATTGTCGAAGAAATTTTCCAATAAATTCACTTTGCCTTTCTTGAGTTAATTCATAAAAGTGTGAAGGTCTGTTAGTGGCCATTCCCATAAGTAATTGATTTGAATTTATAAATCTAAGGAAAAATTTATAACCTATGGAAAGGGAAATGGGAAAGGTGGAGCAAAGTGCCAAACAAATACTGGTTCAAACAAAAAAGATTCGGTTACGGTGCAACTCCATCATCTTGGGAAGGCTGGTTAATCACTATATTTTTTATTTTGCTTGTCATAGGACGTACAATCGAGCTTCAAAATAACACACCGAGATTGATTATTGAATTAATTTTGATCATAATACCCTTAATAATAATATCAAAATACAAAACAGAAGGCGGATGGAAATGGCGATGGGGAAAATAAGAAAAGTTTATTAACGACCAATTTAAGAACAATAAAAAAGAGGTGTGTAATTAAAAAGAGATGGTAGATAAGAAGCTAGTAATAAGTCTTATTATAATTATAATTTTGATTATTATATTTGCAGCAGCATTGATATTAATACCTTCAGAAGCTCCGACAGGCTCCGTTGTTGCATCCCCTAATTTTACAGTACCATAAAACGAATAATAACCTTATTAAACCAACATTCTTTCTCAACTTATATGACAGAGCATTTACTCCCATTTGAAAAAATAGAAAGAAAAACATTAGTTAAAAAAGAAGCAAAGACAGACAGCAAGCTAGGCTGTAAACCTGAGGAAAGAACAACAGAAGAAATAATTAATTATGGAGTTATCAACCTAAACAAGCCTCAAGGCCCTACTTCTCATCAAGTAAGTGATTACGTTCAAAAAATATTAAATATAGACAAATCAGGACACAGTGGAACTTTAGATCCTCATGTCCATGGTCTTCTACCAGTGGCATTAGGCCGAGCAACAAAAGTTGTGCAAGCCTTGCTCAAATCAGGAAAAGAATACACTGGCATTATGCATCTGCATAAAGATGTAGGAGAAACAAAACTAAAGGAAACAATAAAGAGAAATTTCACTGGAAAGATAAAGCAAATCCCACCATTAAAGAGTGCAGTAAAAAGAGTAAAGAGAGAAAGGGAAATCTATTATTTTGATATTCTAGAAAAAGAAGAGCAAGATGTTTTATTTGTTGTAGGCTGTGAAGCAGGAACTTATATTAGAAAATTAATCCATGATCTGGGACAGAAACTAAAGATTGGAGCTCATATGCAGGAACTTAGAAGAACAAAAGCAGGCCCATTCAAAGAAGACAGTTTATTTACGCTCCAGGATTTGACAGATGCTTATCATTTCTATAAAGAAGAAAAAAACGATAAATTCTTGAGAAAAATAATCCAACCAGTAGAAAATGCAATCCAACATCTGCCTAAAATATGGGTCTTTGACACGACTGTAGACACTTTATGCCACGGCGCAGATTTAAACATCCCTGGAATAAGCAAATTAAATGATTGTATTTTTGAAAACGATTTAGTTGCAATTATGACCTTAAAAGATGAATTAATTGCTTTAGGAACTGCAACTATGAATTCTGATGATATCTTAAAGAAAAAAAAGGGTTTAGCAGTCAAAACAGATAAAGTTTTTATGGAGCCTGGGACTTATAAAACAACTTAATTCAGAAAATCTTTAATAGTTCTAAGTCAAGATATAATAGATATATGCAAAAAAGAGGTAAGATAAAACATAAATCTCAGGCTGCTTTAGAATTCTTAATGACATATGGTTGGGTAGTAATGGTTGTTTTGGTGGCTATAGGAGCTTTAGCATATTTTGGAGTTTTAAGCCCAGACCTATTTGTTTCTAGTAAATGTTTTTTAGAATCAGGATTAGGCTGTGCTGATTTTAAAGTTGATGAAAACTCTGTCACAATTGTTTTAAGAAATGGCAAAGGTGGAGATATCACTGTGTCCAATATTCAAGTTAAGAATTGTACAGGTGCAGATATAGGCTTTTTAGGAAATGGTGCCGAAGATACCTATATAATAGACGGTTGTAGTCATACACCAAATGAAAAATTCAATGGAGACATAAATATAACTTACACAACTGAAAGTGGATTAAGACATAAAAATGTGGGCAATATTGTTGATAATGTGGAAGGAGGAACCAGCCAAAGTCCGACTCTATTAGTTGACGATTTCTACCGTCCTGATGGTTCTATCATAGGAAATTATTGGAGTGAAACTGATGACGATCCAAGTGCAGAAGCACAAATACTAGATAACAGGCTGTATTTTAGCTCTGTTGATGACTCTAACCAACCACTGGTTAGTCGCATACTTACAAAACGAACATCAGGAACAATAACATGGACTTTTACTTTTAACTTTGAGAGAACAGGACCCGAGCAATACTATGAGGTGTTCATGCAGTTAGGCGATAGCGCCCTTATGGTTGACCCTTCAGTTAGTCACAATACTGGTGTAGCTGTCAATCTAAAATGGGGTGGTGATGATCCTGTTCGTGGAGGTTTTGATGAAGAAGAAGGATTCGGCTATACCAGTGGTAGCACTGTGACGCAAGTTGCTGTTGTCAGCGGCAGCGCAGGCTACAACACAGGCGGAGACGCATCAATAACTGTCACTGTTGATTTAGATACCAACACATTTGACCTAACAATAACCGGAGCTGGCTTGATTTCCGGTTCAGGGACTGCAACAGGTGTACCTTTCGACAATAATGTGGACATAGATACAATAAGAATATATTTAGACGAATTAAATATTCAATATTTTGAAGACCTTGAAATTGGTGATATCTTGATAGTGTCAACATAGCCAGGAATTTATAAGAAAGTTATTTAAACATTAATTCTAAAGACACTCATGATTTAAAATCAAAAAAAGAGGAAAAAAGAAAATAGATGAAGAGCTTCACAAAGAATCTCAGGCTGCTCTAGAGTTTCTCATAACTTATGGCTGGACCATAATGGTTGTTTTGATAGCAATAGGTGCTTTGAGTTATTTCTTGGATTTTAGCAAACAATGCCCTCCCAATTTTAAGTTCTATACACATGGTTTCTATCTTGTCGACCAAAAGTTCATCGGCTCAGATGCGAGTTTCGACCCAGCAAAGAATCTCTTTTATTTAATTCTAAAAAACACATTCATAGAAAAGATAGTAATTTCTGAAATAGTCATAAAGGAAAACAACATAATATGCGGCTCACTCTTGCTCCCAGACATTGAATTGAATAAAGGAGCAATGACAAATCAACTGATAGGAAAAATAACAAACCCGATCTGCCAGGGTCTATCAAGAGCATGTTACAATTTTGATGTTGAAATAAAATATCGTAACATAGACAGTGGATTGACTCATGCAGTAAAGGGCAGGATAGGTGGAACATTTGAAGCTAATCCAAGCCAGCTCTGGGCACTTGGTGGCCCATGGGATGCACAAGCCATCACTGGAAATACCCTAGAGGTTGATGATAGAACAGGAGAAAAGATAAATTATTGTATACCTGAAACACCCCCAACTTCGTCAACTTTTACAGAAGAAGTTCCGACAGGAATTATATTTTGGGATTTGCCGTCAGGATGTTCTACTTCAGGTATTGCCCAAGTTGGTTTTGAGTCTGCGACCTGCGATGATAGATCCCAACTGGCAAAAGGGTGGCTGCATAATACATTATATCTTGACAATATTTTTTCAGTTTATGATATCTTTATTGGGGGAAATGCAGGGTACTTAGATACCACTACTGGGGATTATAAAACAAATGGAATCTGTCTGAACGATAATCTTTATTTCTATGTAAATGGCGCTCTCAGATACTGGGGAGGAACAACCGGAATTATGTTAGGAGACGATAATACCTACCAAGCAGGCGATGAAGTCCTGAGGCATTGTGATGGTTGCTCTGATGTTGATAGTTCAGCATGGTGCATCCCAGCATTTGAACTGACTGCAAGCGGCTTTAACTATGGACAAAGTAACGACATTGAAATCCTTGTAGAAGATTTTTGTAAAGGAGGTGGCCAACCTCATGCAGGAGGAATGTCTGAATTAAGGTTAATTCTTATATAATCTATATATTCTATCACAACAGTATATTAGTATACAAAAACGTAACATTTATATACTCACAGTTTTATTATTATATAATACTTATTTATAAACGAGGCAGCGGAAAACAAGTTTTCCTGGTCTCAAAATTAAAAAAACAAATTTTGAGGTGCAAAAAATGGATTTTATAGTAAAAGAAGCAGTAAAAAATTCTCAAGCAATGAATTATGAAAATATGGTTGGCCAAGCAAATATAAAAGTTATTGGCATAGGAGGCGGTGGCAGTAATATGGTTTCCTGGCTTTATAAAAAAGGAGTTAAAGGTGCTGAAATAGCAGCTTGTAATACTGATAAGCAGCATTTGGATATGACTAGTTCTGATAAGAAAATTTTGATAGGAAAAGATCTAACAAGAGGATTAGGATGCGGCGGATTTCCAAATAAAGGAGCTGAAGCAGCCCAGGAATCTATACAAGAGATAAAGGATATGGTAAAAGGAGCTGATATGGCGTTTATATGCGCAGGCATGGGCGGCGGTACAGGCACCGGAGCTGCTCCTGTTATTGCACAGGTTGTAAAAGATGCAGGTTCTATTGTTATTGGAACTGTAACAATGCCATTCAGCATTGAAAGGGCAAGGATAGACAAAGCAGAATTTGGTTTGCAGCAGTTAAGACAAGTTTCTGACACAGTTATTGTTATTGATAACAACAGATTAGTAAATATCGCTGGAAATCTACCAGTACAACAAGCTTTTGCAGTTGCAAATGAATTAATTGCAACAATGATTAGAGGCATAGTAGAAACAATAGCTGTTCCTTCATTGGTTAACTTAGATTATGCAGACGTTAAAGCAATAATGACAAATGGCGGCGTTGCAGCGATTGGCGTAGGCGCAAGTGATACAACAAGCAAAGTAGAAGAAGCTGTTAAAGGTGCCTTAAGCAATCCATTATTGGATATAGACTATAAAGGCGCAACAGGAGCATTGATACACATTGAAGGCGGTCCTGATATGACTCTTGATGAAGTAAGCAAAGTTGGAGAGTTAGTTACACAAACTCTTGATGCAGATGCAAACGTCATCTGGGGAGCTAGAGTTTCTGAAGAGATGAAAGGCAAGATAACAGTAATGACAATTATAACTGGAGTTAAAAGCCCATGGATTCTTGGCAAATTAGATGATAAAGCAATAAGAGAAGAGCAAACTAGTTTCAATAATGAATTAGGAATAGATTTTGCTTGATTTAAATTTTTACATTTTATTAGAAAATGAGAAATACTAAGCTATTCTTTATTTTCTTTACTGTTTTATTACTTAGTTCTTCTGTTGTTAGTGCGGGATTTTGGGACTAGTTGACTGGTAGAGTTACCGATCAAGACACTCCTAACTTAAGAATTGTTGATGATGAAACATCAGTGCAGTCTCATTACCCAGATATCCAGCTTAGCAAGGATTACGCTGTAGTTAATATATACGAACCTATTGATTTTGTTGTTCCGGTTAAGAATCAAGGGACTGCATCTACTACAGGCCTGACTTATTCAATAGCATGCCGTGCTGAATCAGATGGATTTATTCAAGAGGATATACCATTTTTGTCCTCTGAGATAATTGATCCAGATGAACAGATTATCATAGATTTCTCATGTTCCTTTAATCCAACTGACGATCTTGATGGTACTGATGTTAGTATTAGTTATCCTGATGGGTTTGGCGATGCTCATAGTTTCCATATTTATCCAGTTAACCCCGATGAGTCCGTGCCTATCAAAGAGGATTATTTTTTTGTTTTGGG
>CEPX01198079.1_pt1 | contig 30009 bp, 42 predicted proteins | sample 361361 | NCBI WGS metagenome assembly CEPX01 (sample SAMEA2619974, study PRJEB7988) | marine metagenome | biome: marine biome (ENVO:00000447); feature: mesopelagic zone (ENVO:00000213) & marine oxygen minimum zone (ENVO:01000065); material: "saline water (ENVO:00002010), including plankton...
CTTCCTTACCATGGAAGTGCTCTACCACTGAGCTATCTCGGCAAAAATTGGTTAGCCCTGGCCCTTAATCTGATTTATTTGATCCTTAATTTCATTAAGTTTCTGGTTGTCAGGATTAGCCTTTTTTAAAGCATTAAAAACTTGTAACGCCAAGTTTTTATCTTCTAATATTATACTGATTTTTAATAATAAGTCAAGGAAACGAGGATTGTTTGATTCTAAGTCAACCGCTTTTTGAAAATTCTTTAAAGCCAGACTATTTTTTTGCTCTAGCTGATAAACGGTACCTAAATCTGCGTAACAATTAGCTAATCTATGTTTCTCGACACTACCCTCTTCTTCGGCCTTATTCTTAATCAATAATTTTATTAAATAACGACAAGTTTCTCTGGCTTTTTTATATTCCTTTTTTTCAGTATAAATTTTAATTAAAATTTCATAGGCTTCTACATTTTTTGGATCTAGCTCAATTATCGAAATACAAATCTCTTCAGCATCGTTAAAACTTTGTTCAGCTGATAATTTTTCCGCCTCAGCCAATTTATCTTTTATGCCTTGCTTAAGATCAATTTTTTTTAAAGGGCCACTTCGATGTAAAGCCATTTGAGATTCTTTTAAATTTTCTTTTTCTAATTTTAATATATTTTGATAAAATTTATTTAGTCTATCTTTGAATCCGCCGAACAATGGCTTTAAAATTTCAATGAAAACCTTCTTGATATCCAAAAATTTTCTCCCTAATCTTTCGGTAATAATCCTGTTCCTAACCTGTGATTCTTTCTCTTGAACAATTGATTCAATATTGATCGCTACTAAATTTGGTAATTTTTTTATAATAATAAAAATAATAGCTACTAAGCTTAAAACGATTAAGATTGTGGGGATAATATAAAAAATCATAATTACAAAATCCGTGGAATAAATCCAAACGGATTATTTACCTTTATGATACTGATTTAATAATGGCTAAGAATTCTTCTGACTTTAAGCTGGCACCACCGACCAAAACACCGCTGGTATTTTCTAAGGCAATAAATGAAGCGGCATCAGTTGAGTCTACACTGCCACCGTATATTAGCCTAATATTATTTTTGACAATACTTTGCGGAAATATATCCAACAAATGCTGTTTAATAACTTGATTTGTTTCAATGGTTTGTTCTGGTTGCATATCATGAGGGCTTGGAGAAATTGCCCAAACCGGTTCGTAGGCAATAATAATTTGTTGGTCAACGTTTAATTCAACTCCCTTAAATGCCGCTGATGCCTGTACAATCAAAACTGAATTTGTGTCACCATCTTGACGTTGTTCAAGTGTTTCACCAATACAAACAATGGGTGTTAGGCCAACTCTTAAGGCAGTTTTAATTTTTTTATTTATCATCTCGTCAGTTTCCTGAAGATGCTTACGTCTTTCTGAATGCCCTAAAATAACGTACTTACAGCCAACTTCTTTTAAGTAATGTGCTGAGACTTCACCGGTATAAGCTCCATGCTCCTCCCAAAAACAGTCTTGAGCACCTAAGCTAATCGAACCTTTTTTTAAAACATCAGCCACTCTGGTAAGGCTCACAAAAGAAGGGCAGACTACCACTTCTGGGCCTTTTTTAGAAATTCCCTTTTTAATTTTTTTGGCCAGTTCAATGCTCTCGGGAACCCCCAACTGCATTTTCCAAGTACCAATGATGATTGGTTCTGTTTCTGTCATATTAAAATATTGTTATTATTCCCAAGGTGAGTGAAGTTACTATAACACCAGCAATTAAAGCACCTAAGGTAATTAAAGCCAAAGAAGTTTTCTTTGGGATGCCAAATATAAAGGCTGCCACGGATCCAGTCCAAACACCAGTTACTGGCAATGGGATGGCAACAAATAAAGTTAAAGCGAACATCCCCCACTTTTCATATTTTCCAGAAAATTTATGCTTGGTTCGATCAAACAACCAGTCAAAAAATTTATTGGCCCAACTAAACCGTTCGATTAAATAACCCGACAAGGGGCCCAACAGCCATAATATAAAAAATGCTGGAATAATATTACCAACTACCGACAAAATGTAAGCCACGGGAATTGATAAATCGTAAATGGTCAAAGCAATCGGAATTGATCCCCTAAGCTCGGCCACCGGTAACATTGCTATCAACAAAGTAGCAATTTCCGGAGGGAATATATTAAAAATAGTGGCTAAATCCATAACTTTATAATTATACAATCTCCATTCTATTCTGGCCAACGATAATTACGAAACACCCAATCTACTAGTCCTTTTGCTTCTTGCCAACGATCAGTGATTGTTTCCGCTCCAAGTATAACTACCGTTAAACTAATATCATCTTTTTTAACCCTTAGCAATAAAGTGTAACCAGCTTCATCTAAATATCCAGTCTTGGCACCAATAATTTGATAGGGATCGGCATTAATAAACCCCCGAAGTAAAGCATCGTTGTTGGTAACTTTACCTTCTCTTAAAGTATTTAAAACTGTGAACTGATATTCTTTGGTGGCTAAAGTAGCTGTAATATCTGACTCCTGGAAAACAGCATTTGCTAACTTTACTAAATCAAATGGTGAAGCAACATTGCCCGGTTCTAAACCACTAGGGTCAACAAAGTAACTGTTGATCATTTTTAGCTCAGCCGCTTTTTTATTCATTGCCGATATAAACTGTTCCATCCCAAAATTATCGGCCAAGGCCACGGCAGCTTCATTGGTTGAGGAAACCAGCATTAAATAAAACAGATCTCTAACGGTTACCTCCTCACCAGTTAATAAATATGGTATCCCACCCTCGCGACGATCTTCTGGTTTCAGCTTAACAACCTGATCTAAATCTGCATTATAGTCTAAAAAAGTTAAAGCGGTCATTAATTTAGTAATACTGGCAATTGGTAGGGCTGCGGAAGGATTTTTGTTATACAAAATGGCTCCTGAATAATCATCAACCACTAGAATACTCTTGGCGGTAGTTCTAAGTCCAAAGCTTTTATTAATAATCCTGGTTGGTGCTTGAACTTGAGTACCAGTGCCAACGACAAAAGAATAATCTACCGCTTTTTGAACTAAAAAATTAAAACCTGTTGGCAACAGCAGGCTGGCAAGGACAATACTGGTAAAAAAGTTTAACATAGATACAACTAAAACTGAAATTTAATATTTTTTAATCTTCTTCTTTAGTCTCTGACTGTTCTGGTTTTAAGATATTTTCTAAAATTTCATTGGAATTTAATTTTTCAAAATCAGGCAATTCCGTCTGATCATTCAAACCTAAAAATTTTAAAAAATCAAAAGTGATATTATATGATGTTTGCATTTTCTTTTTATCTTCCTTGCTTTCGATCAAACCTCTGATTAAAAGATTACGTAAAATAACGCCGCAATTAACCCCCCGGACCTGTTCAAGCTCAGCCTTACTAATTGGCCCCCGATAAGCAATAACCGTTAAGGTTTCTAAAGCCGCTTTGCTAAGCTCACCAGTAGTTTGCTCTTTAATATAATCCTTGACCAATTTGGCATTGTCAGCTGATGTAACCATTTGAACCTTATCACCTATTTTTTGAATTGCCATACCGCGACCTTCTTTATTGTAGTCATTGCTCAACTCTTTAATTGCCGCGGTAACTTTGTCCTTGTCTGACTTGGTTAAACTAACCAATTTTTTAATGGTAAATGGCTGATTACTGATGAAAAGTAAACTTTCAATTTTTGATTTTAATAACATAATAGCAAAATTATATCAGGTTATTGATTAACTTTCAATGGGTTCTGTGACTGACTTAGGTTGCCATAATTGGTACCAAACCATAATGGCAATTCCCATTAAAATTGAGGAGAAAGTGACTGCCCACCAAACACCATTAAAGCCCCAATAATAATCAAATAAATAAGCCAGGCCAATCATTAAGGTTACTCTTAGAACAGTTAAAATTAATGAATAATGAGATTTACCAAAAGCTTGAAAAGCCGAACTTAAATTCATAATGACCGCGGCGAATAAAAAGGCTGGTACTCTAATTTTAAGCATTGCCGTGCCAATATCAACAACTGCCGGATCACTATTAAAAATTTTAATAACATAGGGAGCAAAGGCAAAAACAAATAAACCAAATAAGGCGATAATAGCCATAGAAATTCCACTGCTAACCCAAGCACTCCTTTTAGCTCTAATTAAGTTATTAGCTCCAAAATTTTGACCAACGATTGTTACGGTGGCCAAAGAAATTGCGACAATTGGTAAAACGCCAAAGCCCTCAACCCGCCAACCAATTCCATAAGCAGCTATCACTTCTGGGCCATAAGCGGCAATTATTTTAATCGTAAAAAAAACACCGATAGCATTGGCAATATTTCGTAGCGAAGCTGGCAGACCAATGGCTAAAATATCATAAATAATTTTGGTACTTAACTTTAATTTTCTAACAGTAATTTTAACCCAAGATTTACCCTGATAAAAATATAATAGATAAAATAAAATACCAACCAAGCTGGAAAGAATTGAAGCCCAGGCCGCTCCAGCCACTCCCCAATCAAAAGTAAAAATAAAAAGAGGATCAATAACCATGTTCAAAATATTGATACCCACACCAATTAACATTGGTGTCTTACTGTCCCCTTCACCTCTAAGAATAGCTCCTAGAATAAAAAGGTTAAAAGTAAAAATGGATCCATAAAAAATTATGTTGGTATAGTCAACAGATAGTTGTAATAACTCTCCCGAGGCACCCATAAATTTAAATAACGCTGGAGAAAAAATAATTCCCATGATTGTTAAAACAATGGCAAAAATTATACTGATAGCTAATGAATGTGAGGCGACAGCTGAAGATTTATTTTGATTCTTGGCACCAACATATCTGGCCACCAAAGCATTACAACCAGTGCTAACTCCCACCGCCAGAGCAATTAAAATAAAAATAATTGGCCAAGCCATGGAAACCGCCGCCACAGCGATAAAACCAACTTTACCCAACCAAAAAGTGTCTACGATGCTAAGCAGTGAATGAAAAAACATAGCTAAAATAATAGGAGCTGATAAAGTTATCACTCCTTTGGTCAAACTACCTTCTAGGATATGGGGATTATGATTTTTCATTATTTACTTTTTAGTCGCTCAATCTTAATATCCTCAAAGATATTATTTTGTTGTACGGCTATAGTTTTTTGTTTAATTAATTCCAGAAGAGCTAAAAAACTGACTATAATCTCTGTTTTATCTTTGGCCTGATTTAACACTTCGGTAAAATTAGTACTGGCCTGACGCAAAATCTTTTCTCTGATCTGTTTAATCTTCTCTTGGATATTAATTGTTTTTTGAACAATCTCGGTTGGTAAATTAGCCAGCGGATCTAAAGCCTTAATAACCTGATTAAAAGCCTTTGCCAACTTAGACTTTGTTAATTCTGGTGATGGTGAAAATTCCACTTCTTGCTGAGTTAACAATTTTGTTCGAGAAAAAGTAAAACGTTTTTGAGTAATTAGACCCTGAATTACCTTGGAAGCATCCAAATACTGCTTATAGATTTTTAACTGGCGTGTTAAATCTTCTTCCGCGTCCGCGTCATCATCACCCCAATCTAAAAATGGTAATAACGCCCGAGATTTAATCAACAATAATCTAGCCGCCACCACTAAAAAATCAGCCAGCTCTGAGGTGTTAATTGACTGCTTGGCTGACTGATTTAATATTTGAATATATTGTTCAGTTACTTGAGCCAAAGAAACTTGGGTAATCTCCAATTTTTGCTGTTCAATTAGTTGTAATAAAAGGTCTAATGGCCCTTCAAACTGTTCGACTTTAACTTTATGCATAGTGGCAAATTGCTAATAGCTAATGGCCATTTGCCATTTGCTTTTTGATTTTTGATTTTATTTATTTCTTCTTCTTAGTGATCCTTCTCTTAACTGTTTTTTTAACCGGCTTTTTCTTGGTAGTCTTTCTCTTAGCAGCCTTCCTGGTTGCCTTCTTTTTAGTAGTTTTCTTTTTCTTGGGCTTAACTTGTAATTTATAACCACCTGACTGAGTAAAACTGGCCAATTTGGCTTGCTCTAAATCAATAAAATCTTTAGCTTTCATTCTGACTGAATCAGTAAAACTACCAGCGGCAATAATAACATCTTTGGTTTTTAAAAGTCCTCTATCAACCCAGACATCAACTTTGTGTAAACCGCCAAATGCTGTTATGGCACCAGGTTTAACTTTAAAAACTTTAACCATAACTTTTTCTTTCGGGATAGAAACTTTTTTAGCTTTTAAAGCTTTTTTTAATTTTCCTAAATCGAGACGCATGTTGGCCGGCACCACCGCAATAATGTAAGCTTTGTCAGCGGCAATCAACAAACTTTTGGCAATGTCTTTTAGCTCCCGGCGTAATGTTTGGGCAGCATCATAGGCAGTATAAACGGTCTTATGACTGAGTTCATCATACTTGGCCATTTTTTTATCTAAGTATGATTTTGTTTTTTTAGGAATAGCCATAAATTTTAAATTATTTTTTATTTAGATTTTAATAGAAGCTTTCTCGTGGTATTGGCAGAGGCTTGTCACTATCAAACACAAAAGAGGTAAAGCATTGATGTCCGGCCTGATGAAAATCCCAATCTTTACCGCCATAACGTTTATAATCCTCGTCATCGTCATCTACCACTGCTAATTCAAAGGTAGCACAAATTTCAAATTCTTCTTCGGATACAACAGTATAGCTATAAGGTTCATCGGTCTTAGGATCAGTAACTTGGGAAAATCTTGAATCCGACAAATCCTCTGGAATTTTTCGAGTCTCTCGATAATAAGAGTTAATCATATTGTCCAGATTATATAAATCATTAACCCGCTGTTGGTCAAATTTTTTCATATTAGTAACCTTGGGAGAATCAATGATAAAAAATGAAGCAATAATTGAAACAACCGTGACGATTACAATAATTCCAAAAAATATTTGTGATGTTTGACTACGCTTTGAATAATTATTTCTTTTAAGGTCATACCAATAATAGCCAAAAATGCCGCCAGCTATTGCCAGCACTACTGAAATCTTTAATATACTGGCTAAAGTATAATCTCCATCTAAAAGCTTAAATACTAGTTGAATTAGACGACCAATAATATTCAAAGCCGTGACCAAAAGAATCAAATATGTTAACCAGCGGTAAACACCACTTTGCGGATTTAAGCTACCTTTTTTATAATTTTTATGTAAAGTAGTTACAATAAACAAAAAAATTGGCGTGACAATTAAAGCCGAAGCTACCCCAAACTTAAGCCCTTGCTGGGAATAACGACTTAAAGCAAAAACCGTTCCGGCACTTAAAAATTTATCAATAATTTGAAACAGAATAATACCAATGGCAATTGACGTCCAGGTTAGAGTAATTAAGCTAAATAAATTTAAGAAGGCATCAAGCGCTCCTTTACCTTTGAATTGATTATCCATAGTTTTGTATTAATTATTTAGACTTTTTGCTTTTTAAAGGTAATTTTTGTTGAATACCTAGTAAACTTTTAGCAACTTTATTTCCTTTGGGAGTCAACCGCACTTTATTGATATACCACTTATGGGGTGTTTTCCAACCATAACCAATAACCAACTCTTTTTTAATTAATCGATCAACACTTTTAGTAATAATGGTAATAACATCCTTGGGGCTAGGTTTTTTCTTTTTTCCGATATAAAACTTTTCTAAAATTGATTTAGAAACAATTTTATCCTTGGATTGGATCGACTGCTTTAAAATATATTTTTGTAAAGCAGATAATTTCATTTTATTGTTTTTCTTCCGTGGAAGATTTTTTATCCTCTTCTCTAATTTTTATATGTACATCTTTAAGCTGTTTCTCATCAACATCTGACGGAGCATCCATTAAAGGGTCACGAGCATCGCCGGTTAACGGAAAAGCAATTAACTCTTTCAAACTTGGTTCACCAGTAATAACCATTAATAACCGGTCAATCCCTGGGGCAATACCACCGTGAGGTGGAACGCCATATTCAAAAGCTTTAAGTAGATGAGCAAACTGTTTTTTTTGTTCTGCCGAAAAACCAATCAAATCAAATATTTTTTCCTGAATTTTTGGATCGTGAATTCTGATACTGCCACCACCAACTTCGTAACCATTAAGTACTAAATCATGTTGATAAGATTTTACTTTTAATGGATCCTTGTCCAACATAGGTATGTCTTCCTCCTTAGGAGCAGTGAACATATGATGTGATGGAGCGAATTTATCTCCGGCTCCATGGAAATGATCTTCTTCGGTCTGGGGGACAAATAACGGATAATCTACAATCCAGGCAAAGGCCAGTTCATTGGGGTCTTTTTTATCTTTTCGTAAATCTGGTTTGTCAGTTTTGTACTCTTTCATCACATCATCATGGTTTAGTCTTGGCCATTGTTCTGTAGTAAACTTTTTATCAGGAAAAATCTCCTTAATCATTGCCGTAAATAATTTTTCAATCAAATTTAAGATATCATTTTGACTGACAAAAGACATCTCTAAGTCAAGTTGATAAAATTCCCCGGGACTTCTGTCTGCTCGTGCGTCTTCATCACGAAAACAGGGAGCAATTTGAAAATATCGTTCAAAACCAGCCACCATTAAAAGTTGTTTGTACTGTTGTGGTGATTGAGGTAAAGCAAAAAATCTACCTGGATGTAGCCTAGAAGGCACTAAATAATCACGAGCACCTTCAGGGGTAGATTTAGATAAAATAGGTGTTTGAATCTCGGTAAAGCCTTGTTTAGCGAGCTGGTTACGAATAAACAGTAATGACTTATTTCGTAAACGCATATTGTTGGTCATTCGTTCTGAACGTAGATCTAAATAACGATATTTTAATCGTGTTTCTTCATTAACTTTACTGGTATCTTTATCAATCTCAAAAGGTGGTGTTTCGGACTTATTTAAAATTTCCAATTTTTCGCCTTGCATTTCTACAATACCGGAAATAATTTTAGGATTAACTAATTGTTCTGGTCTTTTAGCTATCTCCCCTTCCAGCTCAATCACAAATTCTGGCCTTAGTTCATCAGCTAATTTGTAAGCCTCGGCATTATCTGGACTAAAAACCACCTGTAATAAACCAGTTCGATCCCGTAAATCAATAAAAATTATCTTGCCATGATCCCGACGGGAATGAACCCAACCAGCTACTTTTACTTTTTCGCCTGCTTTGTTAGCTACCTCCGAAATTACCGTTCGCTCCATAAAAAATAATAAATTATTAGTAAAATAACGTATTAATAATACAATTTTTTCACTAATTTGACAACTCAAAAAATAAAATTTTCTACTAAAATTAAATAAAATTTAACAAATATCTAATGTTTTTTAGGCTTGACAGGCCTAGTAATATAATGTAGGATAAAGTCTACATGGTAAATGGCTTGCCAGTGTATTTTTAGTTTAATGAGACCCTTCAGAGGGCTGAGTTAAACCCCAAAATCCTCTTATGAAAGGAGGTGATAACAGTGAAAGAAGAAACTGATGGGGAAAACAGCGTCGATTTGGTAGTTCAAAGTCCGGTAGACCAGTTGAAAGAACGTGCTTTGCGGCACAGAATGAACGGGAATGGACCCCTAGAAGTAAACGAAGAACAGTTCAGACTACTCCTAACGGAAGGAGGGGGAAGGATAAATGGTATACACGATGTCAAGCATGAGGAGGGTTATAAGACCCAGCAAGTTATTGATCTTCCCGATGACGGGAGGATATTCATCTTCGTTTACACATGTCGTTCCGGTCTTTGGGGCGACAGCAATGCACCTTAATCCAACAAGCCATTCACCACCCGGAGAGACTATATGATCTCTCCGGATTTTTTTTAAAAAAAAGTGGCAGACTTTATCATCTACCACTATGATATCCCTAAAAAAATCTAGGATATTTTACGAACAAGCGAGCCATACTTATGCATCACAACCTCACGAGCAGTATTTCTTGTCTCGCAAGATACACATTCCATTCCCACCTTAGGCCAATTATCACCATCAACCTCACCTTTTTTACCAGTAACCCGGTGAATGCACTTGGCCGTACCAGTACGGTTAGTGATACATCTTGGCTCAAGGCAGTCAAAGCCTTCAACAAACTCCGGCAACGGATATTCAACCCGCTGGTAACTTCCCTCACCGTTTGGACCAAGCTCAGTTTTTTTCATAATACTGAACCTTACTCCAGGTGACACTAAACCGTGAATTGCCGCGGCCAACGGAGGAGCATAAGCGCCAAAAATAGCAATCGTACCTTTGTACACCTCTCGATCAACTGACCACAAACCGCTATGGACAGACACGGGGCCTTTTCTGCCGGCGTACACACCTAACTCATAGTTTAATTGGTGATGTATGCCCACTCGATCATCTTCAAGACGATCCTGAGCTTCACCATCTTCAATGGACATAAAGGTCATCGGCCGATCCCGGTATTTTCCATTCAGAACTGTCTGATGAGCATTCCAGGTATCTGACGGATCACTATGAATGATGATATTACTCTCATCCATTGATGGTGCTGGTATCAAGGTTGTTTTCAAATGTCTACTATCATGGCAGGTTTGGAAAATACCCATACGCGTTGGTGGCCCCATAAAACTTTGAGTCATGTAGCGTATTCCTGGATATAATCTCTGATCCTTGATTTCCAAGGGTATCATTGGATGTTTGCCATCACGAGGACGAGCATGGTAAACCTTGCCGTCGTAAGCACTCAGAAAATCATGGCCCAGCAAGAATTCCTTAATCAACGCGATAGCATCACGTTCCGTCATCTGCCCTGGGGCGTCAGGCGTACCAGTCAAACGTTCAAGTTGTGTCCGCAGAGCATAAATCCGAGGCCAGGACATAGCATCAGTCAAACGATCAGACGGTTCCGCATTGATATGACTGATTGATCCTTCATCAATACGCAACTGTTTTGGTCCGACGAACAGATAGTGAATGTCAAAGTATTCGGCCAAATGTATGGCTGAGCTGACAATCCGACTATTCTTTGAATCACCGACATAACAAATTCGTAGTTCATCAATAAACTGACAAATTCGTTCAAGCAATGCCTCAGTAGACTCAGACTTCAAGGCCTTATCTAACTCCTGCCACTGATCCATATTCAAAATATGGATACCTTTGTCGGCAAAACCGTCTTCGGTAAACATAGTAGTCAAATCAAGGACTACTTGCTGAGCATGAGTCAAAGGACCTTCTCCACCAGAAATAACTGAAAATCCTGGATAAATCCAATTTTCAGGCCCTTCAAGCTCTTCAGTCGTATGAGCTATATGTCTGGCCGCTCCCAAGGTACTGGTTCTGAGCACTAACGAAGAGATCTGATAACCAGCCAGGGTGTCTGCAGTGTCTTCTAGAACTTCACCCTTAATCAAGGAACTCATGTTAACGACCAAGGGCATAACATGACAGCCTTTTCTAATTTCGGCTACCCGATTGGACACATCTGTTCTGGTACTTCCTTCCTCAAAAAGATGAACAACAATTGGATTAAAATCCTCTTCGAGCGGTGGTATTTTAGTCTGTGGACCCTGCATCACATAAACGGCATGCTGCAGTCCAGACAGAATGTAATGGGCAAGTTGCTTACGGGCAGACTCCCTGTCAGGTCCCATGTCCTCCTGGTTTAACGTAAAGAAATGTCTTCTTCTTTCCGCTATGTTAGGTACTACCATACTAACCTCCTTCCAAAGGTTTATATTACTGCAATTCGTACCGGGGTTAAACTCTTGTCTTGGGCAAAAAAAAACGGAATAGCCGCTTTTTCTCAAAAAAACAAACGGCCTGCAAGCCGCTTACTACAGGTTGTCAAAGTTCTTAACAACCCTCCTCTGGCTAAACAGTATCAAACATTTTTATATTTGTCAATATAAGTAAATAAGTATATTTTAAAAGAAAAAAGGGCAATGCGCGAGATGCACAAAGCCCTATCTGGATACCCACCACAGGAAATTTAGACAACCGCTGGTTCAGCAGTTGATCTAACCTGATGGCGTTGGTCATCTGTGACGACCGTTACTGCCCATTCAGAGAACACCATCAAGATTAGTAAAAACGTTGGACAGAATATAGCCCACTCGAGCCAAAGAGCAATATCAGGCTTATTAATATACTGGGACCGAGCACAATCCAAAGGTGTTCCCCAGAGTCCGCCGGTTGGAGTCTTAACGTCAGCTCCGTATTCAACTAGCAGTTGGACTACTTCCAGAGACTGGTGTTGAACCGCTAGGTGTATTGGAAAACGGCTTTGCCCATCCTTGACATTAACGTTAGCCCCACGCTCTAATAAGAACCTGATAGACTTAATGGTTCCGCGCATTATCGCTTTGTGAAGCAGTGTCCAGTTCAAACACCCTGTGGCGTTGACAAGTTCCTGGTTTCTCAAGGTATCTTCCCTTGGCACGCCTTCAAATGTTCGAAAAATTTCTTCATCGAACTGTTCTCTCCGCAAAGCGAGTAACTCTTGTTCTATTGTCATGCTGGTTCCTTCCCCATTACTGGTATCTCCCACTGTTTTACTCATTATAGTCTTGTTTTCTTAATTTCCTGCCCTTCTAAACAGGGTATGCTATGAGTTCCAAAAAAAATAACGGCCATAGCCGTTAGATGATAACGGATTGAACCGTTGATTGATTGTTGTCAAAGGACAACCTTTTTTGTATTTTTATTATATTAGCATGTTTAAATGATACTGTCAAGACTTGGACATTTTAGCAAAAAAATTTTCCGTTTGTAACTCTGAATCTAATTGCTCTTTTAAAAAATAGTCCAGTTTTTTGTGGTCCGCCATAATCTCGGGCGTTGGAGCAAATCCTAAAATTGCCAGTAACTTAATCACAAAAGCCTGTCGAATAATCTGCCAATCTTTTTCTTCAAAAGAATTACTATTTAAAATATCAAAATATTTTACAACTAAACCAAAAAGTTTTTCATCAGGCTGGTCAACTTTAGTAAATTTTTCCACTAGCTCTAAAGCAAAACTGGCTAAAATAATTTTCTTTAAATCGGTAATGATATTGTTAAAATTTTTATTAACTGTGGCTCCAGCAATATGGCTATAATTTTTACCGTCCGCGATCATTAAATCAACTACTGCCAGCTGTTTTAAATTACTGTTAAGTTTACTTTTAATTTTTTTAGTCCCTCTGCCAATAGCAACGACTTTACCTTGGCTAAGTGTATAGATATAAAAAAGCTGATCAACTTCTCGATGATCAGTAATTTTTAAAATAATACCTTGAGTTTGATAAGTCATAGATTAACCTTATCAAGATAGGATTGGAGAATTAACATTGCCGCCACCGCATCATCATGTCCTTTTTTAACCAAATCCTTACGTAGGCCATTGGCCATTTTTGTAGTCAGCCGTTCATCTTCAATTTCAATGGGTAGATTAATATTATCCTTAAGCCAATTAACAAACCCTAAAACCTCTTTCATCTGTTTATTTTGTAGATCCTTTTGCCGCCAAAACGTTTTTTTTTCACCTTGATGCAAGCTAACTGGTACTCCGATGACAATCGTTTTAATATTATACTGCTGACAAATATTTTTTAGATGATCTAATACTTCTGTTTTACCACTGTTATACAAAATTTCTAATGGTAGGGCAAATTTTTGTTCTTCATCGGATTTAGCTAAACCAATTTTCTTGGCGCCATAATCGATGCCTAAAACGGCCATACTATTTATCAGTTAATATTTGGAAGCCATCTTTGGTAACAGCTACGGTATGTTCAAAATGGGCACACAATCTACCGTCAACTGGTACAATAGTCAAGCCATCACTGTCTGTTTTAACGGCCGGATCACCAACATTCACCATTGGCTCAATGGCGATTACCATTCCTTCCTTTAATTCAACCACTGGTTGTTTGGAATTAAAATAATTAGGTACTCTTGGCTCTTCGTGAACCTGATAGCCGACACCGTGTCCAACTAATTGACGAACTATTGAAAAACCAAAAGGTTCAACATAATTTTGTACCGCTTTAGAAATATCAGAAATGTAGTTACCCGGTTTAACTTGAGCAATACCTTTGACTAAAGACTCACGGGTAACATCAAGTAATTTTTGAGTTGATTCGGGAATTTTACCGATTGGTATGGTTACCGCCATATCAGTAAATAAACCGCCTTCTTTAGGATATTTCATACCAATGTCAATGCTTAGAATGTCACCCTCTTTTAACTCGTAATTACTGGCTGGTGTATGAACAAGTTGGTGATTAACTGAAGCACAAATAGTACAGGGATATGGCGTATCTTCTGGTTTATCATGATAGTGTTTAAAAGCTGGGATGCCGCCACTTTCTAAAATTAACTTTTCAGCCAATTCATCGAGCTCAATTGTTCTAACTCCTGGCTTTGCCTTATCAACCAACTGAGCTAAAATATTTGCCAATATCTTTCCACCCTGACGAATAGTTTGAACCTCTTCCGGTTTTTTAATAGTATTCATTATTTTTTAATTATTATTGCTTCAATTTTTTCATAAACATCATCGATTGATGCTGAACCATCCACTTGATGTAAAACACCTTGATTTTTATAAATAGTAAATAGTGGCTCTGTTTCCTGATGATAAATCTCCAAACGCTTTTTAATGGCATCTGGTTTATCGTCATCTCGTTTAAATAAAACACCACCACATTTATCGCAAACATCTTCCGTTTGTGGCGGATTGAACTTAAGATGATAACTTAGTCCACATTTACAAGCCAAACGATCACTTAATCTTTTAACGGCTTCGACATCAGTTATTTCAATAACAATGGCGAAATCAATTTTAGCAATGTTGGCTAAAAAGTCTGACTGATTTTTATTCCTGGGATAACCGTCGAGGACAAAACCAACAGCACAATCTGGTTGATTGATTCTGCCTTGGACTATTTCATTAGTTAGGTCATCAGGCACTAAGTGACCTTGATTAATATGGTCAGTCACTTTTTGACCTAAGTCAGTTTTGTTTTCGATATGATAACGAAAAATATCGCCAGTTGATATATAAGGCAAATTTTGTCTTCTGGCGATAAGCTCTGCTTGAGTCCCCTTGCCTGAACCTTGGGGACCAAAAATTATAATTTTCATAAGATCTAGCCTTGAATCAATTTTAAAAGATTCTTTTTGTCTACTTCGGAAATTTCTTCACGTTGTCTAAGCTCACTAACTACTCTTTTGATCTCCTCTTTACTAACACCGCCATCGTCTAACTCTTTAACTAAAGTATTGTAAACGGTTGGTCTTTGACGATAATCTAGAGACTTAACTTGATACAATGCATCTTTAATCTGCTGCTTAGTTTTAAAAATTTTGTTAGATGAGAACAAAGCCATAAATTTTTCAGCTAAAGGCCATCATAATCACGCATGGTAAGTTGAGATTCAATTTGCTTGAAACTTTCAATTACTACCGAAACAACAATTAGTAAACTGGTTCCACCAATGGCCAAGGTAGTTACACCAGTAAAACCACGTAAGATCAACGGTAATACGGCAATAAGGCCGAGAAACAAAGCACCAGCCAATATTATTTTATGAGTAGTATTACTTAAATATTCCATAGTGTGACGCCCCGGTCTAATCCCGGGTATAAAGCCACCTTGTTTTTGCAAATTTTCAGCAATTTGATCTGGTTTAAAAACTACTTCGGTGTAAAAGAAAGTAAAACCAAACACTAGAATAAAATATGAAATACCATAGAACAATTGATTTTGAAACAGGGCAATTGTCCCTTCAGCAATAGTCACCAAAATCTGAGTTTTAGCCGCCAAAAAAAACTGAGCAATCATTGGTGGAAACAAAATTATTGATATAGCAAAAATGATAGGAATTACTCCGGCCATATTAACTCGCAAGGGTAAATGAGTATTAACACCACCATACATCTTCATTCCCCGAACTCGTTTAGCATAAGACACCGGCACATTTCGTTGCCCCTCACTAATAATTACTACCCCGACAATAGTTAAAACGGCAATGATCGCGAATAAACCTAAAGTAATTATTTGTGAGCTGTCAAATACGGCGATCGTTTGTTGTAAAACACTGGGTAAGCTGGAGACAATTCCAGCAAAAATTATTAAAGAAATACCATTGCCAATATGTTTTTCCGAGATTAGTTCACCAAGCCACATTAAAAATACCGTTCCAGCAGTAACCGTTGTTAATATCATAAATAAACGCCAATTACTTAAATCAAGAAAAATGGCGCCTGAAGACTGTCGGAGTAAGGCAATTAATCCATAACCTTGCATGGCCGCTAAAGGCACTGATAACCATCTGGTCCAACGGTTAATTTTTTGCCGACCGGTATCACCTTCCTTAGAAATTTCTTCAAGTTTAGGCACAATCATCACCAACAATTGAAAAATAATTGAAGCTGTAATATAAGGGGCTACTCCCATAGCAACAATTGAAAAATTCTCCATGCCACCACCTGACAGAACATTCATAATGCCCAAAAGCTGATTAGAAGCAAAAAATTGCTTTAATGCTACAGTGTCAATTCCGGGAATTGGAATATGGGCGGCAATACGAAAAATAATCAGCATTGCTCCAACAAATAAAATACTGTTGCGTAAATCTTTTATTTTCCAAATTTGAATTAACTTTTTAAGCCACATAATTTAACTTTTTTTAATTTTGGCTTTGGTTTTTTTTGATGGTTGACGACTGATTAGTTTAGCCGTACCACCTGCATCTATTATAGCTTTTTTTGCGGTTTCTGAAAAATTATTAGCCACTACGTTCAATTTTTTTGATAATTTACCATTACCTAAAATTTTAACGCCCGTTTTTGCAGTTTTGATTAGGTTTTTAGCTATTAATTTTTTACTATTAACTAAATCACCCGTAGTAAAAATATTTTCTAATTGATCAATGTTTACCGTCACCATTCTTGGTTTAAAGCTCTTAAAACCACCTACTTTAGGTTTACTTTTTAACATCTGTTTTAAACCTCTACGTTTCAAACCGCCCTTACCGCCAGAACGTGATCTTTGACCTTTCAAACCACGGCCACTATAAGTTCCCGAACCAGAAGAATTACCACGACCAACACGCTTGGCTTTTTTCTTGGCTTTTTTATTTACCTTTAAATTGTGTAGGGATAGTTCAGACATATTTTATACTGATTTGGTTTTTTCAACAGTTTCAACAACTTTTTTCTGCTCTTCTTTAACTTGAGCCGGTGTTTTCTCAACTCGTTTCAATCTTTTTAATGCTTCAATGGTTGCTTTAACGTTGTTAATCTTATTATTAGTTCCTAATATTTTTGCCACCACATCGGCAATACCAGCCAAATCTAGAACTGTTCTCACAGCTCCGCCAGCAATAATTCCTGTTCCTTTAGGAGCCGGCTTGATCAAAAGTTTAGCGGCACCAAGCTTGATATCAACTCGATGAGGAATGGTACCATTAACGATTGGTACAGTTATCATCACCTTTTTAGCTTTAGCGACTGCTTTATTAACCGCCAAGGTAACATCTGCTCCTTTTGCCACGGCTTGGGCTACTCTACCTTTTCGGTCACCAATGGCCACACAAGCACGAAACCTCATTCTTTTGCCTCCAGCCATTACTCGAGTCACTCGGGCAATATCAACGATAACCTGATCAAACTCACGATCAACTACTCGTCCACCTCTTTTATCGTTACCAAATTTACTGGTTTTTTTATTATCTGCCATAATTTTAAAAAATTAAGCCGCCTTTTCTGGCTCCTTCAGCTACAGCTTTAATGCGGCCATGATATTTATTACTAGATTTATCAAAAACAATTTCGGTGATTCCTTTTTCTTTAGCTTTAACAGCAACTAGTTCCCCTACTTTAAATGCAATGTCAGTTTTTTTGACTTTACTTTCTTTTCCGCCAGAGGCGGATCCGCCTTTGGCGGAAATCTCGGAGTCTTTAACTGAAACTACCGTAACACTTTTCTGATCATCAATTAATTGAACAAAAATATGTTTTAAACTACGAAAAACATTAAGCCTTGGTTTCTTGGCGGTTCCCGAAATTTTAACCCGCACTCGGCCTTTACGTCTAATTTTCTTCTCTAATTTAATTTTTTCTTTATTAGCCATAGTAATAATTTTTATTCAGCCCCTTTGGAAGCGGTCTTACCAACTTTTCTTCTGATCACCTCGTCAGCATATTTAATACCTTTACCTTTGTAAGGTTCTGGTTTTCTTTTTGCTCTAATCTCTGCGGAAATTTGGCCAACTTGTTGTTTATCAATTCCGGAAACAGTAATAACATTTTTTTCCACCTCAACTTTAATACCTTCAGGAATTTTATAATCAATTGGATGAGAATAGCCAAGCTGCAAATTCAAAATGTCGCCAGCGACGGCTGCCTTATAGCCAACACCATTGACTTCCAATTTTTTTGAATATCCTTCAGTAACACCAGTAATCATGTTGACAATTAATCTTTGGAATAATCCCCATAAAGATTTTTGTAATTTTTCCTCTGGATTTTTTACCGACACCATTAATTCATTATCTTTTTGATCAATATTAACTAAGCGATGAACTTGTTGATTTAACTCACCTTTTGGTCCTTTAACTTTCACGTTAAAATCTTCAACTTTAACGTCAACGCCTTCGGGAATCTTTATTGGTTGTTTGCCTACTCTACTCATAATATTAATGAATTTCACAAATTACTTCGCCACCCAATTTTTTCTTTTTGGCTTCTTTATTGGTCATTAGACCATTAGAAGTAGAAATAATGGCAATACCAAAATTATTTAAAACTACTGGTAATTTGTCAGCCGTAACATAGATTCGACGGCCCGGTTTACTTATTTTCTTTAACATGGAAATGGCTGGTTGACTACCTTGATATTTCAAAATTAACTTCAGCTCTTCATGGTTACCACCATTATTACCTTTTTCAATTTTTTCAATCTTTCTAATATAATCTTGTTCTTTTAAAATTTCCGCGACAGCCATTTTTAATTTTGAAAATGGTAAAACAACCTCTGGCTTTCTAACGGCCTGGGCGTTTCTTATTCTTGTAAGCATGTCAGCAATTGGGTCTGTCATATAAATATTATTTAAAGTTTATCTTACCAACTTGATTTTCTAACACCGGGTATTTGGCCATTATTGGCCAGTTCTCTGAAGCAAATTCGGCATAGATTAAAGTCTCTCATATAACTTCGATTTCTACCACAACGCCAACAACGATGTACTACCCGCGTGGTAAACTTAGCTTTCTTTTTTGATTTTGCTATTCTAGCTGATGTTGCCATATTTACTCCTGTTTTTGGAAGGGAAAACCCAAAAGTGTTAGTAATTCTAAACCCTCTTCTTTAGTCTTAGCGCTAGTCACCACTGCAACCTCTAATCCATGAATTTTTTCAACCTCATCAGACTTAATCTCTGGAAAAGCAATGTGCTCGGTAAAACCAATATTTAAATTTCCCTGCGAGTCAACTGATTTATGATTTAAACCACGAAAATCTCTAACTCGAGGTAAAGTAATATTAACTAGCTTATCAATAAAGTGATCCATGGTTTGACCACGTAAAGTAACAGTCATACCAACAGTTTGCCCAGCTCTGATTTTAAAATTAGAAATTGATTTTTTGGCACTTCCTTTAACTGGTTTTTGACCAGTTATTCTCTGCAAAGTATCTTCAACAACTTGATTAAACTTTGAATCGCTTAAACCACGACCGGTACCAACGTTAACCACTACCTTCTCAATTTTTGGTACTGCCATTTTATTTTTATAACCAAACTTCTCGGTTAATGCCGCAATAACTGTTTTATTATATTTTTCTTTAATTCTACTCATATTTAAATAGTTTGTTTACATTTCTTGCAAGATCTAGTTTTAGTCTTGCCTTCTAAAATTTTAAAACCTACTCTGGTTGGTTTATTACACTTCGGACAAACCAATGCTACATTGGAAACCATCAGTGGAGAAGGAAACTGAATTCGTTGTCCCTTTTCCCCTTGCTTTTTAGGACGGACATTTTTAAAAAGTAAATTAGCACCTTCCACTGTTACTCTATTTTTCTTATTAAAAATCTGCAATACCTTACCAATCTTGCCCTTGTCTTTACCACTTAATATTTTTACTTTATCGCCTTTTATAATTCTCATATATTCTATAAAACTTCAGGTGCTAATGATATAATTTTACTAAATCCTTTGTTTCTTAACTCTCGAGCAACAGGACCAAAAATTCTGGTACCCTTAGGCTCTTTACTTTTTTTATCAATAATCACCGCAGCGTTGTCACCAAAACGAACGTAAGAACCATCTGTCCGTCTGATTTCTTTTCTCGTCCGAACAATCACCGCATGCAATACTTCCCCCTTCTTGACCGTGCTGTGTGGTACTGCTTCTTTAACTGAAACTGTCACTAAATCACCGACATGGGCGTAGCGTCTTTTGGTGCCACCTAAAACTTTAATACATTGCAGCCTTTTAGCACCAGTATTATCAGCGACTTTTAACATTGTTTGGACTTGAATCATAATTTATCTTACGGCTAGTTAATAACTATCCACCGTTTATTTTTACTGATAGGCCTAGTTTCAACAAATGAAACTTTATCACCGACCTTGTACTTGTTTGCCGGATCATGAACAGCATATTTTTTAGAAACAATAAATCTTTTTAAATACTTTGAATGAATTTTTGTTCTTCTGACTTCAACAATAATAGTTTTGTCACCTTTATCAGAAGCCACAATTCCTTCAAATTTTCTTTTGGTTACCTTTTTATGGTCTTTTTTATCTTCGGTAGTCATAAAAATTATTTAGTTTTATTATCACTGGATTGATCTTTTATCTGGATTACCTTCGCGGGAACATTATCTTTATTTTTCTGGCTTAATAGAAAGATGGTCTTAGCAATAGTCTTTTTTACATCTCTAAGTTCTCTTATATTTTTCAACTGATCAGCCGCTGTTTTAAATTTTAAATCTCTTAATTTTTCCTGCCAGTCAGTCAAAATTTTATTAAGCTCTTTATCTGATTTATTTTTTAACTCTTTATACTTCATAGTTTAGGTTTTTAGGTTATTAGCTTTTTAGATTCTTAAACTTTGTTTTACTGAACTTGATCCAGTCCCCTAAAAACTTAAGAAGCTAAAAAGCTACAACCTAGTTATCATTTAACAACAAAACTGGTTTTGACGGGTAATTTATAAGCGGCCAAATGCAAGGCCTGTTTGGCTACATCTTCTGGTACACCATCCATTTCAAATAAAATCATTCCTGGTTTAATAACTGCTACGTAATGATCAACAGCTCCTTTACCGGAACCCATAGTTGATTGTTCACCTTTTTTGGTAACTGGCTTATCAGGAAAAACTCGAATCCAAATCTTACCGCCACGCTTAACAAAACGGGTCATTGCTCTACGAGCAGACTCAATTTGACGAGCAGTTAACCAACAATTACCCATGGCTTTTATTCCGTATTTACCAAAATTAATCTTAGTATTAGAAGTTGCATTACCTCTTAAAACACCTTTATGCCATTTTCTATGTTTTACTTTTCTGGGTGATAACATAATTACTTGGTCTTATTTAGTGACTCATTGCTCTTGCCTTGGTCTTTCTTAAATATTTCTCCACGATAAATCCATACTTTAACACCAATGGCACCATAAGTTGTTCTAGCAACTCCTCTGGAATAATTAATATCAGCTCTTAAGGTGTGTAATGGTAAGCTACCAGAAGTCAAAGTTTCTGTTCTGGCAATTTCCGCACCATTTAATCTTCCAGCAACTATGATTTTAATACCTTTAGCTTCAGTTTTTTCCACGCGGTTAATAGCTTGTTTCATTACACGACGGTAAGGCATTCTTTTTTCCAAATCTATAATAATAGACTGAACAACAAGTTCTGCTTCTATGTTTGGGTTAGTTATCTCTTTGATATTTATATTTAAACTTGATTTGGGCTCCAAAAATTTAGCCTTAACTTTTTTCTTTAATTGTTCAACGCCTTGACCACCACGGCCAATGATGATGCCTGGTTTAGCAGAATGAATTATCACTGTGGTTACAGTAGCTGAACGTTCTATCTCAACTTGAGATATTGCTGCTTCCTTTAATTCACTTTTTAAAAATTTTCTAATTAAAATATCTTGCTGCAAAAACTTAGCGTAGTCTCGTTTAGAAAACCACTTTGAATTCCAGGTGTAAACACCGCCGATACGAAATATTTTTGGATGTACTTTTTGTCCCATAGTAATTTTAATTATTAACCTGTTTTTCTCCTAAACATTCCCTTTAAAAATCCTTCTTTGCTCTGACCTTTTTCTTCTGGTCCCTTATTGCTTCCCTTTGGTCCTTCTTTCTTAACTTCCTCTGGTTTTACTACTTTAACTTCCTCTTTTTTGCTTTCTTCTTTTTTAACTTGTTTATCAGCCTTTTTAGTATCAACTCTTAGTTTGGCCCCTTCCTTAACACCTAAAATTAACGAAATATGACTGGTTCTTTTTCTGATTGGGGCTGAACGACCATAAGCTCTTGGTTTAAATCTTTTAATAATTGGGCCGTCATCAGCCGCAATTTTTTTGATAAATAAATCCTTTTTATCTAATTTAAAATTATTTTCCGCATTAGCAATAGCTGATTTAATTAATTTGGTAACTGGCTTCACCGCACCTTTATGTACAAATTTTAAGTGATCTAAAGATTTTTCAACCTCTAGACCTGTTAACTGATTAATCGTTAAACGAACCTTGCGTGGTGCAATTTTAATAAACCGTGCACTAGCCTTAACTTCCGAGACTATTGTCTGTTTCTTGTCATCCTTTTTTTCTACAGCTTTAGCTTCTTGCTTGACAGCAACTTTAGCTTTATCGGATTTAGCTACATCTTTATTTAATTTTTTATCATCTTTTACCATTTATCTGTAATTATTTCTTTTCGTCTGCAGCTAAGGCTTTCTTTCTATCATCAGCGGCTTTTTGGGCTGCCGCTTTTTGTTGTTCCTTAGCAATTTTACCACCATGAATAATAAACTTTCTGGTTGGTGAAAATTCACCTAAGCGATGACCAACCATATTTTCGATAACTAAAACAGGAACGTGTGTTTTGCCGTTATGAACTCCCACTGTATAACCAACCATCTCTGGGGTTATCATACAGGCACGATCCCAAGTTTTTACCACCGTTTTGTCACCCGGCTTTAAATTCTTGAGTTTTTTTAATAATCTTTCATTAACGTATGGACCTTTTTTTAAACTTCTTGGCATATTTTTAAATAATTATTTTCTTCTCTTCTTTTTACGATTTCTAACAATAAATTTATCAGAATATTTTTTCTTCTTTCTAGTTAATACTCCAAGGGCTTTTTTACCCCAAGGTGTTTTTGGTGCCTTAAGACCAATTGGATTACTTCCTTCACCACCACCATGAGGATGATCAACAGGATTCATTGCCTTACCACGAACAGTTGGTCTAATACCCATATGTCTTTTACGACCAGCCTTACCAATTCTGATATGCATCGCATCGGGGTTAGAAACTTGACCAATGGTGGCATGAGATTTTTTAGAAATTAACCTAACCTCTCCTGAAGGCATTCTGATTGTAGCATACTTTCCTTCAACGGCCATTAATTTAGCATTAGATCCGGCCGTTCTAACTAACTGGGCACCCTTGCCAGGAGTAATCTCAATATTATAAATTATTGAACCTAAAGGCAAATGTTCAAGAGGCATACGGTTACCAGGTTGAATTTCTGTCCGATTTTCTGAAGAAATAACCTGAGCACCAACTTTAAGATCAACTGGTAAAATAATGTAACGTTTTTCACCATCTTGATATTCAACCAAAGCAATACGAGCATTACGGTTTGGATCATATTCAATGGCTTTCACAGTGGCCGGCATATCAAACTTATTTCGCTTATAATCAATTAAACGATAAAACTGTTTTGCTCCCCCACCTCGATGACGAACGGTAATTCTACCTTGAGCATTTCGACCACCTTGTCTTTTTTTAATCTTAGTTAACTTTCTTTCTGGTCGTTTTTTGGTAATATCAGAAAAAGTATCAACCGATGTTTTTCGGCGACCTGGAGTAGTTGGTTTGTAAACTTTAATACCCATATTTAAACTCCTTCGTAAACTTCAATCTTATCGCCGGGTTTTAAGGTTACCACGGCTTTTTTCCATGATTTAGTTTTACCTTTAACACGTCCATACCGAACATTTTTTCCCTTAAAATTAGCTATATTAATTTTGACTGGTTCAACTTTATAAATTGTACGAATTGCTTTTTTAACCTCTATTTTATTCATACCAACAGCAATTGCAAAAACATATTTATTTAAAACTCCCAAATCGCTAGCCTTCTCGGTTACTAACGGCTTGACTAAGACTTTGTAAGCTTGAGCGGTCTTACCTTTTATAACATCTGATTTCCCTTTTTTGTCAGTGGCTACTTTACCTGGTTTAGCAACATTTGGTTTTACCTTATCAGATTTTACCTTTTTCACCGGGGAATCAATTTTTGGCGAATCAATTTTCTCTTTAGCTGATTTACCAGCTGACTCTTCTGGCTGTTTTTGTTCAGCTACTTTAGCAACTTTATCATCAGCTTTACTATCTGATTGGCGTTTGTCATCTTGTTTTTTAAATTTATCAAAAATTCCCATATAATTATTTTTTCTTGTTCGCCTTAATCTCAGCCTTTGCACTAACTTTAGTTGGCGCTGAAACGGAAATAAAAGTTTTTTTAATTTTTTCCAGTGAATCAACCGGTAATAATAAATATTGATTTTTTAAGATATCAACAACGTTGAGACTATCAGCTAAAATAGTGTCCACTTTATTAATGTTGCTAGTAGCTCTTTTAACCTTATCATTTTTGCTTGGCAGAACCACTAAAACACTTTTAACTGAGGGCTTTTTATTTTTAACTTTATTGACTGCTTTTTTATCAGCCTCTTTTTTTTCAGTTTGTTTGGACTTTTTTTGAACTTCCTTTTTCTGTCGTAATTTTAAATTTTGTAACATTTCAAAAACTTTTTTAGTTTTAGCTTCTTCAAGCTCCAGCTTATCTAAAAGCACAATTTTGTGATTAGTAGCTTTGTCAGATAAACTCATTAGCATTGCTTTACTCTTGGCTTTTCTATTAATCTTCGTTGAATAGTTTCTATTTTTTCTGGGACCAAATGTTACTCCACCACCTATCCATAGTGGTGAACGAATTGAACCGTGTCGTGCTCGACCAGTACCTTTTTGACGCCATGGTTTTTTACCACCACCACGAATATCGCTACGATCTTTAGTGTGAGCCAAATTTTGTCGAGAATTTGCCTGTTGAGCTATAACGGCCTGTTGAACTAATTCTGGTTTTATTTCCAGACCAAAAATGTCTGGATTTAAATCCATTTCTTTTACTTTTTCACCCTTAATATTGTAAACCGTTACTTTTTCCATAAATTATTTACTGGCCTCAATTTTAGCCTCTGGCTTTTTTTCTTCTGCTTTAACTTCCGTAGTCTCTTGTTTCTCAACAGAATCTTTAATTGGTTCATCTTCTTTTTTGCTAGACTCAACTTCTGGTGATTTTTTTGCTTCGACAGAATCCTTAGTATCTTTATCTTCATTTTCTGTGGTTGTTTCTTGTCTATTGCCTGAATCGTCAACTGACTTTTCTTCTTCAATTACTAAATCACCAACACCAGAAATTAATAGTAAATTATTCCGGGCTCCCGGAACAGCACCTTTTATAAAAATTTCATTTTTATCAGAATCAATCTCAACAATCTCTAAATTTGTAACCGTTACTTGGCTATTACCCATTTGACCTGGCATTTTTTTACCTTTAAAAACATGGGCTGGTCCAGTAGCGCCAATTGACCCCGGCATTCTTAACTGATCTTTGTGACCATGAGAAGCCAGAGAACCATGAAAACCATGACGTTTCACTACCCCCTGAAAACCTTTACCTTTAGAGGTGCCGGATACCTTAACCTTGTCACCTGATTGAAAAATATTAACTGTTATTTTATTACCAACGGCTAACTTTTTAGCGTCTTCATCGGATATTTTAAATTCCTTAAGATAACGAAAGTTGCCTAAATTTTTTAAATGTCCTTTGACCGATTTAGATAAATTCCTCTTACTACCAAAACCAATTTGAACGGCAGTATAGCCGTCTTTTTTAATGTCCTTAAGCTGTGTTACAACACAAGGATTTGCAATAACCTTAGTCACCGGAATTACTGTTCCGTTTTCTTCAAATTTCTGGGTCATTTCTTTTTTTTCTGCAAGAATGAATTTCATATTTATTAAAAATAAAAATCTGCCTCAAGAAGCCAGATTAAATCTTGGCGAATTGTATGGCTTTAATTTTATAAGTTTTTAATCTCCTTGAATAATCATTGGGAACTACAGAGGTTTTTCTCAATCTGGTGATCGGAAGCTTTCTCTATATTTCTAAAGATTATTTTGCCTAATGTCAGGCCATTTTAATTTCAACGTCTACTCCAGCTGGTAAGTTTAAATTCTGTAACGAATCAATGGTCTTCGGTCCCGGGTTAACAATGTCTAGTAGTCTTTTATGGATACGCATCTCGTACTGTTCACGTGAATCTTTATGAACGAACGAAGATTTCATAACAGTGTATTTTTTCTTCTCGGTTGGCAAAGGTACAGGACCTAAAACTTTAGCCCCGGTACGCTCAACCGTTTCCATGATTGTCTTGGTAGACTGATCAATTATTTTATGATCGTAAGCTTTAATTTTAATTCTGATTTTTTGTTTACCTTCTTCGGATTCCTCATCAGCTTTACGAGAGGAAACCGGAATTTTCTTAATTGCCATCTGGTTGAAAGAACATTAGTTTATATTTAATCTAAGTAGCGACCCCGATTTCTCGGGATCGCTACAAATTTTTTATTTAATAATTTTAGTTACCACACCAGCGCCTATAGTTTTTCCACCTTCTCGAATAGCAAATCGTTGTTTTTCTTCCAAGGCAACTGCTTTAATTAATTTGATCTTAATGCTAACAGTGTCACCTGGCATAACCATTTCAGCACCTTCTGGTAATTCAACATCACCGGTTACATCGGCCGTACCAATATAAAATTGTGGCTTGTAACCTTTAAAGAATGGGCTGTGACGGCCACCTTCTTCTTTGGTTAAGATATAGGTTTCACCTTCAAATTCTGTATGTGGAGTAATACTACCTGGTTTAGCCAAAACTTGTCCGCGTTCGACTTCATCCTTCTTGGTTCCACGAATCAGGATACCAGCATTATCTCCAGCCTGTCCTTCATCTAATGACTTGTTAAACATCTCAACACCTGTAACTGTTGTTTTTTGAGTGTCCCGAAGTCCGACAATTTCAACTTCTTCATTAACCTTAATAATTCCACGGTCAATTTTACCAGTAACAACGGTACCACGACCTTCAATTGAAAAAATATCTTCAATCGCCATTAAGTAAGGTTTATCAACATCCCGAGTAGGTTCTGGAATATATTCATCAATTGCTTTAACTAACTCTTCCATTGGTTTAATAGCTTCAGCATCGTCAGGATTTTCTAATGCCTTTAAAGCTGAGCCTCTGATGATTGGTACTTCATCTCCTGGGAATTCATATTTTTTAAGAAGATCTCTAATTTCTTCCTCAACTAGATCAATTAACTCAGGATCTTTAACTTGATCAACTTTATTTAGAAATACTACCATCGCTGGTACACCAACTTGTCTGGCCAGCAAAATGTGCTCACGAGTTTGAGGCATTGGGCCGTCAGTAGCGGCAACAACTAAAATAGCACCATCCATTTGAGCAGCACCGGTAATCATGTTTTTAACGTAATCAGCGTGACCTGGACAGTCAATGTGAGCGTAGTGACGAGAGTCACTCTCATACTCAACATGAGCGGTGGCAATAGTAATTCCTCTATCTTTTTCTTCTGGTGCACTGTCAATCTGATCAACTGACTTGTCACTAGCTTTATTACCCTTTTTGTTTAGGTAAGCTAAAAGTGCCGCCGTTAAAGTTGTTTTACCATGGTCAACGTGACCAATTGTACCAACATTAAGATGAGGTTTACTTCTGTCGAATTTATCTGCCATATTTTTAAATTTTCCCTTTTTTACGATCTTTTATGAACCAGTTCTGAAATTTATTTTACCAGAACAGATCGTATTAATATTTAATAATGATTTAATAAAATGCACTCTTGAGTATATAATAAATTGCTACGAGATGTCAACCCCGTTCGGCAACGAATAAAGACTAATCAATCGGCTCAAAATAGTATTTTTCGTCAGTGTCATTTTTATCCTGATCATTTTTTGCTTTATTAAGCAATTTATTGTCCGTATCATCAATCTCTCTGCTAATTTTTATCTCTTCAACAGCACTATTTACCGCTTGCCAATTGTCTTGATCCTCGGCATCCTGATTGGCTTTCCAAGTTGCTACATCGCGATTGATTTTGTCCAATAGCTCATCCTCGGTTAATCCAGCTACTTCTGATTTATTGAGAATCATACTCTGGTATTTATCGAATTTAACCACCACATAAGCAGGATTGCCTTGATGATCTAAAACAACACAGTTGTCTCCAGTTTTATTGATCAAGTTAATGATCTTGTCAAAGGAATTAGGCATAAGTTTAAATATTTATTACTTAGCCCTCCACAAAATAAAAATTATTTTTTAGTTGGCTTACTATCTTGACCTTTAATTTCCTCAGCAACGTTTGATGGTACTTCACCAAAATCGTCAAATTCCATACTGTAAGAAGCTCTACCTTGAGACATTGAGCGAAGCTCAGTGGCATAACCAAACATCTCGGCCAAGGGAACTCTAGCATCAATCACTTTTGTTTGACCTCGATCACGCATTTCTTCAATCTGACCACGTTTAGAATTCAAGTTACCAATCACATCTCCCATAAAACTTTCTGGGGTAATCACTTCAACTCTCATCATTGGTTCAAGTAGAATTGGATTGGCTTTTTTAACAGCAGCTTGTAAGGCCATTGAAGCGGCAATTTTAAAAGCTACTTCCGAGGAGTCAACTTCATGGAAAGATCCATCGTAAACAGTGGCTTTAATATCAATCAAAGGATACCCAGCAATCACTCCTTTGTCCATAGCTTCTTTAATTCCTTTTTTGATGGCTGGAATATACTCTTTAGGAATAGTACCACCTTTAACTTTATCAATAAATTCAAATCCTTCACCTTGACCTTGAGGTTCAATCTTGATTAAACAATGACCATATTGGCCACGACCACCAGACTGTTTAATATATTTACCTTCCGCATCAGCCTCGGCCTTAATAGTTTCTTTAAAAGCAACTTGTGGTTTACCAACACCAGCTTCAACTTTAAATTCTCGTTTCATTCGGTCAACCAAAACTTCCAAGTGAAGTTCACCCATACCAGATATAATTGTCTGCATGGTTTCTTCATCTCCTTTAACCACAAAGGTTGGATCTTCTTCAGCCAGTTTCTGTAGTGCTAGACCCATTTTTTCTTGATCAGCTTTAGTCTTTGGTTCAATGGCGACTGAGATAACCGGATCAGGAAAAGTAATCGATTCTAACACTACAGGGTTAGTTTCATCGCATAAAGTATGTCCCGTGAAAGTATCTTTTAAGCCAACGCCGGCAGCAATTTCCCCGGCATAAACTTTTTTTACTTCTTCGCGAGAGTTAGCATGCATTCTAACGATCCGACCAATTCGTTCTTTTTTACCTGTTGAGGAATTTAAAATATAAGAACCTGCTTCAACAGTACCGGAATAAACTCTAAAAAAACAGAGCTTACCAACGTAAGGATCAACGGCAATTTTAAAAGCCAAAGCGGAAAAAGGATCATCATCATTAGCTTCACGTTTTTCTTCGGTCTCTTCGTTCTTTGGATGAAAACCGACGACTGGTGGAATCTCTAAAGGATTTGGTAAATAGTCACAAACAGCATCAAGTAACTGCTGGACACCTTTATTTTTTAAAGCCGAGCCAACTAAAACTGGCATTATTTCGTTATCAATAGTGGCTTGT
>CEPX01197852.1_pt1 | contig 30006 bp, 26 predicted proteins | sample 361361 | NCBI WGS metagenome assembly CEPX01 (sample SAMEA2619974, study PRJEB7988) | marine metagenome | biome: marine biome (ENVO:00000447); feature: mesopelagic zone (ENVO:00000213) & marine oxygen minimum zone (ENVO:01000065); material: "saline water (ENVO:00002010), including plankton...
TTTCAATATAGTTGTTTTGGCTCCCCACTATAAGAAAGCAAAAAACAATCCAGCCAGAATAGAGTTTGTTAGCCATTCTTTACTTTTTACTGCTCTATAAACAAATAAAAAAAACAAATGGCATCAAAGCATAGCTTTCAAGAATATTAAGATGCCCGCCAATAATAAAAGAATGCATAAAGCCATTGAACATATAAACCAAGGCAGAAATGAATGCAATTTTAGGCTCCGGTTTAAGGTTTCTAACTAAGAGATACATTCCAAGTCCTGTCAGAAAGAAATATGATATTGCAGCAAGGTTCATAGCAAGGTTAATATTCCTGAAAATCAGAATATATAAAAAATTCAAGTCAAAAATATAACTTTTAGGTATAGCCATTAAAGGATGGCCTGAATAGAAATATGGAGTCCTAGAAGTGGATGAAGAAAATAAAATAATAAACTTGGAAGAAAAACCCGAAGAACCAAAAACCTCTTTAATAAGCACAGCTTGCTACCTTTTTTCCAAGAATGATTTAAAGGAAATAGAGATTTGCCTGAAGGAAAACAAAAAAGACAATTTTGGGGAATTCATAGCATGGCTGTCAAAGAAAAAAGATGTGTATGGGCATATTTTCCAGGGCAAATGGTTTGATATAGGAAATAAAGAACAGCTTAAGGAAGCTGATAAGTTATGGACAGGAAATTTTTATAGTAAATGAAATCTTTTATTCTGTTATATTATAAACAAATATGGAATATCCTAATTTGCTTATAGGTTCGTAGTTTTGCAGCCAATTGAAACAGCTCGCATTCCTGAGAAACCTATTTTGAAGGTTTGTTACACTAATAGCTACTATACCTTTTCTTTTAGAGCAGTCTTCTACAAAATCTTTTTCACAGTTGGTAGCAAACGGTTCATAATCCACATTCACGGGTGCAAAGCATACAGTCGGCATGCTGCTGTATTCAATTCCATATTTTTTGGGGTCTATACCCCCATGAAAGCTGAAGTTTATTTTATCTATTCTATTTTTGTCCATGAAATCCTTAAGCCTTATTAGATCCTGTCCGGCATCTATATTAAACCCTGATAAATATTTGTATCCGTTTTCTGGCTGGACAAATTCGTTAAAATATGCCACATAGTAAGGATAAATGGCTAAAGATGATATCAAATACCATAATAATAATATTAAGGCATATATAGGGTATTTTCTTTTGAATTTAAAATTCGTAACCTTGCTCATGAAAACAAAGATGAATGGGTAAATTGTTAATACATGTCTTAAATCGTAACTAACTTTATTAAAAATAAAAGAAGCAAAAAATATTATTATTGGAACTATGAAGAAAAATTCATTTTTGAGTTTTTTATGCCTAAGCCTTCTAAAAAATATTATGCTTATAACTAAAATTATTAATGCGGGTATTGGAGTTTTAAGTGCCATAAGTCCAAAGAAATAATAAAATGGCTTATCTTCGGGAGCAAAAATTTTTCCAAAAAAATAACCATTAAATCCAGTTGTGGAATGATAAGCTACATCACCTATAACTGCAAAATATGTTGCTGCAGGCAGAGGTACGTTATCAATAAAAAAATAGGCAAATTTTTCAATATTATAGTTCCCTATTCTATTATCTATTTCCTCATGGGCCCTTTGTAAGTAATGATCCGGTAATGTGTCTGAAAGTGTTTGTATTTGGAATCCGTAAGCGGCAAATACAACAAAAAAAGCTAACAAGAAAATTATAACTAAATCAATTATCCTTTCAGAAAAAATTCGTCTTATGAAGATGAGTCCAAGAACAATGTAAATAGGTATAAGAAAGAGGGCTGTAATTTTGGATATTAAGGCCAACCCAGTTATAAAACCCAGAACTATTAAATTCCATGCAGTAGATTTATTACAAAACTTCCAAAAGTAGTACATGGAAATGAATGAAAAGCACACTAAGGAAAAATCAGTCAATGCAAACTTTGCTGTCGCTATTATATTAGGACTAAAAGAGTAAAAAAAGAGAGCAAATAAACCCGCTTTAATGCCGTATAGTTCTTTGGCCCACTTAAAAACATAAAATCCTAGTAAAACAGACAATAACATTAATGGAAGTCTTATAAAGAAAAGAAGTCTGATGGGGTCTTTGGATTCAAATAGTAAATCTTTACCCCTCACCCAACAACTTTCTTTAGTCATAATCTCATCAGGGATATCCGTGAAATACAAAAAAAGGCTGTTGATATAATATGATAAAGGAGCATGTGATATACTTCCATCTGTTCTGAAATTGCCTGTTTCTATGATATACTTACCCATACCTATATAACAAATTTCATCCCATGTTATTGATTCTTTATATACGCTAGAGGATATCAAAAAAAAATTCACAAGTAACAGAAAAACAACAACAATTTTGTATTTAGAAAAAATATAATTTTTTAATTTTTTAATATAATCCATTTCCAGAGGTATTCGTCGTGGATTTATAAATATATCGGGCCCCATAAGTTAAAAAATCCTCATAAAAACGAAAGATTTATATTTTGGATGGATGAATTATTTATTATGAAAAAAGTTCTAATGATATTTCAAACACCTAAAAAAAAAAGAGCTTTATGTCAACACATTACCACCTCTAGGTATGCTTGGAATAGCATCTTTTCTGGAATCAAAAAACATACCTACAGATGTTGTTGATTGCTATGTGCAAAAACTTAATGTTGATTATTCTGAATACGATGTGATTTGTTTCGCTGTTAATATATCAAATTTAACAAATACTTTAGATACAATAAAATTAATCAAGCAAAGTTATCCTGACAAAAAGATAGTTGTAGGTGGTCCTCAAACATTGAATAAGGGGCAGTTTTATATAAATCAAAAAGATATAGATGCTGTAATAATCGGGGAAGGAGAATTTACCTTATACGAATATTTAACAATTTCTGACAAAACAAGAGTAGCTGGGCTCCTTATAAAGGATGCTGATGGCAAACCTTTCTATACAGGTAACAGGAAACTAACATTTAATCTTGATATATTTCCATTTCCTGCGCTTGATAAAGTACCTTTGAATAAATACAATATGCCTGTAAAGCAAGCCCACCCAATTTCAAGCCTTGTAACCTCAAGAGGTTGTCCAAGTAAATGCATTTTCTGTTTCCATTCTCCAGTATGGCGTCAATCAAGTGCAGAACACGTTATCAATGAGATTGAATGGCAAGTAAATGAACTTGGTGTTAAAGAAATATGCATAAATGATGATAATTTTACACTGAACAGACAACGCGCATGGGATATATGTGAAGGAATTATCAAAAGAAATATTGATGTTAATATTCAATTAAAAAATGGGATTAGAGTTGATAAGGTTGATAGAGAACTCTTAGGGAAATTAAAACAGGCTGGTGTATGGCTTGTTGCAGTCGCTCCTGAGACTGGGAGTTTAGAAACCCTCGAGAAGATAAAAAAAGATTTCACCCTTGATAGAGTTAAGAAAGTAGTAGGTTGGTGCAAAGAATTTGACCTTACCACTTATGGGCTTTTCATGATTGGTTTTCCTTGGGAAACAAGGAATCATGTAGAGCAAACCATAAAGTTTTCCCAGGAACTTGATACTGATTTCTGTCAATTTACACGCATTTATCCTATGGAAAACACACCTCTTTACGAAATGATGAACTTAAGGCCAATAAATGAGTTCGGAGAAGATGGATTTCAACATGGAACTACAAAATATGATGGAATGAAATTAGGTGAAGAAGAGATAGCAGGCCTAATAAAAAAAGCTTTTAAATCAGTATACTTCAAACCAAAAAAAGCTTTACGTATAATCAAAACTTTATCCTTTCTCGATATATACTACCTTGCAAAGTACGCTATGATTAGTAGCAGCATGTAAATCATTAAGAAAATAATTCACTGTTGTTTTATTCTCATTCTCTTAAGCATAATCCAAGCCTTGGTGGCAGGCTTCATACCATATTTTTTTACCAATCTGTTCTTGTATAATTTAAAGCCTACCCTGCCGATATTTTTGCCGAAGTGCCTTCTTAAATGAAGCTGCATTACTTTATCTTGCCCTATGCGGAAAGCCTTGATTCTTTCTTCCCTAGTAAACTCCTCTGTCTCAAAAACCGGTTCTTCTTCCCAGTAGTCCAAGCTATTTAGATATTCGTCTGGCTGGTGTAGAAATCTACCATTTTGTTTTACCCATTCAAACAACTCAGTACCCGGATAAGGAACCATATTAAAATATCTTACCTGATCAATACCCAGTTCATCAGCTAACCTAATGTCTTTCATAAATTTATCAAATGTTTCTCCCGGATTGCCGATTATGAAATGGACTTGAACTTCGATTCCAAGCCTTTGCGTTTCTTTCACAGCCCATTTTAATTGGTCCAGATCCAAATCTTTTTTTATAAGATTCAACCCTTGATGATCAGATGTCTCCAATCCGTAACCTATCCAGATGCATCCAGCATCTTTTAATTTTCTTAGAAGATTGGCATTTACCCTGTCAGCCCTCAAGCCATTACCAAAAATCAATTTTAACTTCATCCCACTTTCTATAATCAAATCACATATTTTTTCAGCACGAGGCATATTGAATGTGAAATTATCATCACTAAATTCAAATGTATCATATCCCTTTTTATACCAGTGCTCAATTTCCTCCAATACATTTTCAGGGCTTCTTGTCCTAAACGGGTAACCCATGACTAATTGAATGGAACAAAAAGTGCATCTGTTTGGGCAACCCCTTGAGCTTACAATAGGGATCTTTTTCTCGAGCATTTTATTCAACTCGAATTTTTCGTATTTTGGAAATGGCATGCTGTCAAGATCCTGAACAAGAGGGTGGGGAGGATTCATAATAATCTCGCCATTATTCCTCCAGATAAGCCCTTTTATATCTTTAGGCTTAAGACCTTTAGCCAGATCCATAAAAGTCTGTTCTCCTTCTCCATATACAGCATAATCGGCCTTAGTATCTTCTAAGATTTTGGTGTGCATTGTTGAAGTATAAGAGCCACCCATTGCCACAGGAATTTTCGGATATTTCCCTTTGATATCATCAACTATGCCATAAGCCATCTTATATCCTATACTTGCCGTAGAAACACCAATAAAATTAGGTTTAAAATTTTCAATTTTTTTAAATAAGTCATTATTATCAGAATAAATCCTCATATCATGCACTTCTACTACGTGGCCATCTCTTTCCAAAAAAGCGGCAAGATAAGCAAGTCCTGCATGAGGCACTGTAGCAACAATATATCTCCCTATATTTGGTGGCAGTACAAGTAAAACTTTCATCTGAATTCACAGTTGTTAAGTATTGAAATTACTTATATAAATTTTTCTATGAAATGCATTTATTCAGAAATTAAGAAATCTAAACCCAACTAAGAAAGTTTTATAAAACTAGTTTATTACCCCCGACTTTATGGAAGTAAATATCAAGGAAGGAATAGATGATACAGTAAACAGCAAAGTCCAGATTTTTCATGAAAAAACAATTAATGGGATAGCTTTGTTTGAAAAAGACAAGTTTCCAAAGTTTTTTGGATCTGGTTATGATGCAGCAATATTTAGCATTATAAATTGCGCTTTTATTGTTAAAAACAACTTAAATGGGTTTTTCAGCCTAATAGAGCCATTTGTTGAATTTAATCAGGAAAAAAAAATATATGAAATAGAAGATTCAAAAAATAAAGAATTTAAAAAAACACTTTCCAACAGCAATACACTAAAAGATATGGAAATACTGGAAATAACCCCGATAGATGCAGATACCTCTCATTTGGATTTCTTTAATCAGATGGGGGCAAATACAAGCAGCCTGAAAGTGATGGATAATGGCTACATTTTAAATCTACAAAATTTTAATTCGAAAATCAATAAAGAGTTTGACATAACTTTCTCTAACAGCTTATTGCACGATAATACAAGCATAGAGGATGACACACATTCTAATGTATATAGGAGTATGGAGCTTTATGCAATATTTTCAAATCTGACAAAAAAGGGAGGGTATAGCATACATTGCCACGGCAATTATATAAGCAGCCTATATGAGACTTACTTCCAATTCCTGGGCCTTAAGGTAATTGATTATTTTAGAATAGAAACAGGGCCCTATAACTTTGGAATCATAATGAAGAAATTCAATGACAAAAAGATAAGCAAAGAAGAATTTGATTATTTATACAACGAATTAAAAAAAAGGAATCCAATAAGATACAGATGATCCCCAAACATGAAAATAGAAAATAATTATATTAAGAACTTAAAAAAAGAAGATATCTCTTTTTATGGTTACCCTGTTAAATATACTTTGAAAGATTATGATGGGGTCCTGAATAAAATAAAGGATAAAGCAAAAAGAGCAAAGGAAGTTCTGTCTATCTACACCTTTGGAAAGATAGGAATTCCAGGAATATCGGACATTGACCTTATCTTTGTTTTGAAGGAGAACTCAAAGCTTCCTAAATTTCTGAAAAATTATTATGTTGACAAGCAATCCAAATACATACTCCTGCATCCTTTTTTTATAATCCCTGAAAAAATAATGAAGAATATAAAATATATCTATCCAAATTCAGATTTCGTAAACATATACGGTAAAAAAATAGATATCTATAATCCCTCAAGGACAGAACTAAAAAAAATAAAAACTTACCTTACCGCAGACGTAATCCTAAGGCACTTTCCAGTAGATCATCTTTATACTCTTCTCTCAAAAAATATTGATGTAAGAATGGCTTTGGTAAGGCTTAATGCATTTAGACACAGTTTTAGTATTTTTAGGGATATAACAGGAAAAGAAAAACAAAGTTGGAGAAATTTATCTAAAAAAATCAGTTATCTAAGGGAAAAATGCTTTACCATGAAAAAAATCAGGCTACAAAAAAAACTTTTAGATGTTTTGAAAGAATCAATCTACATATCTACTGATTTTATCAGGGAATTTGATGCTGCTATATATAAAAATAAACTAAGAAATAAAAATGTTATATTCAAAGGCACAAAAAATAGGATATCATTGATAGATAGTTGGAATGGGCATAAGGCAATAGATCAAATGTTGAACCATTTCATTAGATACAGGAACTTTTATTCAATACTTCCGATAAACCTTTTGAATCAATTATGTGCTTATTCAAGTTTAAGTGGAAGGCTTTCCAGATACATAAGAAAGAGGCTTAGTGTCAAATGCCACAAGAAAAATATAGAACCCACACTCAGAAAAAGAATTCAAATTTTAAATGACCAGGTTGAATATACAAATGAGCTTAAACATTCTCATTATCCCTGCTTTTTTCCTTTAGGGTATAAAACAGAAAAAGGTCTTAAGAATAAATTAATACTGCTTTTTGTGATAGTGACAAGCAATTCAATCTTCCGCAGCATATTATTTTATCTTAGGGGAATTACGAGAAGAAAAAATTAGACTTTTATCTTTCCTAATGCATTTTCTGACAATGCATACATCTCTGCTACAAGTTTTCCAATATTAATATGATTTAATCCGTTAATATTATGAAATACATCCCAGTATTTTGAATTTAATTGATAAGCAAGCAAGGGATTTACGCTAGAAATCAAATTAACTAAGGGGATTTTATTTGGAGTTCTCCATTTTTTTCTTATGTTGCTTACTGTATCTATAGGACTCCATAGATCTTTGTCAAAATCTTTTTTAGCTAAATCAAATGAGAATTTTTTATATACATGTATTCCTTTAGCCTGCAGATACATTGTAGGGAATAAAGTAACTGCATGGAAAAAGAATTTTAGGTCATAGCTGCCCATATTGAATCTTTTATTCAAATACGAATTTTTAAAATAATTTACAAAAGAATAAAGTCGATCAATATTTTCAACTTTATTGTCTCTGATTTTGAAATTCAAGGATTTAATTCCGAAAATAGATTTAGAGTATTTGAACAATTCAACTGGGAAATAAGAATTACAATAATATTCAAGGTCGTATTCGGTTATGATCATGTGTCCATGATGGTGCAGCGGGTCAATTTTATAGAAATATTTTTTGGATTTGTATAGGATATCTCTCAATTTAGCAAGTTTTTTAGGATCATTTAACGTACCTTTCTTTAATATAATCAAAGTATCTAAATCACTCCATCCTTTTACATAATCTCTCGTGGCTATGCTGCCATGAATATGAAAATCAACAGCATAGTTTCTTAATTTTTTAAAGACGAATTTATTCAATTCAAAAACAGGCTTCAAATACTTCGAATCTTTTTTATCAAATTTGTTAAGATCCAATTTACTGCAAATCACCCTTTTACTTTTCAATTTCTTAATACCAAAAAAATCTTTGTAAAAAGCAGATATGAATAAAGCAGCAGTCTTCCCATTTATATTATGATTTTCAAATAATTCCAAAGATTGACAGAAATCATGACCTTTGTCATTCAAAAACCTGGCAATAATTTTCAAAGTAAGTATTTTTTCGATATTTTTATTAGAAATATCTTTAATCAACGGATAAAAAATAAATCCTTTGCTGGAAAATCCTCCGTTGACATAGGAATAGAGCAACTCGTGCATTTCATCCTGCATGAAATTAATAACCAATTCTTCCTTTACCTTTTTCTTATTTTTAATACAATCTAAAATAAAGTTTTTCCTGTTTGGTTCCATTTTATCTGGTTTTTACAATATTTTTCATCAGTGAACGATCCCTTTCATCAAATGCCTTAAGCAAATATAAAGTTATGAAATATATTGCTGCTCCGATAAATATCAGCAAGAACATATTTATTTCTAAAAATATTATTGCTAAAGTCATTACCGCAACAGCCAAAATGGGTTTGTATAATATTTTAAACACATTGAAAATATGGAAATATTTTGAAACAAAAATAAACGTGATTGTAAACAAGATCAACTCACTGGCAATAGTTGCGATCCCAGCGCCAATAAAGCTGTATTTTGGGATTAATATGAAATTCAAACCTAAGTTTGCGAAGGCAGCAGTGCCTTGACCATACATCCTGAATTTTTGCTTGTTGATGGAGGAAAGCAATATCCCTGTTAAAAAACTTATGAATTTGAATAAAATGAACCAGGCTAAGATTTTCAAGACAATTATAGATGTGGCATAATTAGGGCCATAGATAAACAGGATAATATTTTGGGCAATGATATAAAGTCCGACGCTGATCGGCAAGCCCAACATAAATAAATACTTGAAAGATCTTTCATAGATGAAATCTACTTTCTTTTTGTCGCTTTCATAATATCTGGAAAGAATGGGATAAATTGCAAAGGAATACATGCTAGGGATGAATAACAATGCTAAGGTTATATTGTAAGCTGCGCTGTAAACTGCAACTGAAATATCTCCCTTCATGATTGAAAGCATTACATTATCGATATGGAAGTAGATTCCTGCAAAAATAACTGCCAAAGAAAACGGAAATGCCAATTTTAAGATTTTTTTAGAAAAATTCAGGTCAAATTCCAATTTTAATTTCACGAATTTTTTAGTGACAATCACTAAAGTTATTAAGAAGATAAATAATTGGATTATGACAAATGCAAGCGCTAAAGTGACTATATTATCTAAAAACATCAATCCTACAAAGCCCAAGACCAGTATCGAGATCAATCCAATACTTTTTATGAGCGCCTCATAATGCATCTTTTCAAATACTTTGAAGATGGAAAACAGAAGTTCGGTGTGCGAGCGCAGGAACATGTATGCCAACAGCAGATAGATAAGGACTCTGGTTTCTAGGGGATATTTCAGAATATTTAATATTAAAATTGTTAAAATGAATATGATAACAGAAAATACAGTTTTTATTATGAAAGAATTGCTCACAAATTTATTCAATAATTCTTTTTTTCTTGATATCTCCCTTATGAGCATATAATTTATCCCGATATCTGCAAAAATAACTGCTATGATTGAAAATGAATATGCAAAATTAAATTTCCCAAATATAACATTGCCCAAGTGTCTTGCAACAAATACAAAGATAAAGAATTGTACTACTTTTACAACTATCTCGGCAATGCTTAAAGATAATGTATTGATTGCAATTCTTTTGATCCTATTCATGTTTTTGGCTTAAGTAAATATTTATATAAAGATTTGTATTTATTATGCAAGTATATTCACAACAATAAGAACACAGTTCGCATTCTTTCTGCGATTTAATTTCATAGTAGGAAAACTATTTTTTAGATATATTTAAAAAGAAAAAGCGAATCTTTAAGAGTATATTATGAGTGAATTAAAATGTCAGAAAGCGTTGATGTTGCCTTAATCTATCCAGCAAGTGGGGAAACAGAAAAAACAGCCTTTTCACCTCCACATAGCCTTATGACTATTGCCGCAGAACTTCTTAGTGATTATAATGTTAAGATCATAGATCAAAGAGTTGATCCAGATTGGAAAAGCAAGCTTACTACTTATGTGAACCAGCAGCCTATCTGCATTGCGATCTCAGCTATGACTGGCTTACCGATCAAATATGCCTTGGATACGGCAAAATACATACGTTCCTTGGCAGGAAATACAATCCCTCTTGTTTGGGGAGGGGTTCATGCTAGCATGCTTGCAGACCAAACCCTGGATAATGAATATGTGGATATAATCGTCCGAGGAGAAGGAGACGTGACTTTCAAGGAGCTTGTAAGGGCTTTAAAAAATAAGGAAGACATAAGCAAAATAAACAGCCTATCATTCAAAAAAGATGGCAAGAAAATTCATACTCCCGATGAAAAATTGTTGAATCTTGATAATATTAAGCCAACTGCCTGGGATCTGGTGGATGTTGAAAAATACATAAACAGCGGGGACATGATGTTTGATGGAGAAGTCAAAAGAATGCTGGACATTGGTGTAACAAGCAGGGGATGCCCGCATAAATGCTCTTTTTGCTATAATCTGTTTTTCAACAGGATGTATTGGAGAGGCATGTCTTCTAAAAAAACCTTTGAAGAATTCAAGAAAGTAGTAGATGACTACAAGGTTGACGGGATTTGGGTGCATGATGATAATTATTTTGTGAATATGAAAAGAGTTGAAGAAGTTTCGGACATGTTGATTAAGGAGAATATGGATACTAAGTGGACCTCTTCAGGCATAACCATATTTTCATACACAAAGATGACGAGTGAGATAAAAAGAAAAATTGTCAGTTCAGGCTGCTCTTCATTTAGGTTTGGAATAGAAAGTGCAAGCCCAAGAATCCTTAAGATGATAAATAAACCCAATACTTCTGATCAGGTTTATGCAACAAATAAGGATACGATGAAATATGGCATCGCACCCATGTACAGTTTTATGATGGGATTCCCGACTGAAACTCGGAAAGAAGTTGATATGACTTGTAAAATGGTTGTGAAACTTAAAGAAGAAAATCCAAGAGCTCAAGTCCATGGAATCGGAGTCTATACTCCTTATCCTGGAACACCATTGTACGATCTTGCTTTAAAACATGGCTTTAACCCTCCAAAAAACTTTGAAGAATGGTCAAATTTCTATTGGGGCAGCACTTTAGTGGATTTTAGCTTAAGCGAAGTGAATAGAAAATATCTTGACAATATCCAGAACATATCCTATCTTAATTCTGATTGGTTCAAATATTTATTTCCAAACCACAAAAAGCTCCCTTACTCAGTTGTCATGAAATGGCTTGAGTTCAGGTGGAAACACAGGCTTTTTTCATTTGCACCAGAACTCAAAATTTACAGAAAATTAAGAGATGTTCTGGCTTCTTAGCCTTAATAAACTTTTTAAATGGATAGACTTCTCCATAGCTTAATGCCGAATAAAAGAATTTTAGTGACAGCTACAACCTTTCCCAGATGGAAGAATGATACAGAACCCAACTTTGTCTTCGTATTGAGCAAATTACTGGCCAGCTATGGCCATAAAGTAACTGCTTTAGTTCCACATTTTCATAAAGCAAAAAAAAGTGAAGTTTTGGATAATGTAAAGATTTACAGATTTTCTTATTTTTTCCCTTACAGCCTACAAAAACTCTGCTATGAAGGCGGAATTTTTGGAAATCTTAAGAGGTATAAGCTTACATATTTTCAACTGCCTCTGCTTTTTTTATTTGAATTTTTAAATACAGTAAAGTTGATCAAAAAAGAGAAAATTAATGTTATACATGCCCATTGGATATTGCCTCAGGGATTTATAGCATATTTATGCAAAAAACTATTTAAAGTAAAATATATTGTGACAGCGCATGCAGGAGATGTTTTTCCATTAAAGTCGGGATTTTTTAGGTTTCTTTCTTATTTGACTGTAAAAAACTCTGATTATTGCACTGCCAACAGCACTTTTACAAAAAACAAACTCAAGGAAATATCAGGTAAAAAAGACATAAGGATAATTCCAATGGGGGTTGATTTAAGCATTTTTAATGAAAGGAATAAAGACAGCAATATAAGGAGAAAATACGGAATAAAGAAAGAATTTATCCTGACTGTCGGAAGATTGGCCGAGAAAAAAGGAATAAAATATCTTGTGATGTCCATGGAGCACGTAATTAAAAAAATGCCCGAATCAAAACTTATAATCGTAGGATATGGGCCTGAAAAAGAAAGCTTGGAGAAGCTAACAAAAGAACTAAAACTTGAAAAAAATATAGCCTTTGCAGAAAGAGTAGAGAGTGAAAATCTGCCTAAATTTTACGCTACTGCTGATTTGTTCGTAGGGCCGTCAATAGTGACAAAAAGTGGAGATACAGAAGGTCTGGGTGTTGTTTTTCTTGAAGCTCTGGCATCAGGAACCTGTGTTATAGGGGGTAATGTAGGCGGAATTCCCGATATAATAAACCATAATGAGACCGGAATTCTTGTAAGACAAAAAGATTCGAAACAACTGACAAATGCTATCATTAAGCTTCTGTCAAATAAAAAACAAAGGAAAAATCTGGCCAGAAACGGGCTAAAGCATATCGAAAAGATATACTCCTGGAAACTTATAGGAAAAAAATTCAATGAATTATTTTGACAGATAAAATGAAAAATGAATCTATAATCCTGAATGTTTACCCATTAAACAAAAATTCTTTAGTATTGGTCAGTTTTGATGAATTAAGGCTGCCTTACAAAATAGATTTTGGAAGCATACAAATTGTGGACAACAACAACAACAGATTGCTATTTGACTTAATAAACAAAAAAAATTACATAAAAAAATTCAAATATTCGGATCCTACAAAAGAAAACTATATAGCCATAATAATAAACAGAGAGAATGTCAAGTATATAAGGGTAACATACAAGACAGAAAGAAAAGCAACAAAAAGAATAAGCCCAAGAAAAACCATTTCTTTGGAAAATGATTCATATTTGGCTGTTTCTGCAGCAAATGCATCCATCTTATTTGATAAGAAAAGCTGTGTTGTTGAAAAGATAAAAATAAAAAATCAGAAATACGGCCCTTTGCAGCTTGCTGTTTCAGGAGGAAAATTATTTTCCCAAAAGGATATGGAAGAAGCTAAATTAGAAATTATTTCAGATTCCAATATAATAAAAATAATAAAAATAGAAGGCAGGCTTAAATCAGAGGGAGATAAGTGCAAAAAACAAGGATTTCTTCCATTTGAAATAATGTATTATTTCTGGAGCCCTGATACAAAAAACATAATTGGCATGGCAGAGATAGAGCTTAAGTATGATAAAGCAACAGATTTCAATGGAAATAAAACAGAATTTTTAGATCCTTTAGTATGGTACAGGCTTGATAATTTTAACAAAAAAATATCTACAAATTCTTTTTTCATATATAACCATAAAGAAAGTAAAATAGCAATATTAAAGCACCCCTATTATTCCTGTTTCCAGGACGACAAGGCATTTTTTGCAATGTTTCCCCATTTAGCCTTGCCGAATGATGGAATTCATATCGAGAAAGGAAAGGATTTTTTCGGTGCATGCTGGCATTCAATGTCAGAGCCTGAAAAATCTTACTGGGCTGCTGACGAAAAAGAATTCACTGGAAAATCTCAAGGATATTATCCAGCCCATTCCTTGAGAGCTTATTGGAAAATAGGCTTATATTTTGGAGAAAAAAAGAAAATCGAAAATATCGCATCTGTTTTTTCCTATCCTTCAAAAATAAGAAACATTCTGCATCTGAGCTCAGAGCCGGTTTCAAATGCCTATGTAACAAGATGGAAAGATAATAAAAAAATGGCCATTAACGTGATTACCGACGATGCAAAAATAAACGATTATCTTTACAGAGCAGAAGGAAAAGTGCCAGGATGGGTTCAGATGGCCATAGCTACAAGAAATCTATATGGGATCAATTATCACAGGTTCTGTTATGTTGGAAACAGGATATTCTATCTTAAGAGATTTCCTTTACTCTCGACAATGTTAAGCACTTTTCTTTGCCTCATTGGAATAGGAAAATCACTAAGGAAAGAATTTAAGCAGAAAAATTTATCTTATCTGCTGCACACAAATACGCATGCAATAATCCATAAACTTGACCCAAACGGAATAAAAAACGAGATACAAAAATCAGAAAAAGTATGGGTTGATAAGTGGAATAACGGAACTCCCTTGTCTCATATTTTTTCCTATACATCTCCTTATGGAATTCCTACTAAAAAAGGCACAAAAGAGAAAATAGCATTTTCAGCATCAAAAAGTATGCAATGGATAAGGGAATGGCCGATTCCAAATGCACCATTGGATTTTTTCCTTCCAACAAGGCTTTTTTGGGGAATCTGCGTAGGAGAATTTTTTGACAAAGACAACTGCAAAAAACTTAAAGATGAATTTTCCCAAAGATACAATAACTGCTCTGATTACATGATAATATCTGGCCATGTACCTGGATATAATGCAGAATGTCCTGAATATGTGACTGAAATGCTGGAATTTTTTCAGAATCATAATGGCGTGTGGCTTGCAGGCTCTGATGAAATAATCAAATATTATAAAGCTCGGGAAAACATAACCCTAAGCAGGATAAAAAAGCAAGGAGAAAAGTTTTTAATAGAAATTAATAATAATCTTCCAGGACATTTTTCAACTGACATTACTTTGCTGCAGAATGTAAATAGTAAAATAAACAAAATACAATTTACGGTTGATAAAGAAAATGATATAGATGTAAAATTTAAGTTTATTGGAAAAAATACAATAATGTACGATATTCCTTCAGACACAAAGAGCATATTAATTTCTTAATCTCTCCTTATAATGTAAACCTTAGAAGGGCTAAGAAATGCAGTTATAACATCGTTTATGCCATAATTGCTGCTTTTTATAATATTCCCAATCTTTTTCTGGTTAACATAAGCAGCATTGACAACAATCATCAGCTTTAAGTTTTTTGGGGCTTCTTTTAAAAATCTTTCAACTAATTCATAGCTGCCAATATCCTCCCTATCTCTGAATGGAGGATTAAAAATTACCCAATCAAAATTTTTTTCCAAACCTTTGAACAAATCATTTTTTATAATCTTGAATTTAACTTTGTTGTGCTTCATGACTTTTTTTGCATTTTCTATATAATTACCATTAATTTCTGTGGCAACTACATCCACATTAAGCTTTTTTTTCAGCCAGATGCTATGTATGGCAATGGACCCTGTACCTATGTCCAGCACCTTGTCATTATTTTTGACGTATTTTTTTAATGCTTTTTTCATCAATATGGTAGAAAAGCCTATTTGGTATTTCACATTGCTTTTGCTGCAGTCTACATCAAAAAGAAGCTTTGCAAAAAGATTTGTAGAGAAAACCCTTGTTACGACTTTAATAAAGAATTTTAGCATTTTTATTTTTTTGAAAACTCTTCTATGCAAGATGCAACATATTGCATCTGCTCTTCTGTAAGCTCTGGAAACATCGGCAATGAAATGATTTCGTTGGCAACTTTCTCTGATATAGGAAACGAGCCTCCTTTCAATCCCATAAATTCATATGCTTTTTGAAGGTGCACTGGGATTGGATAATGGATTCCGGTAGAAACTCCTTTCTCATCCAGAAAATTTCTCAGTTCATCCCTATTTTTTACCCTTATTGCATATATGTGATAGATATGCTTTGCATATTCAGCTTCTAACGGAATGGTAATATCAAATTTTTCAATGAGCTTATTGTATTTTTTTGCATTATCTCTTCTTTTTTCATTCCATTCTTCAATGTATTTTATTTTTACTCCAAGTACAGCGCCTTGGATCCCTTCCATCCTGCAATTGTCCCCTATTATATCATGACGATACCTTTCCAGTTCACCGTGCTGCCTCAATAAAACAGATTTTTTTCCAGTAACTTCATCATTGGTGCAGATAGCGCCTGCTTCTCCATAAGCTCCCAGGTTTTTACCGGGATAAAATGAAAAACAGCTTACATCTCCAATAGAGCCTGCTTTCTTATTCTTGTATAGGGCACTATGCGCCTGAGCAGCATCCTCTATGATTTTGATATTATGCTTTTTTGCAATATCTATTATTGGATCCATATCAGCACACTGTCCAAACAGATGTACAGGCATAATTGCCTTGGTTTTTTCTGTGATTTTTTCTTCGATTTTTTTTGGATCTATTGTATATGTTTTCTCGTCTATATCAACAAAAACCGGCACAGCACCTATATGGGATATAGCCTCAGTTGTTGCTATGAATGTGAAAGGTGTTGTTATTATCTCATCTCCAGGTTTGATGCCTAGTGCTAACATCGCTATCCTTAAAGAAGAAGTACCGTTGTTAACACCAACACAATACTTAGTATTGCATAATTCTGCAAATTTCTTTTCTAAATCTTCAACATTTTTCCCAAGAATAAAAGCGGTATTGTCCAGTACTTCCTGGATTGCTGTATCAATCTCTTCTTTGATATTTAGATACTGTGCTTTTAAATCAACAAATGGAATCTGCATTTTTACTCGTTAATATTTTTCAAAAATCTTGCCGGATTTCCTACAACAATCACATTGGGAGGAACATCTTTTGTCACAACAGAACCAGCTCCTACAACTGAATTTTCACCAACAGTAATGCCTCCAAGAATTGTAGCATTCTCTCCAATTGAAGCCCCTTTTTTGACTATTGTAGTCAAAGGCTTCCAGTCTTCCCCTATCTCTTTTAATTTTCCCTTTACCGCGGCTCTTGGAATATTATCATTTACAAAGCAGGCATGCGGTCCTACAAAAACTTCATCTTCAAGAATAACACCTTGGGGCAAAAATGCAAAAGCCTGTATTTTGCAGTTCTTTCCTATCTTTACACACTCTCTTATTTCCACATAACTTCCAATTTTTGTATTGTCTCCTATTTCACAGCCGTAAATGTTTGTAAAGTTGTATATCTTTACATTTTTACCAAGCTTAACATTTTCTACAATTTTATTTTCCATTTTTATTTTTGTTATTCAGTTTAATTTAAATAGTTTATCCCTGGTCAAGAAATATTTCCTTGCCTTTGTTTTTTAGTGATTCTTGTATGGCTTCTATGACTTTTACTACCCTTAAGCCTGAGGTTCCATCACTTACAGGCTTTTTTCCATTATTTATACAGTCGATGAAATGACTACACATAACATTCAGAGGCTCCTCATTACCGAGCTCTGGAACTTTTGTCTTGCCTTCCCTGTAAACAAGGTTGAATTCTTCCCATGTATCATAATATTGGCCTTTTGGAAGCTCGTTTTTCTCCAAAGTTACCCCTTTGTCAAATATCTTTATCTTGTCTTTTTGTTCAGTATCATCATAGACAAGCATCTTCTTATTTCCCACTATTGTCATCTTTCTTATCTTTAAAGGATCGAGCCAGCTCACATGCATATGCACCATAACATCATCAGCAAATTTCAAAGTGATATGAACATCATCCTGTATGTCATTCAAGATATAGCTCATTCCCTCGGCCTTAACGCTCAATGGCAATTTTTTTATCAAAAAAAGCAAAATTGAAATGTCATGTGGTGCCAAGTCCCAAACAACATTGATATCCTTTTGAAACAGCCCTAAATTCACCCTAATCATGTCCATTGTGAAAATATTTCCAAGCTCACCCTCTTCAAGGATATCTTTTATCTTGTTTACAGCGGGAGTGTACTCAAAAGTATGGTCAACCATCAGGACTTTGCTGTTTTTATTCGCTAGATCTACCAGCTCTTCTGCATGTTTGGAGTTTTCTGTCAAAGGCTTTTCGACCAATACATGCTTATTGCTTTGCAATGCTGCCTTAGCAAATTCAAAATGGGTGGAAACTGGAGTTGCTATAGCAATTGCATCAATCTCCTTATCATTAACCAAGTCCATATAGTTTTTTGTGATATTTATTTCTGGATAAAGTTTTTTCATATGGTTTAGTCTATCATCTCTCAGATCAGAGCACCATTTTACATTACCCCTCCGTATGCTGTTGAGATTCCTTATTAAGTTAGGACCCCAATAACCGCACCCAATTACGCCGATATTTACCATTAAAATCACTTCTAAGAACTCAATTATAGCTTATAAAGGTTATTATTTTATATGCATTAAAGTATCATTCAATTTTGATGCTATGTTTTTCCAGTCAAATTTGAGTGCTATGCCGCGGGAATTTACTTTTTTCACTCGCAATGCGTATTTTATTTTTTCTTTTAAATCCCGAGTATTACCGGCTTTTGCAATTATCTTATTGTCTTTTACAAGCCTATGCATTTCTCCTACATCTGTAATCACAACTGGCTTGTTGCACGCCAAAAACTCAACGATTTTGTATGGTGCCATCATCACTTCTGTAAATTTGTTTTTAGGATAAGGTATCACCAGAACATCAGAAGCATTGATAGCATAAACGACATTTTTTTGTGGTATTGATCCTAGATAAATTATGCCATCATTCTTAAAATCAAAGTTTTCCTTGACTACAGTTCCAAGCCCCCCAACGATGAGCAATCTTATGTTTTTATTTTCATTTTTTAAGCTTTCAAATGTTTTAATTAGAATATCAACACCTTGTATTTTTTGAATTGACCCTATATAAGAAATTATTTTACCATCGACAGGAAGCTTTAACTTTTTTCTTGAACCTGCCTTGCCCAAAGGCCTGAAGATTTTAGTATTAACTCCATTCGGTATTGTTACAGTCTTCTTTTTCCTGATTTTTTTTGTATTTTCTGATAAGAGATCACTTGCACATATGACCAAATCAGAATTTCTTGTTGCATATCTCTCAAGAAATCCAAAAAAAGGCAGTTTGTAGCTTTTATAGATAAGATAGTTATCCTGGATGTCATATACAAACTTTATCTTATGCTTCTTTGCAGCGAAATACCCCATCACACCCCACAAAGGATCAGAAGTCGCTATCATTAAATCATAATTACCTTTTTTTATAATTTTTTTCAGATAAGATAATAAACCGAATAACCTTGCAGGTTTAAATGGCCTTATAAAGACATTAATTCCATGAAGTTTCAAATTTTTATATTCATACTTCCTGTAATCAACACAAAAAAAATCTATTTTATGGCCAAATTTTCTTAGCTGTTCAAATAGCCTTACCTGCCTGCCGAAATCCTCATCTATTATATCCCTTCCTGCAGTATACCTGCTTGTAAAAACCAGTATTTTCATTTTTAGAAAAGAAACAACCTTTGTTTTTAAGTATTTGCATGCCCACTATAATTTCTGTCTGAAGACATATCCTTAAGGCCTTCTTTTATCCCCTTGAACCTAATGCCTAGCTCCTTTACAGCCTTTTTGTTTATAAGACCACCTTGTTTTAGTCTTTTTGCTGTCTGCTTTAAATCGTCAGATTTTACAGGAATCACAAGCCCTTTCTTTAATCCGAAAATATTGCAGACATTCATTGCTATGTCATATCTGCTTAAATAATCAGGCCCAGTGAAATTATATATTCCATTTAAATTTTTTTGAATGAATTTATCTACAGCATTGGCTATATCTACTACATATGTAGGGGTATAATGTTGGTCTATAGGGGCCAAAAATTCATTGTTATTCTTCAACTCATTAATAATCCTAGAAACAAAATTTAAATTTCTTTTGTCCCAGCCATAAATACTGCTAGTCCTTATAATAACAAAATTATCAAGTTTTTTAATAAAATTTTCGGCCTCAAGCTTTTGCCTGCCGTATTCACTTATCGGATTTGGATTGTCATTTTCTGAGTAAGGGCCATTTTTTCCATCAAAAACAGCATCAGAAGAAAAAAATATCAGTTTGCATTTGTTTTCTTTGCAAAAATCAGAAATATTTTTTGTCCCAAGAACATTAACCTTCCCAGTTTCTATAGGGTGATTTTCGATAAAATCGGGGTTTGTTATTCCTGCAGGCAGGCATATGATATCGGGATTCAGCTCTTCCAAAATTTTATAAGCTTTATCAAATTGCGATAAATCAAGATTCATAAAATCCTTATTGTGCGTTGATGTTCCTATAACTTCATGCTCCTCTTTAATAGCATTAAAAAGGTAGCTTCCTGTAAACCCTCCTACACCGATTACTAGTATTTTCATAATATCATTCTCAAATTATCTTTGGTTCTGGTATGGGTATTATGAACTTACCGCCTGACTCTTTATATCCTTTTTGATGTTCCATTATTTCATTGGCAAAGTTCCATGCAAGAATTAACATGTAATCCGGCCTTTTCTTTAATATTTTATCCGGAGAGAAAACAGGTATTTTCTTTCCAGGAGTATAAAGCCCCTGCTTTAAGCTGTTATTATCAACGATATAATCCAAAATCTCATCTCCTATGCCAACATAATTGAGCAGTGTATTGCCTTTTGCCGGAGCGCCATACCCTATTATAGATTTTCCCGATGTTTTCAAATGATTTAGAAGGTCCTTTAGTTTTATCTTAAGCTTTAAAACTTTAAAAGCAAACTCCTCATAAGTTTTTCTTTTATCAATTCCGAATTTTTCCTCTAAAGACATAAGGCCAGTAACACTTTTTTCTTTATCGAATTTAGCGTTTCCTACAAAAAATCTTATGGATCCTCCATGCATTTTTGTCCTCTTGACATCAAATAAAGCCATACCGTGCTTTTCGAATAAGTTTACAAGGGGCTTTAAAGACAAATAATAAATATGCTCGTGATATATAGTATCAAATTCCATATTTTCAATAAAATCGATAAGATATGGAGATTCAAAAACTACAAATCCATCTTTATCCAGCAAAATTTTAATAGCTTTTATGAAATTATTTAGGTCTGGTATGTGCGCAAAAATATTCGTGCCTATAATTGCATGCGCCTTGCCGTATTTTTTTACTATCTCTTTTGCAGCATCAATGTTAAAGAATTTATTAAGTGTAGGAATCCCATTATCCACTGCAATCTTAACTATGTTTGAGGCAGGTTCAATACCAAGAATTTTATAACCATTAAAGTTCTTCAGCATTGTTCCGTCATTGCTGGCTATCTCAACAATGAACGAATCTTCCTTTATCCTGCCCTTTACATCTTCAGCAAGCCCTTTAAATTGCTTTTTTAAGGTTTCAGAAGTAGAAGAGACATAAACATAATTATCAAATAAGATTTTAGGATTAACTAAGCAGCCAATCTGCACAAAAAAACATTCTTCACAGAAATAAACATCAAGTGGGTAGTAAGCTTCTTTTTCATTTAGCTCTTCTTTTTTTAAAAATCTGTTAGCAAGAGGAGTTTCTCCTAAAGATAAGAATTTATACATCTTTCCGGAGTTGCATACTTTGCATCTTCCATTGTCTTTATTTTCCAAATTCATCTTTTATCCCTGTCCCAATATACCTTATTTCCTGCATTTTATTTGGGTTGTATATTCTCCTGCAATCTATAACTACAGCACCTTTCATAAATTTTTTAAAATCGTCTTGAGTAATATTGAAATAGTCTTTCCATGAAGTCACTACAAAGCAGACATCTGCCTCTTTCAGAGCATCAAAAGCATCATTGTAAAATTCAAGATTTTCTTCATTACCTAAAATCTTTTTTGTATTCTCTATAGCAACCGGGTCATGGGCCTTTATTTTTGCGTTTTTCTTCAAAAGCTCTGAAATCAGCTTGATGGAAGGAGAATCTCTGATATCATCAGTATCAGGTTTAAATGAAAGACCCAATACTGCTATAACCTTGCTGCTTAAATCCCCAATTGCCGCTTCAGCCCTTTTTATAAGCCTTATAATCTGCGTATCATTGATATGCAATATTGATTCCAAAAGCTTCGGTTCATAATTCAGACCTTTTGAAAATTGCAAAAAAGCCCTTAAGTCTTTCGGAAAGCAGCTGCCTCCAAAACCACACCCGGCTTTTATATAGCGAATTATTCCCGGATCGACCCTTTTTCCATCAATAATCGGGCTTATCCTCTTATCAAGCCAAAGTGCATTTAATACATCCTCTACATCTGCCTTTTCCTCAACAGTTTCGCAAATATTTGCAATCTCATTTGAGAATGATATCAATAAAGGAAAGAATGAATTGGAGGCATATTTTACGATTTCCGCCGTAGTTAGATTAGTATTAAGAATATCGACATTTTCAAATATAGCAGCATAAAAATCGCTCATAATCTTCCCCCCTTTATCATCCGAACTTCCTATGACAATTCTATCTGGATAAAGAAAATCTTCTACAGCAGAACCTTCTCTAAGAAATTCGGGATTCATGCAAAGTCCAAAATCTTTTCCGGCTTTTTTATCTGAGAATTTTTCCAGAATTGGAAGTACTATGTTTTTTGTGGTTCCAGGCAGGACAGTGCTTTTAATAACTATGATCTTGTACTCGCTTTTGCTTTTCAATAAGCCTCCAATCTTCTCTGCAGATTTTTTCACGTAACTCAAGTCTATCTTATTGTCTATTGTTGGAGTGCCAGTACATATAAAAATAATATCATTCTCGCTCAAATCATTCAGCTCATCAGAAAAATGAATTCTGCTTTTTGTTTCTTCTAAAAGTTCCTTAACCTTGGGCTCGTAGAAAATCAACTTTCCATTCTTAAGCTTATTTATCTTATCCTTGTCTGTATCAAAGAAATGAACGTTATGCCCCAGTTTTGCGAAACAAAGGCCGGTCACTAAGCCGATATAACCTACGCCCACAATTATTATATTCATACTAGATCATCTCAAAAATTATGAAACTTCTATGTTTTGCTTATGCCAGTTTATTGTCCGTAAGAGGCCTCTTTTTAAGCTTACTTTAGGCTCATAGCCTAATTTGGTTTTTATTTTTGTAATGTCTGGGCACCTCATCTGAGGGTTATCCTTCAGATACGCTTTCTCGCTGCTTTTTTTATATTCCACTTTGAGATCTTTATTGGTAAGATCAATTATCATCTCTGCCAGTTCCTTCATGCTTGTCTCTTCCTGGCCATTACCGACATTAAATACTTCACCATTAAAATCTGATAATAAAACCTTAAAGTGCCCTGTTACTGCGTCTGATATATAACAGAAACTCCGAGTTGCTTTTCCGTCACTGTAAAGCTTTAGATTCTCATTATTAAGAGCATTCCTTAACAAATCTGGAATAATTCTTCTGTCATTCAAATGCAGTCTTGGCCCATAAAAATTAAAAGGCCTTGTTATTTTTACAGGAACAGAATAAACCTTATTATAATTCGTACAAAGTGTTTCTCCAAAACGCTTTGATTCATCATAGCAGGCCCTTGGGCCTGTACACGAAACAAATCCTCTAAAATCTTCCTTAGTAGGAATAAAATCAGCAGGAGGATCACCATAAACTTCGCTTGTGCTTATGAACAAAAAGCTTTTTACATCCTTTTTTCTTGCTAATTCAAGCATGTTTCTCGTCCCATTGACATTCACATCCATTGTTTCAATGGGATATTTCCTGTAGAAAGTGGGAGATGCAATGCTCGCTCCATGGATTATATAATCAACATCCTCATTTATCATTTCCTTAGACAAGTCTTTCTCCAGAATCTTGAGATTCTTGCTTCTCATCAAATGCAATAGATTTTTTTTAATCCCCGTTATTAGATTATCAACTCCGATGATTTTACATGGCTCCTTAAATCTTGTCTTATTCAGGCATTCCACAAAATCCACGAAATAACTGCAGACAAAACCGGCTGCGCCTGTTATCAAAATCCTGGAGCCTTCAAGTTTATCCATAAAGTCGCCAACTTCCAGGGCAGAATTACCAATATCTTCCTCAATAATCTTATTAGGCATAAAGATTCACCAGATTTTCCACTCTGCATTGCCTTCTTTCCATATCTTGTTCAGGTCGAGATAATCTTTGTAAGTGTCCATACAATACCAGGTTCCTGAAAACTTAAACATAGCAAGCTCTTTTATCCAGGATATTTTGGGTAATACATCCTGCTCCAAGGGCAGATTCTCCTTAATAAAATCAAAAATTTCCCTGTTAAAAATAAAAAAGCCACCATTTACCCAGCTTTCAAGCAATGGCTTTTCAGTAAAGTGAAACACTATATTATCCTTGTCAAATTCCAACACACCATATTTTGAGTGTGGATGAACTCCCGTTACAGTGGCCATTTTGCCTTTTGAAAGATGAAAATTCATCACTTCCTTTATGTCTATATCCGCAACACCATCGCCGTATGTGCACATGAAATGGTCTGTTTTTATATGGGGCTCAATTTTTTTTATTCTGCCTCCTGTTGTTGTATCCAACCCGGTGTCCACTAGCGTTACTTTCCAGTTTTCCCCGATACCATTAAAATAATCTTTTATCATATCTCCTTTATAGCCAAGGCAAATAATAAAATTATTATAGCCGTGAGAGGAGTAGATTTTCATTATGTGCCACAAAATCGGTTTGTTTCCAATCTCAACAAGGGGCTTTGGCATGAATTCAGTCTGCTCTCTAAGTCTGGTTCCTCTTCCACCGCATAAAATGACAACAGGTATGTTTTCATCCATTTTTCAAAGTTTTAATCTTGTATTTTAACAGGCCTACAAACATAGACCATATCACATCAAATCCTACATTAGATTTGCCCCCTATACGTTCTCCATGTTCCACAGGAATCTCTACTACTTTATAATTCTTTTTTTTTGCTTTGTAGAGCATCTCAACATTTATAGTCCAATTCTTAAGCCGGGGATCTATATTCTTGTATACATTCCTTTTCATTATTATGGGATAACCATTTATGTCATTTATCTTCAGCGTAAATAAAGCCATAACTAAAAACTTGTATGCTCTTGAAGCATATCTTCGGAACCATTTTTTGTATTTCAGCCTTCTGTCACCCTTGCAAAAATCTAATTTTCTTTTAATTGCAATTTTATATATCTTTATCAATTCCGGAGGCTTTACTTGGTTATCAGCGCATGTTATTGCAACATGGCTTCCTTTTGCAACGCTTAATCCTGCTATAACTCCCCCGCCGAAAGTCTGATTTATTTTTAGTTTCAATATTCTGATATTTTTGGTTTTAAGCTTGTTTAATATCTTCTGGGTATTGTCAAAAGATCCGTTATTTACAAGAACAATCTCAAATTTTATTTTATTCTTATAAAGCTCTTTTAACATAGAATGTACAGTCTTCTCAATAATCAATTCTTCATTATATACTGGGATAATAATCGATAGCATAATAAATTCTGCTAAAAAATACCTATTAAATATCTTTCTATTATCGTGATTTTTCAAGGATAAAAACACACAATGTATAGGGGCCTGAACGTATCATGTAGTTTTCTTTTATTTTAAAATATTTTTTCAAAAGAATTTTAAGCTTACTATTGCCCCTTAAAAATTCTCCTCTGTCAAATTTCGCCAGAACCTTTGCAATAAAGTTTTTTTGTTCCTTCGGAGGCAGTTGATCATAAAGAAGAACTTGCCCGGAATCAGACAATACCCTACTGAGATCCATCATGATTTTTTTGACATTGTCCTCGTTGATATGGTGCAAGACACCAAAAACTAGTATTTTGTCAAAATACAAATCCTTAAACGGTAAAGGTTTGTCTTCTTCTACTTTAATGAAATTATAGCCATTGAATCTGGATTTATTGAATTTGATAAATCTCTCTTCTACATCAACTCCAGTATACTGGGATTTATTGAAAAGAGAACAAAAATCTCCTGTGCCGCATCCAAAATCTAAAACTTTTAAATTTTTGTTCGGTTTGATATATTTTTTTATTACGTTCTTTTCAGAAATAAGGTTATTCTGCAGTTTATTCCTGAAAGTCAAGAAAAAACCGGGGTTCTTGAAAAAAAAATTTACAATTTTCTGCATTTTATTGTTTTAGGGGAATGATATTTCAACTATAAACCTTTCGTTTATCCTACATACAAAAAGTACGCAAGTTTTATATATCTTTCAAAAATCTACATTGCCATGAAAAATGTTTTATTGACGGGGGGCAGGATTTACCAAAAGACGATTCTAAAATAAGATGCCCTGACATAGGCCTTGCTAAAAACAAATTGAAATGGAGGCCAAGAGTAAGTTTAAATGAAAGTTTAAGAAAAATAATAGATTTTTTTGAGCAGGATTAATCGAAACATATCTTATCTTCTGTACATATCTGCCAAGAAACCAAATATAATTATCTGCAAACCAATGCTTAAAATCAGGATATCGAGCATTATCAACGCAAAATGCCCAACTATTCCGGAAGTAAAGTGAAGGTATACCAAATACAAACCTATAATGAAACCTATTAGTGAAACAAAGCCGCCCGAAATACCAAAAAATTTTAAAGGCTCATAATCTCGATATATTCTAATAATATTTATCCATGCTTTTGCTGCATATTCAAAAGGATTGCTTATCAGCTTGCTTTTTCCATTTCTTTTTGCAAAATAAATTGGTACTTCCTTAATCCTGAATTTCTGTTTTACAGCTCTGATGATTTGTTCTTGAACATAAGTGTGATTAGAAATTATACTAATTTCTTTAGCCACCTCTTTTGTGAATGCCCGAAAACCAGTCTGAGAATCAGAAATTTTTGATCCGGTAACCCTGGAAACAACCCTAGAAAACGCCATATTGCCAAATCTTTTGATGAATGGCATCTGCTCTATCTTCCCTTTGAATCTGCTGCCAAGAACTAGATCATATCCATTTTTTATCCCATTAACCAGTTTTGGGATTTCTTTTGGTAAATACTGCCCATCTGCATCTATATGCACAATAATATCTGTTTTTAGATCTAAACTTTTTTTTACCTCTGTTTTAAATGTCTCTGCCAATCCATAATTTTTTGGATGTGAATAAACAATAGCTCCTGCCTTTTTTGCAATCACTACAGTTTTATCTTTGCTTCCATCATTAACAACAAGAATTTTGTACTTGTACCTATTAGCTTTCATCACTCCATGAATCTTATTAATCAAAATACCTAATTTCTTTTCCTCATTGTACGCGGGTATAGTTACAATTACTTTCATGACCCTCAAGAACAATCTCCCCTTTAAATGCCTTTCTGTTTAAAATGAGAAGCATTACCCACAAATTCAAATAAGATTTTGTCCGAAAACTTTAAATAATTTCTGCAAAAAATAGAAATATGCCTCAAAGAAAACAATTTTTCCGTTTATTAACTCATTTGATATTTCAACCCAAATGCGCAAAAAATGGATTTTTTAAAAAATATTGTTCAAAAATCCATAATAAAAAAATCCTTGAAATAGGATCTGGAAAGAGGGTCAATGGCAAGTTAATATACTCTGTTGCCGATTTCTTTAAAAAAAATTCAAATGAAGTTACATTATCTGATGTTAATCCCAAGTTTAATCATAAAATTGTAGATATAACAAAATCAGTACCAAAGGGATTTGATGTAATAGTATGCGCTAATGTCATGGAACATGTATTTGACTTCAATAGTGCAATAAAAAATCTTCATAAAGCATTAAAAAATGGCGGGCAACTACTTATTTATGTGCCGGTTTTTTATCCTTTGCATGACGAACCTTCTGATTATTGGAGATATACTGAACATTCTCTAAGAAAGCTCTTATCTAGATTTAAAAAAGTAGATATTGATTATTACGGCAAAAGAGAACTACCTTTTTTCTATTTTGTAATTGCAATAAAATGAAGTACTAACAAGAGTAAAATATTTATATACACTTCTGTTTTGAAAATAAAAGTCGATTTATCTAAAATAACATATTTCCGGGATTATATTAATTTCTATAAATTTGCAAAGAATAGGATGAAATCAAATAAAGATCACCTTAAATTTGAAAATTTTCAAGCTGGCATTGTTATAAAATATATAAAGAGTAAAGGGATAAGCTTTAATGGGAAAAAAGTTTCGGATTTGGGATGTGATAGGGTGAATATTCTTTAAAATTTCTTGGAGAGGGTGCTAATGTCACATCTCTGGACATATTAAATGAATATTTTCAAAATATTAAAGGAATAAATTTTGTTTTGGCTAACACAATAAAAACCCCATTTTTTAACGAATTTTTAATATAGCGCATTGAGTTCTTGCTCCAAAAGTAAACTTTTTTATATAGCCCTATTTTCTTCACTACAGGATAACTGATGGATGCTTTAAGCATAATTTTATTTTTATTGTATACATGGGGATTTGGCTTCGGACTGGGTTTATTAGTAAAGGAATCAAAAGATTTTCTTGAAAAAAACCTGATGAGGATTGGAATAGGGCTTGGAGCCATGATTACTCTTGGGCTTTTGTTTAACCTCTTTAGGATTCCATTGGACTGGAAATTTTTCTTAATAGCATTAATTTTGCTTGTTTCTTTAAGGATGTACAAGGAATTTAAGAAAGGATCTTTTACTTCTGACAAAAAAAACTTCCCTATTAGCATTTATTCCCTGATGATGCTTGTTTTATTTTCTGTCACTTTTTACATGTACGGTACGGGGGCTTTTGCGTATCCTTATCTCGAAGATGATGATTCCTGGAGCCACGCAATGGGCGTTAAATATGTAGCTGTCCAGAAAACTGTTTTTGCAGGAGTTGGAAATCCCCTGCATTATATAGATCCATATCCCCCAACATATGATATGCTTTTTGGAATTCTGCACCAGACAAATGATTCTGTTTTCTGGACCCTAAAATTTTTCAATGTGTTTATAATATCACTAAGCATAATATTTTTCTATTTTTTTGTGAAATCTTTTACCAATAGCTCAAAAAAAGCACTATTTGCAACATTTGCTTTGTTCGCGGTTCCTTCCTACTTAAGCCATTTCATATGGGGAATTGCCCTTACAATGCCTTTATTTTTTGTTTCCTTTTACGCAGTTGAGAAAATAAAAGATGATAAGAGATGGTGGATTGTGGGTGCTGTAGTTATAGCAGCAACAGTAACCTCTTCGCCAACACATAGCACTTATTTCGGCTTATTTTTCCTGATATACTTCATCGGAAGGATTTTAGTTACTAGGAAATTTTTAAGGTACGAATTTCTTGCCGGATTTTTTGGTTTGCTGCTGTCTTTTTTTCTGTGGTGGCTGCCCATGGCCTTGGCTTATGGCTTAAATGGATTGATATTAAATTTTGTAGGAGATCAAAATATTGTAAATATAGCAGGAACTGCGGACAAAGTTTATACTTTATCTGATTTTTTTGTAGCCAAAAGCGTAAATATGATCAATAATCCAATAGGGATAGGCCTTGTTCTTTCCATCTTGACAATCATAGGCGTAATTTTTATTTTTTCGAAATATAAGGATTTTTTCAGGAAAAAGAATTATTATATGTTTATCACAATACTTTGGTTTATTTTTGCATTTTACGCAGTTAATGCCGCAAAATATCCGATAAAATTATCACCATTCAGGGCATGGATTCTGCTTGCAATCCCAGTTTCCATATTGGCAGGAGAATCTATCCATGTGATAAACAGCTTTGGCAAAGCTGCTATTAATAATTTTGCAAAATCAAGAATGATAATTATGATAACATCATTGCTGATACTTGGGCTCTTAGGCTATGGCATTATTACAACATCTTTTGTCCAGAAATATGCAGTAAACACAGCTCAATGGCCGCCAGGAGGATTTTGGACTTCAAATGAAGAAATACAAGGTTATATGTGGTTTAAAGATAACATACCTTCT